>Ga0114998_10000708_pt1 | contig 24815 bp, 15 predicted proteins | sample ArcticOcean_MG_C_5_FD_87044 | JGI IMG/M metagenome (GOLD analysis project Ga0114998, IMG submission 87044) | Marine microbial communities from western Arctic Ocean - ArcticOcean_MG_CB4_138 | ecosystem: Environmental > Aquatic > Marine > Oceanic | place: Arctic Ocean: Canada Basin | collected... | reverse complement strand
GAACGAACGAACGCTCATACATCGTCACATAAATAAATCAGAATAATGTTTACGAATAATAATAATAATAATAATAATAATAACAACAACGATGCGACGAATAATAACAGTGTAAACAATAAGGTCACGAAGAACGTGAACGCTAAAGAACTGAGAGATATTCTAAAAGATAAACATCAAAAAATGGAACACATGAAAGAACGATTGAGAGTTCCTTCTCAACTGATTTCCGTGGTGAAGAAAAGTGGTCAGAACACTTCCTCAGATATTGAACATAATAATCATAATCAACAACAACAATCGAATAATAGACCATTACCGATGTGGAAAGTGATATTGACCGTATTGATCGTATCATTATTAGCTCTAGCATCGAACCAGTTCAGATCTGCGGAGAAAGATTCCAGAGGATCGAGGTCGGACGCCGAGCACATAAACCCAAATCGCGAGAGCAGAAAATGGGGATCCGCTCTGAACTTTGAAAGAGCGGATGGAAAGAAATGGACGACTGAGAGAGTTTTAAAACACTTCAAATTAAGGAACCCATCCGAGCTGATGTTTTCGCAAAGTTCAACGAATACTTTTGAAGAGTTCGTGAACGCTATTTCGGACGAGAATTTACACGTGGTCACGTTAGATGTCTCGAGATCTTTATCGTACAACGCGAAAACTGGGAAACAGTTTGAAGTACCGGTGATTTCGAAATCTTCGTATTTACCGCACGAGAAACAAAAGGGGGCGATGACTTTCGATGAAGCCGTAAACGCGTTTATTCGCATGGCTACTCAAAAGGGATTACATATAAGGTTTCACGATCCGAGAATATTCAAAGCGGCTTTGAAAATGCTCGACGTCGAAGTCGATTATGGACGTTTACCAGGACCGTTGTTCATCGAAGCAGAGGTTCTGCCTGGACCAGAAGCCGTTCTTCCTGAAATGTCTTGTCAAATGCTTTACCCAGAAACGTATCCCGGTGGATTTCCACCGAAAAATTTAAAAGCCGTGCAAGTCGCTTCGTTGACTGATAAAACGGTCGTCGTTCCGTTTGACCCAGTATCGTTCGTTGGAGCGGTTTTCGATCACGTCCCTGGTTCGATATTAATGTTAGGCGTTGCTACTATGCATCAATGCGATGAAGAGGTAATAATCGCGAGACCTGGTCCGACAGAAGGTGAACGACTCGGTGCGTTTTTAGGCGGTGATGATATCGAACTCACGGCGGAGGAAAACGCGCAAATCGATCAGGAAGAATTAATGAACGTCATAAAGCACACCGCGAATGCAATGATTGGAGACGATGGACGAGGTCGAATAGGAAAATCAGCTTTGGATGAAGTTAAATGGAGGAAAGATGCGAAAAAAAATAATAGAAAATTGATGCAACTCGACGCTTTGAACCAACTTTCGGTCGAGGAAACCGAAATAGTCGCTTTGAAAGAGTTGGGATATCCGCAAAGAGTGGTTGAGTATTCGGATTTTCCAACTGGGTATGGTGAATTCGACGTTCATATCGCAGCGAAAACTTTGCAAATGACAAAAGGATTGAGTTGGGATACTGGTACAGATATCGTCGCTTTATTGAACAACGGCACGTTCACTGGCGACGTTTGGTTCCCGGTTTCGGCGTGTTATCTCGCCAAGGGTGGTACGCACCCAGGCTATTTACAAGAACTTACGGCTACGAAATTAGGCTACTTAATTTTTCTTCGCGGTCCTTTAATGTGGGCAGACTTGGACGTGAGAAACGCTTTAAGGAAAGAGTTAGACGCCGGGAAAACGGCCTTTGCTGGAGATTTTAGAGCGTTACCGTACGGCGACTTCATAGACAGAAACGAAGTGTTTTATTTCATGGAACCACCAGGACCACCGGCACCAAAAGTGAAGAAGGAGAAGAAGGGATAAGTGATAAAGTACTCATAATAATAGTATATACATATATGTATACTGTAGTAGCAGCTTTAATTTTTTGAATATGTTGGCGTGTTGTACTACCGAGCTTATTCCTCCTTTTTTCCATTTTTCGTCCTTTTCCATTTTCGTCTTTCTGTCTTTGGTCGTTTGATATAATAATTTCTCATCGAATCAGACCATCAGAGACGACACAAATAGTTTTACATATATATATATAAGAGATGGTTTTAAAGACAGAGAACTGCTCATTCTCAGGCCTCCGTGTTTTCCCGGGTCATGGTACGTATTCGTCTTGGTGTTTTAAAATTCGCGCGATATCAATCGAGGACGCTCTGCGCGCGCATTCTCCACATTTAGGCGTAAAAATGATTGAAGTCCTAAAAAACAGACTTTTGTTGGGATTTCTTACTCATGTCATGTTTTGAAAAGAATGCGCGCGTTTGTTTGTTCCTCTCGGACCTTGCGAACGTTCTTCCATTTGAAAGGATCAGGTTTATGTAATTAAATTATACTTTTTGCGTAAATATATCTTTTTCGTGATCGTCCGTGCGTCATAAGCGCGTATCGTTTCAGTCGAAGTCTCTTTTTCTCGCCAAGCAGGAAATTCGCTCGCCCTTTGTTCCTCTTTTTAGTCTGCAGACAGACAGCGTGAAGTGATTGATGATGCTGCTGGTGAGAAAGAAAGCGTGCGTCAAAGTGGCGTGCTCATACACACACACGCACACACACGCACACGTTTATTGAATATAATAAGAAACGACAACGAACAAATACACCCTCGCTTTCATGTGCACATATATATTTATACTGACATATCGAATTCTTCTATCATTATACGCTATACATAAATATATAGGCATGAGAACATTCTTGCGCGATTCGAGAACGTTCTTGTTCTTAAACGCTAAAATCAAGTCTCTCTTTGGTCAAAGGAAGAAACCAGCGAAGATTGCATGGACCGTCGCGTATAGAAAAGAACATAAGAAAGACCAATCGACTGTTGTGAAGCAAAAGAAGAGAAAGATCAACAAGAACGCGAGTAAGCGCTCGTACGTCTCTGCGTCTTTGGAAGTTTTACAAAAGAAGCGTCAAGAGAAGCCGGACGTTCGCGCGGCGGCGAGAGCGCAAGCTTTGAGAGAGATCAAAGAACGTAACGCAAAGAAGAAAGCTGGTGGTTTAAGCTTAGGTGCTAAGAAGAAGTAAATATATATGTTTGATCCATCAGTAGTAATAAAGTTGTTAGCAAAATCCATATGAATCGTATATCTTTTAAACTTTTTATTTAAACTCCTCGTCCCTTGTCCCTCCTTTCGCCTGCTAATGAGCCTCGCCTCCCTCCATCATACGGACCATCCTCATCAGTCCTTCCAGCCTCCAGTTCTCCTTCCGTCAAAACGTCGAAATGCTTCACAAACAGTCAAAGTTATAAACTGGCACGTTCACAATAATGACCTTCAAAAGTTCAAATTTGGAATAAAAAAACGAAATAAATCATCAGATCGACCGCGCAATAAAAAGAGGACAGACAGTTAATACATATAGTTAATAGTATCAATAAACTAAAAATTAAATTACTTTTATCTCTGTCTGTTCGTTATCTCTCGCGATATAGTTTACTTTTAACGGAATAGTGGACCTCTTACTCGAACTCGTCGTCGTCAACGACACAACATCATCGGCGTCTGTGGAAAAAAATATTCTATTTTCAATCTCGAGGAAGAAGTTTTTACATAGTGCGAAGTATTCTACGCAGAGAGACTTATGAGTAGTATTTGGATGAAGCTTTCATCGAGGATGAAAACAGAAACAGCGACGACTGTGAATAAAACGATTCAGAAAAACAACAACATCAACAATAAGCAAGATATGATTATGAATATGATTCAAGAGTTCTATCAATCGGAAGATATAATAATCTTATTAATATCGTGTTCGATTTTCTTCCTCCTGTATTCAATCACGAAGTTCTTCTCTAGTGGAAGATCGAAGCACGCGTGGTATCTCACGTTATATTCATCATTCGTCTCATCGTTCGTTGGAGTCTATTACGTATATCATTTAATTCTAGATGGTTTCACGCAAACTATATCGAACGAAACAGTGATTTCGAGATATATTGCGTTGTTCTTCATTGGATATTGCGTGATGGATATCGTCCTCGGGTCGATTCATTATCCGGACGATTCGAGGACGAAATCGTTCGAGGACGGGTGGGTCCATCACGTTCTATATATAACGATTTGCTATTATCTCGTTCATCATGAAATGACCGCGTTCTTCGCAGTCGCCTTGATTGAGGAAATACCAGTCGTCTTATTATCGTTCTTCGAAGTGAGAAATAAGGAAAGACCGAGTTTATTGTTTGGTATTTTATATTTCCTGACGAGGGTCGTGTTTCATACGGTTTTGATTTATAAGGTAGGACAGTTCTCACATTTTATCTTATTTTCCGGAATGGTTTTATTGACTTGGCACGTTAAAGTGTTTCAAAGATGGGTTCGCGGCTATCTAATGCGCTCGGCTTCGAGAAAACGTATGAAGTATAGACACAAAATGTTAATCATGTTATCCATGTTAATCACGCAAGTTCTAGTGCATTCGTACGCCGTTTGGGATTTAGTCACACAAAAGTACGAGCAACAACACGCGGATTCTATCCCAGTAATTGCCTTACATTCGGCAATATTCCTTTACTTTTTGACTTTATTCGGGTTGATGATTCACGACGTGTATTGCAGAAATTTCATCATGACTTCAATTGGGAAGAAAAAAATCATTTATAACATTTCGTGGGAAGATCCAGCGATCGATCATACAGTCATGCACATGACCCCAGATGATGTCGTTCTAACAATCTCCTCAGCCGGGTGCAACGTCTTGGATTACTTATGCGAAGGGCCAAAGAAAATTATTGCCGTTGATATGAACGCCGCGCAGTTGCATACTTTGGAATTAAAGCTCGCGTGCATCAAAGCCTTGACTTGGGAACAGTTCTTTGCCATTTGGGGTCGTTCAGATTTCAAAGTGTTTACGCAAGTTTACAAGTCTAAGTTACGCAAACTTCTTCAACGCGAAACTGCAGAGTTCTGGGACGCAAACACGCACCTTTTCCGCGATAACTTCATGTACGCCGGAACATCTGGTTTAATGGCAAAGATGATGTGCGTACCTTTATGGTTAGCCGGCGTGCATAAACGTATTTTGGACGGCGAAGATCTTGGAGGCGAATCTGGAGGATTCTTCTTTTGGTTCATGCTTAAAATTTGCTCGTTCACGTCGTTATGGTCATGGATTGCCCCGTTAGGAGGCGTTCCTACTGAACAGCTCGACTTGGTTATGCGTAATCCGCAAGTAGTCGTCGAACGCTTTCAAGAAGTTTTAACCACTCGGATGTGGAAGAAAGGAAACTACTTTTATTACGGATACATCGTTGGAGAATTCTCGCCCGAGTGTTGCCCGAGATATTTAGAAAAGAAGAATTTCAAGAACTTGAAAGACAGAGTTGATCGCGTGGAGTTATTCCATGGTACGTGGGCGGACGCGGCTGAAAAGGAAGGACCAGAGTCTATCACAATCGCTTCTTTGCTCGACTCCATGGATTGGATGCCGCACGAGATGATTGCGGGTAATATCGCAAAAGTCGTCACCGGTATGAATAAAGAAGTTGGAAGAATTTATTGGAGATGTTTTGGTGATCGCGTTCATTCGCCAGTGCTTGCGCATCTCAGAGCCGGGCTCGTACCGACGTACGATCGCGTTGGATGGTATTTGAGCACGTTTATTGGTCCAACTCCTCAGAACTACGAGCCAAAAATGATCACTTTGAAGGGCACTGAAAGGCATATTTCCAACTCACTCTTTGACGACATGGCAGTCATGTATGCCATGGCAAGTCACGGGTTGAGCGCAAACAAAGACGTGAAGAAGTTCTACAAGTCTCAAGGAACTCGTTACGATGGGTTTAGAGAAGCTTTGTTACCGCACAGAGACGTGTTCATGCAATACGTCGTTCCTTGGATGAAAAAGCCAAAGACGTGGATATCTGTTGGTTGCGGTACCGCGAGAGATATTGAGTTCGTCACTGAGCACATTCGTGAATCTAAAACGAAAGTCTACTTATGCGACTTATCGGACGCTTTGTTGGGAATGGCGAAAGAACGCGTGAAATCGTTGGGTATACAGAAGCAAGTTGTTTTCGTTGAGGGAGATATAAACTCGATGGAGACGCAGAAGAAGCTTCCGAGCGAAGTTGATTTGGTTACTTGTTCGTATTGCGTGACAATGATTCCCCCATGGAAAGAAGCTTTGAAAACGATGAAAGATCTCGTTGCCCCTGGAGGAAATTTATGTTTGATCGATTTCACTTTAAGAGAAGGCGTCGAGGACAGGTGGGATCAACGATTGTATAAGTGGTGGTTCGCACACGACGGTGTTTATTTCAATCGTTCGCATATTGAATTTTTGGAATCACAGAAAGATCTCGAAACGGTTTGGTATTCCGAAAATGAAGGCCGCGTCCCTTATACGCCGTTCATGCCGACGCATTACATGTATTGCGCGGAGAAAATTTCATCTTCCAAGAAGTTGACAAACGGTCGCCACCGCTCGCCTTCGCCAGTTATAGGTCGTTCTAAAAATGGTAGTTCCAGCGCGGCGGCGAAGAAAAAGAACGGTGGTTCTCGTAATCGTTCAATGTCACCAACACCAAGAACAACAGCAACAACGAAAAGAAAATAATAATAATAATGATAATAATAATACAGTAGTCATTTTACAATTTACAATTTATGATTAGAAGAAGAGAAGAGAGAGAGCGAGAGAGCGAGAGAAAGAAAGTTATCATAACACGAAAGAGAGAGAGAGATAGAGTTTAAATTAATAATAATAAGAGAGAGATTAATAAGTACCATCAGTCTTTCTTTGTTCGTTTTTGTTTGCTTTTACTGCGTTGTGGATAGTATCGACAAAGTACACGTAATACTATGTTGTACGTTATTAAATTTTCATCGGTCCAAGTATTGAGAATTTTTGTTATTTGTTTTGCTGTTTTGTGACTATATTTGTTTCCGTAATATTATTCCCTACTGCTGTTTCTTCTTTCTTATTATTTGGGTGCCTCCTCAGCACGTGTCACTTACGGAACATCTAACGATATCCTGATTATTAAATATAGTGCTATAGAAGAGGCTATAATAGCTTGTACTGATCCTGGTACTAATAATCCTAATTAATTAACCTACTTAATAATCCTAATATCCTATTAATACTATTATTCCGATCAAGATCGAGAGTAAGATACTGACAGAATGGGTCTCGATCCACTCGAGCATAGGAACATCTTAACCCCGGACAGCGTAGACTTAAGTGAGTTACCTGCACAGCTAGAGTCGTTCGCTTCGATAGGTTCTTCATCGAATAAAAAGAATAATAAAAAGAATAATAATAATAACAGTAGTAGTAATGGGAATGATCATTCTCCTTCTTCGAAGAAGAACTTATCGCCGGACGGGTCTTCGGGATCGTTCGAGTTCTCTAATAAGCAAGATAATAATAATAATAATAATAACAGTAGATATTCTCAAGACGGATCACAGAACGATGGCTCTACGCAGGACGGTCAAGACTCGCAAGGACAGTCGAACCCGGGCTCGAAGAACTACAAGGAATACGTTGGCAGGCATTTGACCTCAGAGCTCCTGTTCTCGGCGTCGATCGGGAACTTGAAGAGGATCAAGAGATGCCTAGAGAAAGCGGGGAAACAAATTACGAGCGAGCCGTATCAAGACTATGATTTGAGGGCACCTTTACATATCGCCTGCGCAGATGGATCGTTCGCCATCGTCGATTATTTAATCAAGAACGGAGTACAAATAAACGTCGTGGATAGATGGGGGGCGACTCCTTTAGAGTGCGCCGTATTTGGGAACCACGGAGAGATTGTAAAATATGTAGAACAGAACGGAGGGAAGATAAAGGACCGTTTGACCGGGACGTTAGTGAAGTTATCCGATTCGCACTTGGCATCAGTTGCGGCGCCGCAATTAGCGAACTCGTCGAATATTTTCATACCATCAGATTCAATGGCGTGGGAAATCCCCGAGGACGAAATCGTGGACAGAGAGAACATTGGTTCTGGGGCATTTGGGATCGTCATGAAATGTAAGTGGCGCGGAACTCCAGTGGCGATAAAGCAAATCCATAAACACATGGCTCAAGACGAAATCGCCCGCGTGGAGTTTTCATTGGAACTAAAAGTCATGCGACAACTTCATCATCCAAACATCGTACAATTCTTAGGCGTCGTCATTTCCAGCGAGACGTCTCAAGTCTCGATCGTTTCTGAATTCATGCAAGGTGGATCGTTAGATGAGATTTTTAGACGTGGGAATATGTTATCCATATGCGAAGCTGCGAACATGGCTTTAGATTGCGCTCGAGGGATGGCTTATTTACACGGGAGAACGCCCTTACCAGTGATCCATCGCGATTTGAAACCCGGTAATTTGATGTTAACGAGAACGGGAAAGTTAAAAATCGGTGATTTCGGTCTATCGAAGACTTTATCGGTGAGGAATAAAATTCCTTCGGTATCCTCTGGAAACACTTCTGAACCGTTCGTTTTAACTGGCGAAACTGGAAGTTATCGTTATATGGCCCCAGAGGTTTTCAGACACGAGTTCTACGGAACAGCAGTCGACGTCTACGCCGCGGCTATGATTTACTACCAACTCTTCTCCGGTCAACAACCGTTCGCGAACGTTAACCCTATACAGGCGGCGAAAGCAGTAGCGACTGAAGATGCCCGACCGCCTTTACATAACGGTTTAATGCCCAAAGAGTTCATGACTTTAGTGCGAAATATGTGGAATCCGATCGATCGCAAACGTCCTTCGTTCTTTAACATAATCACTTACCTCGATCCGATCGTTGAAAAGTTAAGGATCGAGGAAGATGCGAAGAAGGCGCAAGGCCAAGGTGCGTGCTGCGTCGTGAGTTGATATTGCAATTTTAATACATAGATATACTCCTATATTCGACGTCGACGAACTACCTTCGTCTAGTCTCTCCTACAAATTATATTACCAGCAGCAATGAATAAAATCTGCTGCTGGTGAGGATCTCATTTATTCCTCACCGCAGTAGGATAACCCTCATAGTAATACTATACATAGTAATACTTTACTATAATGGATTCATCGACTGATGAAGAAGAGTATGATTACGACGCAGATGCAGTCGATACATCCGATGATTATGAACAATATCAACAGAATGATGATGATATATCATACGCAGACGAAGACGTCTTAGGGGACGACTTATTATCCGACGACGACGAGGACGACGAAGATGGACTGGATGGATCTGAGTACGACGAAGAAGAAGAGGAAGAAGAAGATATGCTCGATGGTGATTTAGAACGAGAGCAACAACAGAATACGAACGCGAATACGCTGAATTCACAGGCTCGTTCGTTCGTTCCAATGGGAAGTAATCAAGAGCGAGCGAATGAGAAGAAGCCGGCACCGCCGCCTCAGTTCCCTGGACAGGGCTTTGGCCCTTCCCTCAACTCTGGCCTGTTACCTCCTCAACAACAACAACAACAACAAAGACAACAACAACAACAACAACAACAACAAAACGATGCTCCGCAAACACCTGAAGAACAAGTAGTACCAGCTGGTTTAGGATCTACTGCTAGTAATTCTACAACTTCTACTACTACTGGTTTACTGGCGAGAACGGTCGCTCGAGTGACGCCACAAAAAGAACAAGTCGTTCCAGACGAGAAACCGGATATCAAAGATGAACAAGCTACTCGCGCGTACGAACTTCAACAATTGAGGATTAAATTGTTACGATTAACTGCGAGACTCGATCAATCACCAAGGAACACGATTGTTTCGCAAGTGATTTATCGTTTAGAGCTCGCGGAACAATTGAAATCTGGAAAAGGGAATAACGCTTCTTCCGCTGGATCGCAACAACAACAATCGAAAAATCAAACAAACAATACGTTTGAACGTGCAGTAGCACTCGCAGAACACTTTGAAAAGATAAATCCGAACGAAGAGCTCGATTTTGAATGTACGATTTTGATGATTGGTAAACAATGCGTCGGAAAGTCTTCGGTGATCAAATCGTTATTAGGTCCAGACGCGCAAGACGAAAAAACTTTAGAAGCTCTCGACGAAGAAACGACGAAAGTTAGAGTGATCGAGACGAAAGTGTGCGGCATGAAGTTACGATTGATCGATACGCCCGGTTTAAGAACCTCTTCTGCGGATATTCAATACAACTCTAGAATTATGGGCCAAGCAAAGAAGTTTTGTAAAAAGCACTCGCCGGATATTACTTTATACTTTGATCGGTTAGATATTCCATTACGATCGGAAACTGCAGATATCATGATTTTGAAACAAGTCACAAACACGTTTGGGCCACAAGTTTGGTTCAATGCTATCGTCGTTTTGACTCATGCCGCCGGTGCACCGCCAGATGGACCGAACGGGCAGCCGATGTCGTACGAGTTATACGTCGCACAAAGATCACATGTTGTTCAACAAACCGTTCGACACGCTTCCGGTGACGCGCGTTTGATGAACCCCGTTGCTTTGGCAGAAAATCATTCAGGTTGCCGCACAAACAGAACCGGCGATAAAGTGTTACCGAATGGGCAAGCGTGGAAGCCACAACTTTTGTTGCTCTGCTTTGCGAGTAAAATTCTCGCGCAAGCGAATACGTTGTTGAAGCTCGACGATGGCACTCAAATGCTCAAGAAAAGACAGCAGGAGCAGCAGCAACAACAAAAAGTTGCCCCTTTACCGTTTCTTTTAAGTTCCTTAATTACGACTCGTAAACCAATTAGGTTGGAGATGGGAGACGGCGAAGATTTTGAAGATTTGGAACATTCCATCATCTCAGGAGAGCCTTCTCCTTACGACGATCCAAAGGCTGGGAAAGATTTTTATCAGCCGAAGCAATTGTGCGTTCCAGCACCGGATCCACAATTTCCACCATCGTTTGATACAGAAACTGGTGCACACCGTTATCGCTATCTCGACACGAATCCGCAAACGTTAGTGCGACCGATGGTTGACGCGCATTCATTCGAGCACGAAACTGGTGTGACTGGATTTTCAGTCGATAGACAAGTAATCATTAAAGATTTCATTGGCGGTAAAGCTTCGGCGCAAATTAACAAAGATAAATACGATTCGTCATTTGCATTCGAAGGCGAATTATCAGTTCCGCACGGCCAGAAAGCAATTACAACCGCCGGCCTTGATGTGCAAAACGTTGGACAACAAAGAGTGTACACAACTCGAGCGGAAACTCGCTGGAAGTGGCACAGAGTGGATAAAATCATCGGCGGATTATCCATGTCTTTTGTTGGTGGATTATTAGCGTTTGGCACAAAGATTGAGAATCGATGGAAAGCCAGAGATGGGATGAAGATTGTCATGAGCACTGGCGCCGTGAGTTCGAAAGGACCGCAAGGGAAAGACGTTGCGTATGGCGGCAACTGCGAAGCTATCATTCGTCATTCTCAGGACGAAGGTGATGCGAACTCGTCCACAATTGGAGCATCGTTCATGAACTGGAGAGGTGACATAGCGTTGGGATGCAACGCCATGAGTTCAATCACTTTAGGTAAAGACACGCAGTTGACCGGGAGATTTAATTTGAACTCGCGCGGTTCTGGAGCCGTGACGTTGCGCGCAACTTCAAACGATAAGTTGCAAATCGCCGGTGTCGGTTTCATTCCATTGTTCTGCGCTATTTGGGGAAGACTTTTCGGAGATTAAGTTAGTAGTAAAAGAATTTTTACGTGGTACCAGTACAATACTACCCAGTAATATTATTTCAATCTTCTAAATATATGACTTTTCTGCGCTCACGCGCTTTCATCAAAGTGCAGTGGTTTACGTATATATGTTTGTTTTTCAACAATCTCTCTTTCTCTGCTGTCTCTTCTTCTTCTCCTTTTTTCTCTCTCTTCTTCTCTCTACTCTCACATAATGTGTATAAATCAATTTTTTTTCTTCTTCTCGCTTTTCCAGCGAGGAATACAACAAAAATACAATGTGTGGAATTCTAATTTTGTGTGCGCGCGCGTGCTCTATATATATGTTGTTGCTGCGGTTGTTAATTTCGTTGTGGTTGTTGATGATCTATTTTGCGTTTGTTTTGTGTGTTGTGTGTTGTTTTTCTTCTTCTTCTTCTTCTTAGTCGTCCCCGAGAAACATCGATGAAGATTCAATGACTCCAGTCGGTGAGTAAACATCTTCATGTCTTTTGAATTCCTCCTCTGCTGTCAAAAAATCTTCTTTCGACGATTTAATGTTTCCTTCTTGGTCTTGTCTCTCATTACATTCAATGTCGTCCATGTCGTTTGTGAGTTGATGCTGGTCATTTGCCAAAGAAGACGAATTATAAACGCTTAAACAATGTCCAATCAACCAATTGTTGATTTGAGCCAAATTGCATTCGCTTAAATTAGAAGCAATTTTAAGTTCTTGCGTCAAAGCCGGTTTCAGTGACAGTTTCGTTCGAGCTGCTGAAATGCACGCTGTCGCGATGACGCTCGGTAAAACAGAGCTACGAATTTCGGCATCCGCCAATATTCCTTTGTACATTTCGAATGATAAATTTGTCAATTTGTCGATATCTTCACCATCATCATCTGATTCATGCGTTGCTCCGTCGCAGACTTTTAAAATTGATTCAATAAAATGCGAAGTCGTCACGCACGACATTTTCCAGTTCATTTCTTTCAACAGTGCAACTTCCATCTTCAGAATGATTTCTTTCGAATAATTTGGCCCAAACGCGTTTCTTAATGCACTCGTACTCATCACAACATCCTCAATTTCTTCGTATTTCACTGCCAAGTGTAAACAGCACAACGCGACGAGCTGTATGGAAGACTTTGGGATTTCTAACGACGATAATACTTTGTCGATGTAGTTGATGCACACGTCCGCCGTGATTGCGTTGTAGTTAGCGATTGAGCAGCACTCTAAAACGTATTCAATGATATCTTTGCGATGCGATAAATGCTTCGCCTCTCTTGCGTTTAATACGAACTGTTTCGTTTCTGCGCTTAATTGGTCCAATAGCATATCTTCAGCGAGTTCTGTATCATGTAAAGTAATCTTTCTATTCAGCGTGTCGTGATGATCGAGCAAAGCTTTAATTGTAGACCCAGTGAATTCATTATAACGATTATTGATATTATTGATATTATTATTGATATTATTGATATTATTATTATTATCGTCACATGCGAATACCATCGGTATCATCGGTAACATTAAATCTTCATCGTTTTGTTCTTCTTCTGAGGCTGATGAAGGAAAAAACTGCTCGACTTCTTTTTTTCCTTCGTCGTCGTCTGAGGAGCACATTTCGTAATCATTCGCGTTTACGTCCATGCGTTCATAGGATTCCCCAAAACCAATGGAAGATGAGCGAGAGATGTTTTTCTCCGTCTGAATTTGTTGCTCATTTTGTTCTTCCGTTTCTGTCGCTTTGCTGTTCTTCTTCTTCTTCGTTTTCAAAGACGCCGACGGCATGTGGTGGTCGTTACGGGATTTACCACTATTTTTTGATGCGTAAACTACTCGATCGTCGTAATAGGTGTTCTCCATTTTTTATATATAAAAATCTTTTAAATATTACACAAATAATATATATATATATAATTCAGAATAAGGTTACAATCATTCAATTGGATCGCATACAATCGCGCTGTATGTATATACGAGCGGCAAATATAAATCAATGAAGATTATTGTCCATACAGTTTTAAAAAAATCTTCCTGTGTACGTACACTGTACAGCAGCAGTATGGTTTAGGGTTTCCATGCCTTTTTATTACGCGAGTATAAAATATTACACTGCAAACATCACCAGCTTCTGCTGTTTGCCTGTTTCTGGAACAGCTGTGCTGTATCATGCAACGCCGTACATTAAGCCGCACGACTTCACTTGGATTTATATAGTATGATTATTATGTGACTTTAATATTACGAAAGTTCTCTCTACTTTTTCTATGATATTATTATATTGTTATTATTATGTCGACTACTGATGGTGACCACTATCTTGTTTATTTATTAATCTGATTCTTCTTCAATACAACCGTCTTCATTGACGTGTAAACCGCTCAAGTTCAAATACGATTGACTCGAAGGCTCTTCGCCGTTTGGGACCCAACAGCATATATTGTTCTTATGACAAATCGCTTCCGCACCGGAATAACCGACTAATTCGAAGAACTCCTCCGCTTGCTTACCTTTATAGCGATCCATGTCCAAGCACGAGTAATTAACAATCGCTTTTCCGATTTCTTTTTCTTCTCCATTTTCTTTATCCTTATAATTAATGGTCACGCAATCATCTACATCAAAGTCACCGTCGCAAGAAATGATTCCAGCGGCGAAGAGAGAATTATCTTTCTCAATAGCGTTCATTGCAATTTTAGTCACGTATACTTTCCCGCAACACGGTTGTAATAAAATCCAACGCTTGCGTCCTTGTAAAGGCTTCGGCATTGCTAGAAATAAAGTACCAACAGATGCGCCTTCGACGACTGAGAGAACTTTATTCATATGAGACGAATTCAAAATCACTGTATTTACACCGGCAGATGTAGCATATCTCGCCGCGGTTAATTTTGTCGCCATTCCGCCGGTTCCTAATTCAGTTCCAGCCCCATCTGTACTCACGTCTAAATCCTCGACGTTTTCAACGACTGATATTAATTTCGCGTCTGGATTTTTGAACGGATTACAGGTATACAAACCATCGACGTCTGTGAGTAAAAACAAATAATCGGCGTTGACTAACGCGGCGACGTGAGCGGAAAGTGTATCGTTATCTCCAAACTTTACGTCCTGCACGGCAACTGTATCGTTTTCGTTGACGATTGGAATGATATGTCTGGACAAAAGCGCGTTAAACGTCGATCTTGCGTTTTCGTATTGTTTGCGCTCGAGCATGTTATCGAGTGATAATAGAACTTGAGCAATCTTCATATCAAGAGTTGTGAAGAAGTCTTCGTACATTCGCATCAAATGTACTTGACCGACTGCAGCGAACGCTTGTTTACCTGCTAGGTCTTTCGGTTTCGGCGAGTTCAAGATCTTACACCCGACGCCGACGGAACCAGACGTAACGACGACGACGCGCATTCCGCGTTTTGTGAGATCTAAGCAAGTCTCTGCAAGTACGCCTAACATTGATAGATGTAAACAATCGCCTCTTAAAAGAGAAGACGTGCCAACTTTCAAAACAACCGTCGGCTGATCTCCTACTTGCGGAGAGTTTGGTCTCATTGAATGTAATGTTTGCGTTCGCTCTTCTTCGTCGTTGAAATTATCTGACGATGAATGATGACCATTTCCTCTCACCATAGATGACGATGGTGGTGGCGTAGGTGATTTTAATTGTTGCTGTGCCTTTAAAGTATTCCGCATTATTATTTTTATTATTTATGTTATTTATATTATTTATATCTCGAGCGAGGGCGCGTATTAGTGCGATATTCACTTCCTGATTTCCTTCTACGAGCTTCGAATATCTTCGAGGATGATGTGCGGCGTTTTATTATTACTCGTAGCGTTTTAGTGTATTATTATTATAGTACTCTTATACTACGTATGTACGTATGTTGTTTTGTTCTTTTTGAGTGTGTGTGTGTACTATAAATAATCTCTCTTAATCTCGTACTTAATCTCTCTTACTTTGATATCTGTGTTATCTCTTAAACAAACTGTTACGGTGCCTACGCGCGAAGAAGAGCTTTTGTTCTGATGCGAAGATGTTAATATGAAGTGATATAAATATCTATTTTCTGAACCACTACTTATTACCTTGTGACATCTGACATGTGACTGCTGTCTAAATAATAGGTAAACCCTAAACCCTCGTTTAATAGTATTAAACAGTTTGCTGCTACGTGTGATATGATGACGCGGCAAAACGAAAAAGTGCCAGCATCACGTTCTGCCCTTTTTGTGACTTAAAAGAACCATCAGAACACTTTTGTTGACATCTTATCCACACAAAGCGCGCGCGCGTAATAGTAATACGCCCCGCGCGAAATAATAATGATAACAATGATCGCATTCACAACAGGAACTGGAACAAGATCGACAACTGTTCAACGCCAATCGCGCACGAACGCTCCTTTCAATTCACGAAGATTAATGAAGGGAACGGCTCATCGTTCGTTGTTGGAGAAAAAAGAACGTTTGAAAAGCAGCGAAGTCAAGATGAACGGCCATCGCGAACGATTAATAACAATGAAGAAGAGGAATAAGCATTCATCGACATCGTCATCTGCATCTTTATCGTCATCTTTATCGTATGTTTCTCTTCTTAAATGTAATAATAATAATTATAATAATAAAAGAACGAAGCTACTGCGTTGTAAAAGTGCTTTAACTGAAACAACGATTCAGCAGAGCTACGAGTATCGCGACGATGAGGACACGAAGTCTGATTTAACGTTCACTGATGACGACCGTTCATTTCAAGGAGGTGGTCAACGAGCAAAAAACTTACCGGCGACGACGACGACGATTAAATGGTGGGAAAAATATACGACGAAGAATTTAATCACAGTGAAGAACGCTGACGAATTAATAGCGTATCTCTATGCCAGTGCAACTTTGATCACTCGCGATATCGATAATATGAGGAAAATTAACGATAACGATAACGAAAGTTCCAAAGAGCTCCTCGCGCAGAAATCTCCACTCGTCGTCGTGAAATACTTTCGAGAGGATTGTCCAGCATGTTCGAGATTAAATCCAAAATTTACGAAAATAGCCGAGAAAGAGTTCTCAAATGTTCTTTTCCTTAAAGTTAATTTATCCGAATTCAATGAAGATTTCGCGGAGAAGATGAACGTTCCTTCTGTGCCATACGTGCAAGTTTTTAACGGCAGCGAAGGTCTCGTAAACGAGTTCGCGATCAACTTAATGCCTCAGAATTTGAACTTGTTCCGGTCGATCGTTTCCGCATATGCAAATTGCGTGGATAATTTACCGAAAACAACGCCAGAACAACAAGGACCTGTGTCTGTGATCAAAACGAACGGTTGGCCAGGGTTTTATAGCGGTCAAATGCGGAAATTTGCGCACGTTAAAAGAACGTTTTGGCGTTTCCGCAGAGGCGAATGAATTTGAGTTGATTTGATTTGATTTGGTGTGTGTGTGTGCGTGTATGTGTGTGTGTAAAGAAGATAGATGTGTAGTGCATCTTGTAATATGTATTTTTGTAGTAATGGTAGTAATAATATATGAACATAACTTTGCGATATCTTTGATTAATAAGCGATTATATTGATTTTTTTGTTCGCTTCTCTTATTTAGTAAATCTCTAACTACCATGCACGCTTGTCTGCTTGTACGATGTACGAAGGCACGGCATAAACAACTTGCACGGTCTTCATCAGAATTCTTCCCAAAAATACTAACGTAATACTACGTAATAATAATAATAATAATAATAGGTAATAATAGGTAATAATAATAATAATAATAATAATAATATTAGTATACGTATATTATTATTATTATTACGTATTATTAATAAGATGATGCAGACTATGACAACTACTACTACCGATTCACGGTCACAATCAGAATCGTTAATTGATAGCAGTAATGATCGAAGAGCGTATGATGTACTCGCTTTGGTTTATCTCTCATTAGCACTCATCGCGCTCGTTCAATTCGTTCGCATACAGCGCAGGGCGTCCCAGAAATCAGGTTTACTAATATTTTTTGTTTGTCAAACAGGTTGGACGACGCAGAAGTCGTTCGTGATCTTGAACTTTCTAGTCATGTTCATGAGATCTTTAGTGTTCTTCTTAAGAGAGAACGTTTCTTCAATTGAACCTTTGGTCTATCAATCCGTTCTATTAGACTTCCCTGGTCTTTTGTTCTTCACGACTTACTCTTTATTGATCTTGTTCTGGTCACAAATATACGAACAAGCGACGACTGTCAGTACTGATACTAACGTTTCGGATAGACGCAGTACTTTTAGCTTGAGGTTTAAATTCCTCTCAGTGAATATTATAGTATACATATCGCAAATAATATGTTGGGTTGGAGAATATCATCAAAGTAAGAACTACAAAAAATGGCACTTCGCCGCCGCGATTATACGCTTAATAGCGTTTTTGTTCGCATCGATTGGATTTGCAACGTACGGTGGTTTATTGTTTTTCATGTTGCGAAAATTTCCAAACGACGCTCCTGGGAAAGCAAAGAAACTGTTCGAAATTGGTATTTGCACAGCGTCGTGCACTTTATGTTTCACGTTTAGAGCCGCGTGTATATTAATGTCCTCGATTAATTCCAGAAAGTTCCCTTTAGATGTTCTTCAATCCACAGAGTTGAATGTAGTGTATTATCTCTTGTCAGAAATCGCTCCATCGGCGATGGTTTTATTCGCCTTGAGGAAGTTACCGCCTGCACAGCGCCAACGTGTGAGAGGAGGGAATAATAATAATAATAGGAATTTAGACGACGATTTCACATCATCCGAAGATGAGGACGATGAAAGCGAATTCAACGAAGACGAGGAGGCCCTTCTAGAACAAATTGAAGGCGACGATGAAGAGTATGAGGATGAATAATAATATAATAATAATAATAATGATAATATAGTTAGAGAGCTGCTGCACATATATACAAGTAAAAAGAATATACATATAGATAGATCAAATACATACGCGTGCGAGAGCGTTTGAAATTTATTAGGCTGCTGTTTGTAAAATTGTAAAAAGATACACAAAAGAAAGAACTCATCCAGTCATCATCGTCGTCGAAGTGTGAAATCTTTATAAATCTCGCTCAAAACACACACAGACACAATAATAATAATAATAATAATAATAATTTATTATGGTCAACGAACTGAATTCGCACTTGATTTTGAAATCTGTTCATAATTGTTCTAGACCAGAACTGATTTGTGTTTGCGACTTGAGCTCGAAGCAAATCGTTGGCGAATGCTCGTTGACGGCTCAAGCTTCTGCGCTGTTCCCGAACTTATGTAGAGTAGATTTAAAAGATAATTTAATCACATCAATTGAGAATTTGAAACATTTAAATCAATTGAAATGGTTATCAGTAGCGAACAACAGATTAGAATCGAACGCTCTGATGTTCTTAAGAGAGTTCTCGACCGAAAACTTGAGAGTCCTGAACGTCTCGAATAACAGAATAAATACTTTAGATGGCATTGACTCCAGCAAGATTCAGAAAAGCTTATTAGCTCTAATTGCTACGGATAACATGTTAGCTCAAGAGAGTTTAAATTCTTTCAAACTATATTCACCATCTACAGCGGTGTTGAACTCATTAATCGTCTCAAATAATAACATAGAATGTATCGCGAACGAGCTACAAACGTTAACGAGGCTCGGGAAGTTTTCTGTGTCAAACAACGGTTTGGAGAAGATTGCTCAAGATGCGTTTTCGCAAAATGTCGATTTGCGAGAGCTCAGATTGGCAAAAAATAAGCTCAAGGAGCTTCCACAAGGATTGGGTAAAAACATAAACTTGCGCGTTCTCGACGCTTCGCATAACAAAATCGACTCATTCACTTCGTTGCAAGTTTTAGCGAAACTACCAAAGTTAGCGCATTTAAGCTTAAGAGGGAATCCAGTAGCAATTTTAGATGGCAAGGCGTATGTGGAAAATATCAAAGCTCTTTGTCCTAGATTAAGAACGTTAGACGGTCATCCTCTGGCAAACCACCCGGCGACTTCTGAAGATTATGTCGATAATGTTGACGATGATGATGGCAAAGTATTAGAAGTAGAAGTAGATGACGACGAGAGAAAAGAAGAAAAGAAGAAACATATTGTTATGAAGCAAACCTTTGGATTGAAAAGAGCCAATAGAACAAGTGACGATGACGATAATGATGATGATGCTTCTGATGATAAACAACAAAACGATGAGAGGGAAGATTCGCGTGCAAATAAGAAACGGAGAGGAAAAAGAGGGAAGAAGAAGAAAGATAATTTATCGGCAAACGAAAATTTGAAAAAAGACAGGAGTTTTCTCGAAACTATAATCACAGGTGAGAATGATGAAGAAGAAGAATTTAAAGAGGGCGACAATAACGACGACGACGAAGATGATGATAGGGAAGAAGAAGAAGAAGAAGAAGAAGGAGAAAAGAAGAAGAAACTACGACAGCAGCGAGAGAATAAGATTCCAAAACTTTTAGGTAGAGAGATAGAGAAGCAAAAGCCTTTGAGCGATAAAGAGTTTGACGAAAAACTCGAAAGAGACCGAATGAAACAACAAGGCGGTGTAGTCAAAGTTGTCGACGTGAAAGTTCATAGACATAAGAATAAAGTGTTTGGTTCAGATGTGTTTAAAAAGGTCGAGAACAAAAGCGCTTGGGACGAGAGCGAAGACGATGTTGATGATAATAATAATAATAATAATAATGCCATCATCACTAAATACATTGACTCCGAGCCAAAGCAAAGAATAGTTGAAGAAGATGAGAAGACTAATGAAAAGAAAAAGAAAAAGAAGAGCTCGAAAGAGATGAGTGTTGAAGAATTGAAAGCGCACAGGAAGTTACAAAGGAAACGTGGATATTAATTTCAAAAATTAAGTGAGCGGAAATGAGCGCCTAATAAGCCGACGCCTGTCCAGGTCCTCGGTGTTATCTCTACTTCCATCTCTACTCCTTGTCTGTTTAATTTCACTATATGTGATTCACCTATCGTTTGCTGTATCTTCGCTGCGGCTTCTTCAATCGTACGTTTGTCGCCGAACGAAATGATTCGATCGTGTATTCTAATACCATCGATTTCTGCTGGTGACCCAGGTGCTACGATATCAACCACTGCAAACGCTTTTTGAGTAATAACAGTAGTAGTTGTTATAGTAGTAGATGGCGTATCTTCTTGTTGCACATCGCTCTTCTTATTTACTACTGCTGCTGCTGTGTTGTTGTTTTCAGTAGTTGTTCTAGTTCTAGTCGTCCGGACATCATCATCATCATCATCGTTCCTTTTTTTAGTGACAAGTAGAATGTTTTGTAACCCTGATTGTATTAAATCCGTCAACCTTGAATGATCGTTCTTTAGAGTATTATATCTCTGTCTATCTGATCTGATTTGATACAAGTCCACGTTTGGTATTGGAAATCCTTCTTTATCGACCAAGGCACCTTTGAGGCCAGGTTGTCCTTCCTCGTTCAAGCGCTGCGATAGAGAGGACATTTCGGCTTCGAGTTCTTCTCTTTGTTTGTACATTTTATTCACTTTCGCTTTATTTAGATCACTATTAATGGGAGTGATAGGAAAAGAAGCCATCTCAGCGTACGTATCTCATAAAGTTTATTATGTTATTCGCGTAGTAGTGCGCTGCTTTACTGATGCGGACATATGCTGCGAAAAAAAAAGAGAAAAAAAACAGTAGAGAAAAAAAGGAAGAAGAAGAAATAAAAAATGAGTTAATAATAAGAACAAACATACGTCACATTATTATTAAACATATCATTAACAACGACGACGACGATGATGATGATGATCATTTCGAAGAAGACGATGACGATGCCGATGTCTTTGACGATGAATACTAATACTAATACTAATAAACAAAGCAAAATATCTTCAATGAGAAGAAGAAGGTTACGACCAGCAAAAAAAAGTTCGTTAAGAAGAAGATCGACGCGACGCGACGATGATGGTGGTGACGAAGATACGACTACCACTGATTTTGTGATAGTAGCCAAAGAAGGAGGGGAAATCATCGAAGACATTAATCACAAAGAAGAACATGAACGAAATAGTAATCTTCATTCGAAGAAAATAATAATTAACAAAGTGGAAGAGTATTTAAAGCTTCAAGATGAGTTAGAGCTGAATCTACAAATCGCTTTAGGAAGAGAAGATTATAAACGCGCCACTGAAATTAAGAACTTATTACAACAACCGAAGACTAAAAAAGAAGAGGGAGAAGATATAAACTTTAGTATTCTTTGCGAATTATGCAGATGTGTGTGCTCCTCGAAAAATGCATTCGAGATTGAACACGCGGCGAAAAAATTACAGTTGGTCGGAGATACGAGAGCTTTACCGGCATTGGCGAGAGCGCTTTTGTTGAAAAGTACGGCGCATTCTAATACGAGCGGCGCTATTGAGGCGGCGATGTGGTCTTTATTCATGAAATCAGGCGATTTATCCATCGATTTGAAATTAAAAAAAGGGACCGATTACATGCACGGACGCTACATGGTACTCGATAAGAGCAGTAGTACAACTACTAATAAGGACGGCGATGTTGTTGTGAAAGCAGAAAGTGTCGCTCAAACACTCGAACGACAGGCTGCCGAGCGCCTCCGAAATTTACAAGAAGCGACGAGAATATTCACAGAAATCATCCAAGAGAAGCCTCTTTTCGCTGAGGCATGGAATAAACGCGCTACGTGTAATTACCTTCAAGGAGAGTTTGACAACGCTTGCGCCGATGCCGAGGAAGCGTTTAGATTAAATCCAAATCACTTCGGCGCTTTGTCGGGGATCGGGCTCTGTAAATTTGCGACGAAGAAATACGACGATGCGCTTCATTTTTTTGAATTGACGCTTAAAGTTAATCCGCACATAGAGTCAATCCAGCGATACGCAAGAGAACTTCGGAAAACGCAAGCAAAGCCGCGAATTGAAATGAGTAAGTTCAACGATGCAATGAATGAATATAAGAAATCAATCGAGATCGAGAAAGACGAAGAACAGGCTCCAAAGAAAGACGAAGAATCACCCACCTCGAAGGAAGACGAAGAATCTTCTTCATAGGTGAATTGATTCAAAAGCTATTGTGTGTGTGTGTGTGTGTGTCTGTGTTTTCTTAAACAGAAATGTATTTGGTACGGTACTATTATTTGGTAATGGTGTTACAATTATTCTTATTATATCAAACCAGCGTTTCGTAAGTTTCGATAAATTCGACCGCGTTTTTGTCTCAAAGGTTCGATCATCGCGCAATATTTTTCGTGATACGCGCGTTTTTTCTTCGAGTCATTCGTTTCGTCCTTCATAAAACGTCTTCTATCATCCATGTGCGCTTGCATCTCCTGTTCAATTATGTCTAAATTTTCTTCAGATACGTCGCCATCGCCCGCGCAAAGAGCATCGCTGACTATTAAGGAGGGAGAAGTATTCTGACCATCATCTTCTTGCTCACGATTACTATTATTCGCTTTATTGTTGGCAGATCCTGTAAGAGCTAAAGACCTGTGCTCTAATTTCTCATTCGTCCCAGGGCCAAGATAATGCCAATGCTTTCGTGAACCGTTCTCGATTTGAAACTTTTTAAAGCTTTCTGAAACCGTATCGCTTTCCTCGTTTGGATCCCACCATGTACACGACTCGAGCGATTGCCGTACTTTTACACTATCCGTATGATTTTGCTCCTCCGTTGTAATCAAATTTGTAGCTCTGGGAATTTTCCAAAGCCTCAACTCGCCCGAAGATGTCGCGGTTACTAATCCCCAATAGCTCATTTCCTTCTTACCGTCATCAGTTTTTATAGATAGCGGCGATTTGAGCCAGGCCAAATCTAGGCAAGCGGTTTGCTCTTTTGTCCGAGAATCATTACTGTCACATTTACGCTCGTGAAGTAGTTCTAGCGCATCGCTAGAATACACTCGGACGTACGCATCGTCACTTGCAACTGCTACGAAGCCACCGTATTCGTTATGCATGACGCAATTATGTGACGCAGTCGTACGTTTCCATTTTTCACTGGCAATTTTTAGAATTTCACCGCTTCTCTCGTCTTGCTGAATGATCGATTTTCCCGCTCCGCTTGGCGATGCTCTGATCGAAAAACACCTTAGAACACCATCAGTGGAACCAGTGATGAGAATATTTCTCGTCCCTGGGTTTGGATGCCAAGACATTGTTGTAATCTTACCTATGTGAGAGTCGTACCATTTACATAGGCGCCCGCTTACGGAGGACCATACGAGTATTCGATATGCTCCCGCACCGCTGTTACCGTATATATCACACGTGGCTGTTACGATTAAACGTCCGCAGTTGGTATACATTACGTGTGACATTTTCTTTGCCGCCCAACGCAACGTATGTAAACAACCTCCAGCTTCAACAACGTCTGCGTCGATATCAAAGACGCGTCCGTCACCATCGTTCGAGACAGTCGTAAGAGATGCACCTGTTTGTGGATGCCAGGCAATAGCGTTGACCATATCATGGTGATGATATTTAGTCGTGCACTCTAACATTCCAGTTTGTATATCCCATACAGCTATTTTACCGTTTGAATCAGCCGTAGCTAATCGATTAGAAGATATAATCGGTGAAAATGCGCACGCTGTGATGGATGATTTTGCATCGTGAAATCCACTCAGATGGATGATTTGTGAACTTGTATCTCCTTGTTGCTGTTGTTGTTGTTGTGTTTTCTCATTATTGTTACTATGCTTCGTCATATCGATATCGGTTTCAAGAGCAGTCGCATTATTTTCACGAAGTAGCTCTTTTTGCTTGAAAATATTAGCGATTGGTATCATATTTTTCCAAAGTATGACCATGTTATTGCAGCCAATGATTGCGAGTGTGAGTGTGTCTACACTAGCAAAATCTTCTTCATGATCATAATCGCCGCTGTTAACATCGTCGTCATCGTCGTCGTTATTGTCGCCATCATTATCAATGTCTTTCGTTGGATCGTTCCATCGTATCTTGATTACATCTTCTTCACATTTTAATCTCGCGAGTTTTGCACCATCTGCGGACCACACGTTGACGAAGTTATCGTCACCACATGTTGCAATGAAGTGTACATATTGATCATCGCATGTTTCTGTTGTTGTTGTTGTTGTTG
>Ga0114998_10000707_pt1 | contig 24823 bp, 20 predicted proteins | sample ArcticOcean_MG_C_5_FD_87044 | JGI IMG/M metagenome (GOLD analysis project Ga0114998, IMG submission 87044) | Marine microbial communities from western Arctic Ocean - ArcticOcean_MG_CB4_138 | ecosystem: Environmental > Aquatic > Marine > Oceanic | place: Arctic Ocean: Canada Basin | collected... | reverse complement strand
GTGAAGGGTGTCGTGTGCGCGTCGTTGTGCGTCGAGGCTTCCGAGAAAACAAGCGTTTCGCGATCCGAAACGTGAAATCTCGAAAACGCGTCAAGAAGTCGGCGCTCTCGAACTGAAGGTAAGATGCTCGTTCCCGCACTCGTTCCTTATTCGACGCTGCGCGTCTCCTCGCGCCTCGCGAGCGGGTGCGTTTCGTGCACGCCAAACAACGATGGACCGGCTTGAGGAGCTCGCGAAGAAGGGCGAAGAGGTACGTGCGCTTGCATCACGCCTGTACCGCTGACGCGCTTGCGATTTGTTTTTGATTGTCGAGAACCCTCGGAAGTCGCGACACTTTTGCCCCATCCGCGCATCCTGCGGTCGAGACGCACCTGACCCCCCCCCCCCACCGCCTTCTCAACAGCCCACCGTGGTGATCAAAGTAGGCACCAGTTCGTTGCTTCGGCAAGAAGCAGGCACCCTGCACCTTTCCCAGATATGCACCCTGTGCGAGACGGTTTCGCGTTTGCACCGGCGTGGCATCCGCGTCGTTTTGGTGTCCAGCGGCGCGGTGGGCGCTGGGATGTTCCGCATGGGGATTACGGAACGACCAAAGGAGGTTGCGAAGAAACAGGCCCTGGCTGCGGTGGGGCAGGTGCACTTGATGCGGTACTACGAGGACATCTTCAACACCATAGGGATTAAGTGCGCGCAGGTGCTGTTGACGCTGGAGAACTTGAGTAACCGAAAACAGTACGTCTGCGCTAGGAACACGTTCGGGGCGCTGTTCGAGATGGGCGTGGTGCCGGTGGTGAACGAAAACGACACGGTCGCGGTGGAGGAGCTAAAATTCGGAGACAACGACACGCTGAGCGCGCAGGTTGCTGCTTTGGTGGATGCGCGGTGGCTTTTTTTGCTAACAGGTACGGCCTTGCCGTGCGCGTTTCCCAAATCCGAAGAACACGCCGTTCCGCCGTACTCGTACCAGAAGGGACTACTACCTCTGCTCGTACAAGACGTTAACCACTTTTTTTCCAAATTCCAAAAACAGACGTGGACGGGTTGTACACCTCCAACCCGCACACCGACCCAAACGCGCGACGCATCGAAGTCGTGGAGAACATCAATGACTTGGACGTGGACGTGGGCGGCGCGGGGTCGTCAGTCGGGACGGGCGGGATGGTCACGAAGCTCACCGCCGCGAGGATCGCGTGCGCGGCGGGGTGCAAAACAATCGTGTGCCTGTCCGGAAACATGGACACCGCGATTGAGGCGGCGGTGTTGCGCGGGGAAAGCGTGGGAACCGTTTTTCTGCCCGCCAAGAAAGCGGCAAAGGGGAAAAAGAAATGGCTCCTTGCGGTGCCTATTTCCGGCGAGGTCCGCGTGAACGAGTTGGGAGAAAGGGCGGTTTTGCGAGGCGCGCCTTTGCTCATGACGCACGTGACATTCGTGTCGGATAACCACTTCAGAGTACAAGAGTGCGTCACCGTTTGTGACCGGGACGGCAACGAACTGGCGCGCGGTTTGTGTAACTACGCCGCGAACACGGTTCGCGAAGCGGTCGCGGCGTCGACGCAAATCGGGACGGAAAAAAGTTGTGGCTGGGAAGATGACCTTGATGGACCACCCGAGTGCATCCACGGAAACAACATGTGTGTCACGCACGGCGAAACCCTTTCAAAGAGCTTCACCTTCGCGGACCTTCAAGGCGCCGGGTACGACTCGGGAATCAACGCGTCGTCGGATGACGAGCAGTAGGAGAAGAAAGAATTACGGATTTATGAATAATAACTCGATACCTTTCCTTAAATACACCTAATACCCCCTGCTCCTCCCCCTTCTCTTAATACACCTAATACCCTCCTCCCTTAGCCCTTAATACCCCCTGCTCCTCCCCCGCGCCGTCACCGAGGCGTCGTATTTCCGTCGCGTCGCCGGGTCCGACAGCACCGCGTTTGCCTGAGATAGTAAAAATAAATGTCATTCTTGTATGGGCAATCAGTCGGCGGAATGTGGTAAATGGGAAATACTTACCTGCGCGATTTGTTTGAAAAGCGCCTCCGCGTGCAAACGCAGGGGCGCTTCAGGCGGCGCTTTATCCGGGTGGTGTTTCAGCGCCAGCTTTCGGTATTGCTTTTTTATCTCGCCAGCCGTCGCGGCAGCGGAAACCCCGAGCACGGCGTAGTGGTCCTGGCCCGATTAACAAGAAAGTGTCAGTCTCTCGTAACGCGTATTACGTAAAAAGTCAGAGGTATAGCCGTCCCTTCGTCAGGACGAGTACGGGTAATCGCGGAGGCGGAACGTGTTGGGTGGGAAATACGTACCACCACCACGCCTTTCAGACTTTTGCGTTTCGCCTCGTTTAGTTTCAAGGAACACTCCGGGCCCATGGACGGCGCCAGCGTGGCGAGGTCCTTCGCCGCGGATGGCCAGTCCCCCATGCTCAGATACGCGTCCGCGCGTCGCTGAAGCGCTCGTTGGTAGGAAGGATCGAGGAAATTGGAAACGCAACAGTCCATCACCGCGTCGCAGAACCGCTGAAGCGCTTGGTGCGCGGCGGCGCGGTTGGCGTGAAGAACCGCGCGGAAGGTATCGTCGTCGAAGGCGCACGCGAGACCTGCCGTGTACTGCGCGAGGGCGCGGTCGTACCGCTTGGCGTGGAACTCGTTGTTCCCGCGGACTTTGTGGTGCTCCGCGACCCGAAGCGGGCTCGCGTTCGGGCCGGGTGACTTCTGCAGCGACGTTGTTCGCGACGACGGGTCCTCCTTCGACGGCGATACCGGCGCCGACCTCGCGCTGTGTTTCTCGCGGTTCGTTTCACCGAACGACTGCGCTTTGCGAAGGGGAGACAGTTGTTTTGACCTTATGCTTTCAGTGAAACTCGAGGTTTTCGTGGGAGAAACGGGTTGCGACCTGGTACCTTTGTACGGGTCGCGAAACGCCGCGTTGTGAGGCGGAGGTACTCCCTCCTCTCTCTTTTTCGAAGCCTCCGCGGACGCGCTTCCCGGACGCGCCGAAGCCGCAGCCGCGGCGGCGGCGCGAACGGTCGCGATTTCACCAGCCCACCGTTTCCTCTCGCCCTCCCACCGACCTCGTTCCGCCGCGAATGAAGCGCGCTCAACTTCCAGTTCCTTCCGCGCGACCCTCGCGGCGAGGGTTTCCTCTCGCGCTTTCGTACCCGCGGCTTCCGCGCCGGTCTCACCTCTTGCTTCCCTTCGTTTCGCGGCGACTATGGCGTCTCTTAAACGCGTTATTTCGCGTTTCGAATCCAACAACTCGGTGTTCTTTTGTGAAAGCGTATCGGAGGTTTGCGTCAGCGTATTCCGCAACATCGTAACCTCGGCTGCGGCGTTGCGGTACAAATCCTCCGTGCCGGTTGCTTTTGTGTTTTTTGTGTGTCTCGCCTGCTCAACCTCGCCTCGAAGCGTAATGACTTCCTCCTTCTTCACGGAAAAAGCGGAGACTAATCTCGCGTTCTGGCTCGCCATCTCCGCAAGCGCCGCGCGCGCGCTTCGCCTTCCGTTTTCAATCTCAGCGCACCGCCGCGACGCTAACCGCAGCTCGGTTTCAAACGCTTCGCCTCGTCGTAACGCCTTTTCAAGTGTCGCTTTGGTGGTTTCCTCGTTTCGTGCCAAATTGTCCCGACGCGTTTCTTTCAACGAGGCGTACTTGCTCGCGATGACCCGCATCGCCGCCTTTTGGTCCGCGATCACTTGTCGCAGCTCGGAAAGGGTCATCGCGGCGACGTTTTCGTCGCCCTCCGCCGGCACCGGCGACGAAACGTCACCCAAAATATTTTTCACCCCGGGGAACTTCGACTCAGCGCCAGTGACTTTCGCGTTTTCGGATTCTCGATCACCAACGGTCGCACCACCCCGCATCACTTTCGCGCGCGCGACTACCGTGTCCATCCACTGCGAAACCCCTGAGGACCGGGGCGACCCGACTGCGCCTGGGACGTATTTCCCGAGGGGAGACTTTTCCTGCGGCCGGCGGCTGGTATATTCTTCGCCGTCCATCACCGGGGTCCTTCCAACGCCGTGGCTCGTGACGCTTACACTGGCGTTGGTGGTTCCGGTAGATTCGTTCGATGACTCGGGCGAGGAGTCGGTCGCTTTCGCGACGGCGGCGGCGAACGGGGACGTTTTCGCGGACACGTCGCCGTCGCCCCTCAAACGTTTGTCCGCCTCTACCAACCTCGCGCTCGGCGACCGGCTCGCCGCGCGCAATCCGCCCGACATGCCCCCCGCGACCTCCGCCGCGGCCGCCGCGGCGCGACGCGCAGCCCACGCCGCGGAGTCCGACCCAGACCCCGATTCAGTTCGCGTGAGTTTCGTTCGCGCTAAGCTCGCCTCGACTTCGCGCAGCAGTTTTTCTGAGGAAAGGTCTTGCGTTATCTCGGTTGAAACCGTCGCCGGCGCCGCGGCGGCGTGCGTCACGCGCGTCGTCTTGAGGGCTATTTTCGGGCTCACCGGTTTCGACGACGTGCTTGTTGTCGAGCTGAAGTTTTCTTTCGTGTGTCGATCCGGGCGAAACGGTACGGATGGTTTGGAGGTTACGGAAACGTAATCAACCGACGCAGACGACACCCCCCGATTCGCACCCGTGTCCCCGCGAAGTGGGGATGTGTCCGACGCCGTGAACGCCTCCGCCGCGGCGCGAATCTGGTGGGGGAGGAGGGTGCGTGGGGATACGCGGAAACAGGGTCAGAACAGTCGTCCCGGAGGTAGTCGGCGCGGGTCCTTCGCGGGAACCGCGTGGTCGTGGTGTCGACATCAGCACTCGTCGTTGTTGTCGTTGTGTGACCGGCTCTCCCGAGAAAACGAGCGCATCAGTAGTGTCGACTGGTCGGTGGCACGTCGCGGTGGGCCATGGACGTACCCTTCGGTGGTAATCGCGGTTCACTTCACCCATGCTCGCGTTCAGGGTTGCCATGGGTGAAGACACGTTCTCCTTGTCCTGTGTCGGTCGTGAGGAAGGGGAGAGAGCGGTGTCAGGATGTGGTCGTCGTGCCGTCAGTGCCGGCAACGAAACGCCACTTTCGTGGGATGTCGTGAAAAGAAAGCGTCTGGGACACGTCTCAACTGCCGCGCGTACCTCGTGCGCGGGCATGTCGTGCGCGGTATCGCCCGATACTGGTCCACGCGTGTATCGGCACCTCTCGCGCGTCTCGGTCTCGACGGCGCCGAGCCTGTAATGCCGAGTCGTGCCGTCGTCGCGAATCTCCTTCCCCTGATTCGTTTTGGCCCAACTTCGGAAACGAGATAATGAACGGCTCCCATTCCAATTTTTTCCCGAAACCACGACACCCGTCTTCGCCCCCCGAATTCAGGTAGTCACCAGCGCGCGAGGCGACTCCAACTTGACCTCGGACGTGCGGCCGCGTCTTCACACGCAGGTTGATTCGTCCCGGGGCTTCCCCGCGCACCGGCGTGGCGTCGGAGGACCGGCTCTGAGCCTCGAGAACGAATCTTCGAAACGTTTCGATGGAAGACTTTTACCAGATTCTCGGGGTCAGTCGTGGCGCGTCAGAGACCGAGATAAAGAAAGCCTACCGGCGCCTCGCCGTGCGGTGGCACCCGGATAAGAACCCCGGTGACGCGCGTAACTCGGAGGTGATGTTCAAAAAGGTCGCGGGGGCGTTTGAGGTGCTTGGGGATGCGCGACGACGTTTGGAGTACGACACCACCATTTCGCGAGCCGGCACACACGGTGGAAATGATGATTCCTCCGGCTTCGGTGCTCGCCAGCCTCGTCCCCGAACCGGCCCCGGCCACGAGTTTGGGTTCGGCGGTAACTACCACCACGACCCGTTTGAGGTTTTTCGTGAGGAGTTCGGCGGGACTGATCCGTTCGCGGAGGATCGGTCGTTTTTCAGGGGAGGACACGGCGGTCGCTCTGGTGCGACAAACTCAACGTCGTTTGGCAACCAAGAAACGCAGCGTGGAGACCCGTCGTTTCGTGGCGCCGCGTTCGCGGGGATGGGGTTCGGGGTGCCGTTCTTCGCGTCGCGTGGGGCGGGGGAATTGGGCCGGGGAATTGATTCAACCACCCGTGGAGAACGTACGAGCACTCAAAGTAGGTTCCACGATTTTCACGACGCGGGGAGAGGCGTGACGTATTCTTCCCAAAGCGGCGGTCAAAGTTTTGGCGGCGGCGGCGGCGTCGGGCGTTCGCAGAGCACTCAAACCGTCGTTATCAACGGCGTGCGTTCCACGACCACCACCACGATGACGCGGCACGCGGATGGCAGGGTAGAGATACACACGGATGAACACACGGACGAGGGATTTCCGGGAGGAGGCGGCGGTAGCCGGCTGACGAGAGGTGGTTTTTTTTAAGCCAACTTTGGGGGCCAAATCTTTTCCGACAGAGAACGACGAGTATCATTCGTACTTCAGCTTTATACACGAACACCTTATACCCCCCTCCACTGCTTCAATCCCAAATCCCGTCCCCTAGTTCGCACTCGCCCGCGTAGTTGCAGTTCACGCTGCCGTACTTCGCCAGGTCGATGGAGGACACGTCGTGCGCGTGCGTCAGCGGCGCCGCCTTTTCCAGGTACTCTTTCAGATGCATCGATGCTTTGTGCTCCGCCATCGCGAGAGCGTCTTCGTAGGTTTCGTACAGCATCACCACGTTCGCATCCTCCTGAGAAAACCCGTAGTCGAAGTACATACACCGGTCGTTCGCGAAACAGTTCGTGATGTGGCGTTCGATGACTTCTTTGTATTGCGCCATACACCCATCCTTGACCGTGACCTTCACGAAAAGGCTCTTGCGCCCATCGCCATCGTTCGCCGCGACGACATTTATTGTTCGTGCCGCGACGACCCGAGACGACGACTTTATATGACTGTCCCTTTTTATGCGTCGAGAGGAACCCGCTTGGCCGGTGGCGAATGCGCTGCAGGCGGACGCGAGGGAGGACGACATGCGTGCGTGTGCGTGGCTGTGGAAGCGCAGGTGGTGGTTGGACAGCTGGCAAATCTGACGAGGCAATCGGAAAATGTCAGTTTTTGGTTTTGTGACGTCCCGAAGCACGCCTTCGGGCTCGCAAGGGGAGGTCGCAGGTGGACGGCGTGGATGATGGGTCAGATTTGCCTTTGAACTTTTTCTCCTGAGCATCAGCTTGCACGTTTTCAAACAGTCGGGGAACATCGATATTTTTTTGAATCGGCTGTCAACCTTTTTTTTTCTTCTTGAAACTCAAGAATTTGAACTCCGCGAGTCCGAGTTCACCATTACACGCGACGCCCCGCCGTCTCGTGCAGTCGACGACCGCGTCGAACCTCGGCTCACACCACCACACGCGCGCTACCAACGTCGCGTCGGTTTCTATCCGCAGTGCGCAGCCGCAACAGCGACGCACGCCGGAATACGGAACGATGATGAATGACAACGCGAAGACGCAATTAATCAAAGCGCTTCCTCCCATCGCCGGGTACGTCCCCGACGCATCCCTGCGCTGCGCGACCGTGTAAACCCTCCGCGAACGCCCGTATCGTGTTCCTCACAACCTACAAAACCCACTTCAACTGACCGCATCCCAAATACGCCAACAGAAAAATCGGAGGCCCCACGCGGAGGTCGGCGAAGGGTGGCTGGACGCCCGCAGAGGCAAGTTTTTTTTGGACGCGACCGCGCGTGCCCTCCCTGTTCCCCACGCATCCCCGCGACCGCGCGCGCGTTTCGAATACCCCGCGTGGGTCAATTACAGCACGCGGCACACGGCATGCTCCATCCACGCGCGCGTTGGGCTTGTTCGGTGGCTCGCCACGACCGCACGCCCGGGTTCCCGGCCAATGGATCTTCGTTCGAAAACCTCCGCGTTTGAAGGGTGACAGCCAATTCAACCTTCGTCGCGTCCGACGACCTCCCCCTCCTAACGTTCCAAGAAAACAATCCTCTGACCAACCTTCCTCGCGTGCTCTTACCACCACAGGATGACATTCTCCGCCGCGCGGTAGCGCAGTACAAGGGCAAGAACTGGAAGAAGATTGGTACGTACGCGCCGCGACCCCCCCCGTCCGCTTTTTGCTTGCCTTTCCACCGACTCGCCACGACTGCGTCGAACGTCGTCGGGTCTGTGTCAAAGGCGTGTGCCTCCCGCCCCCCTCCCGAGCCCCACGTCGCCGGCCCGGACAAAACCACTCGCGTCGCGCGTATTTTCTCGCGGGCATTCGCCTCACTACCCCGCGCCTCCCGCCCTTCACCTCCCAATCGCCCCACCTCATGCTGACCCGATATTCAAAATCCTCACACAATTCCCGCAATCAGCCGAGTACTTTGAAGAGCGCACGGACGTGCAGTGCCTTCACCGGTGGCAAAAGGTGCTGAACCCCGAGCTCGTGAAAGGCCCTTGGACCAAGGACGAGGACGCTAAGATCATCGAACTCGTGGGTGAGTTGGGGGCGAAGCAATGGAGCAAGATCGCGCAGCAACTCCCCGGGCGTATCGGCAAACAGTGTCGCGAGCGGTGGTACAACCACCTCAACCCGGATATCAAGCGCGAGGAGTGGTCGCGTGAAGAAGACCGGAGTTTGATCATCGCGCACAGCACGTTCGGGAACAAGTGGGCTGAAATCGCGAAGACGTTCGTGGGACGAACGGACAACGCGATCAAAAACCACTGGAACAGCTCGCTGAAGCGCAAGGTTGACGAGGCGCTGGCCAGAGGGCTGGACGCGCTCGCCGCCGCGGACGCCGGCGCCGACGAGTCCGGCGGCAAGAAAAGCGCGAAGAAGGAAAGCGCGAAGAAGTCCGGGAAGTCCGCGGAAAAACTGGCGAAGGCGGCGGGTGGCGGGAAGGCAGGCAGCGCGGGGAAGGACAAGTCGAAGAGCAAGAAGCGCGTACGCGGGGGCGCGGACGACTCCGCCGCCGCCAAGCGACAGCACGGAGACCAGTTTGAACACTCTGCGCAAAGAGCCGCCGCCGCCGCTATGTATGGCAACGCTAACGGGCACATGGCGCACGCTGCCGCTGCCGCTGCGGCTGCAGCTGCGTTCGACAACACAATGCACGGCAACTACGGCATGCTCGTTTCGCCCTCAACGGGCGCGGCGCCGTCTCCGTTCGGGGCCGCAGGGGCGGGCGCCACGCTCTTCGCGTCGCCCTACTCGCAACAGAAGCAGGCGGGTGGTTGGGGATACCAGCACCCGCAAAGCGCGGACCGGATGGGGCACGGCATGGGCGCCTCCGACCACAACGGCGGCGGCCCTCCGCGGTCGCCGTTTCCCATGACCGAGCTGTTCGAGATTGCCGAGCAGAACTCGCCTGGTGCGCGCGCGAGTGGGGCGTCGCCTCTCGGGGCGCTGTCCACGATGATGGCGGGCGGGACGTCGCCTTTGCTTTCGAACTTCTCGGGCGGGTCGCCCATGAACCTGTACGCGTCTTTGCTGGCGTCCCCGGGTGCCGGGAACGGCGTTGGCGGCAGCACGCGGAAGACAAACACCGTGCTCCGCGGGTCGGGAGGCGACCGGTCCGTGCAGGGTCGGGATGGTGCGGATACCGGCGACGCGACCGCGATGGCGCCCCCGCCGAAATCAGCGCTCAAGCGCAACGACGCGGGCGGTGACATAGGCGCAGTTGAGTCGCCTTCTATTTCCGGTGGCTTGCCCTGGTTCGACACCCCCGGGGGCAGAGGCGAAACGAGGGCGACGAGGTCCTTGACCGCGGCCGCGAATGCGGGAGGCGGGAAGGATGTCGCCGGTGTCGCCGCTGCCGCAGCCGCGGCGCACCCGCGCATGGCCGGCGGCGCGGCTGGCGAACTCGCCGGGTTGGCGTCACCGCCGTACAAGGGCGCCAACATCCCCGGGCGCTTGAGCTCGATTTTCCGCCGAGGCGGCGCAAGCGATACCCACATCGACCTTCCCAGCAAGATCGGCAAGGAACCCGTGGCCAAAGATGACGTGCTTGAAGTCATGCGGCAGCTTGAAATGCAGAACAGCCGGGACTACCAACAAGCGGAGCAGTTCCTGGCGCAGGCGGCGGGGGCGGCGGGGGACGGAAAGAAACGAGCCGCCGCGTTTGGCGATTCGCCTTCGCTGTACTTGATGCGATAAGCGTCTCACCGTCAGGCGAGGAACAAGGGATATTTATGGAGGGCCCCACGGGCGGCACAGTCACGAGGGGGGGTAGGTTGGTATGGTGTACTGCGATACGTGGGTGATATACGGCACGTCTCCGCGCGGGGACGCGCGCGCGACGCGATTGGAGTTCAAAGGAGGAATCCACTCATTTGTGAATACGCCGGCCGCGGCGACGACAGAGACTTTTGTAAAACTGTTTACATTTCTAAACGCAACGCGCTACCTTCTTTTTGGATTTATTAAGTGACTCCTGATCTGTTATTTACAAGTCACCACTGTCGTACCCACGCCGCGGCCTTCCACTAAAGGCCGTTGAAAATACCCCGAATCGCTCCATCCGCGGCGCCTCCCGACGGGTGTACCCGCACCTTCCGGTCGCCGAGCACTTTCACGCCGCCTCGCCAGATTTGGTACTCGTACCCGACCAGGGCGCACCGCGGGGACTTAACGACTTTCACCACGCGAGTGCCGGCAGTATTTTGCTCGCCACCATTAGTCTGCGCATTAGTCTCGTTACGCTGCGTCTGCGTCTGCGTCTCAGTCCCATCCCCACCAGCTCCGGCCGTCTCCATATGACCCTCCGACGCGCCCTCCAAAACTAGCCGCGTGTTGACGCAGTGCGCCCACTTCACCCCGAGCGCCGCGGTGGTGGACCCTACGCCGCCGTCGCCGTGTCCCTCGAAATCGGTCTCGTCGTTATTTGTGAAATCTCTTTCCCGTCCATGTCCCCCGTTGTCTCTACCGTTGAACCCTCCGCCTTCTCCTCCACCCCGTTTCCTACCGAACGTAGTCGTCACCTGGTTCGTCACGAACGCCGCCATGTGAAGGCGTTCCGCTTGTTGTTTCAACACCGACGCGATTTGCCCCAACAGTTCCTGGCGCCTGCGATTGGTACACGAAAAAGGTCAGTCGCGAGTGGCACCAAGTGCCATGTATTGGACGATGGCCTGGTCAAACAGTCACCTTAATCGGTCTGAACACTCACAGGCGCGTTAGAGGTAAAACAGGGCACTTGTGCCGTGTGTGTTAAACAGCGATTGCGGGCGGACAATCGGCAAACGGCCGGTGTGTCGGATTTGGGAAAGCCCAGGCCGTACCTGGCGAGCTGCCCGCTCCCGACGCCAAACTCCGCGCGCGCGAGCGCCGCGACGGAGTCGATGACCTGGGTTGAGAAAGAAAAGTGGTTAACGTCTTTCGGACCGCGTGAGTGAGTAACTACGGGCGGACAAACCGCGAACAGGGAGGCGGGATTTGGAAAAGGCCAGAGCCGTACATACCAGCAACCGCACGCCGTGGTCGATGAACGTCTCTTCCAGGCCTTGCAAACGCTGGTACGTCTCCGAAAGCGTGGACGGGGTGAGTATTAAGACTCTTTGCGTCAAATCAAGGAGCGCTTGCGCTTTTTGTTGGGCCACGGTCTGAGAGTCCGTGGCTACCCGCGCGTACACGGCCGGGAAAACCGAGCTCGCGATTTCACACAACCGAACGCCGCTGAACTTCTGTTCCGTGTCGATGTACACCACGCCCGCGTTCAACCCGCCAACTTCAAGTGGAGCCGCGGTAGCCACGGCTAGTGTCAGGCAAAACTGCGTCTTCCCCGCACCAGCGCCACCCACGAGCTCGGTGATTGACCCGGTGGGGACGCCGCCGCCCAAGGCCTGGTCTAATGCGTGAAGAAAAACGCCGCCGCGTACGTACGCGGGGCCGGCTTGTTGTTGTTGTAAATGTAAATGAGACGATGAGGGACCCGGCTCGCCCGTGGTTCGGTTGGAGTTTTTATTGGTCGTTTCTGTTGTGTTTGTCTCGGTTGTTGTCCCTCCCGCGCGGCTCGCAAGCAGCGCCTTCGCGGTCGTGGGCTTGGGACAAACGTTCTTCGCGACGCACTGAAACACCCGCTCCGCCGCGGGCAGCGAGATGTCCAGGAGCTCCACCAAATCTAACGAAGACCGCGTCAACACATCTTCCGCGGTCCGGAAGTTGTGCCCCTCCAGTTTGCTCAAAGTCTCAACGTCAAGCCCCGCCACGCGCGCCAGCGAGCGGTGCTTCGCGGCCATCCAGGGAAGCCCCCTGCGCCCGACGAGAGACCAAGCTCACGGCGCCGGCCGGTTTGAACGGGCACCCCAGCGAGATCGAAAAGTCGTTGTTCGCTTTTTCCTCGTCAGCTTCGGCGTCAAAAAATTCGGACGACTCCCGAAATGGCATCTCAACGGCAACGCAGAACGGGCGCGCACGCGGTGGCCACAGTCCTGACGTGGCCAGCGCCCGGGGCCGGCGCGCGAGTGGCGATTCGCAACTGGTGTGGGGTGGTGCAGCGAGTGAGGAGGAGACACAGTTGCCTGGAAGAGACGCCGTGGACGTCTCCGAGTGGCGTTGACTCGTGCTTGCGATCCGCAGAGATTATCCTCGACCGAAATGACCGGTATGCGTGGTACGCTCCCCCGTTTGGGAACCCTCGCGACCGCTGATGGCGTCGAGGAGCACGCCATCTTGGTCAACGCCGAGCGCGGTTTGTTAAGCTCGCTCGCGAAGCAGAAGGTGTCATCCGCCAAGCCGTCACTCGGCGCGTTTCACCAAATCGGGCGTAGAGACAGGAACGACCCGTCCAATGCACGCCCTTTGACGGAGTTCGGGGAAGGCGCGGCGGAGGTGCGGGCGCTCGGGGAGGACGGCCCTGGTGGTAAGGGCGTTTTGAAGCGCCTGGAAGGTGTCGCCGCGATGAAGCATAGCCGAGCCGGGCGACACAAAAGCGCGGTCACGGCGTGGGAAACGGAACGCGACCGCGTGGTGACCCACGTGTTAGCCACCGAGACGAAATCGCTCGTTACCGCGTTCAGGGCAAACATCGAAAACAGCGATGCGAAAATAGCGCAAATCATGGACAACTTCGCCCCAGACGTCATCAGAGGGGAGCACGTCTCCACCCTGCGCCCTGGGGACGAGGGGTCAACGGTTGGGGAACACGTAAAAGAAGAAGAAGAAGAAGTGGGGAAGGTTCCCGACGCCAACGCCCACGTCACCGCGGCAAAAGAACAGAAAAAAGAAAATGCGGTTCGCGCGGCGCGGGATTTGAACGCGGATGCCGCGCTCGCAGCGATGGACGCAGACGCGCTGCGTGCTGCCTGGGAAACCGTGCGTCGTGAATTCCCAATCAGAACCCAGCGTATCGAGGATTTGGAAACCGCGCTTACTGACGCGTCCACTTCGTGTTCGCGCGAACTGGGGGTTACTTTCGCGCGGTAAGTATTTCCCATTTACCACATTCCGCCGACTGATTGCCAGTACAAGACTGACATTTATTTTTACAATCGGAGGGTCGTCGACGCCCTTGTCGCCGTTGCACACCTCCCACTCGCCGAAGTCGAGAGGTTCGCGGCGGCAGAGACTGGTAATTTAAACAAACAGTTCCTGGATGACAAGAAGGCCACTGTCGAGCTGTGCAGAAGGCTTCGCGCGCGGGAGGTTTTCTTCGAATCCGAACGGCGAGACGCCTGGGTCGCGGCGACCATTCGGTGGCGCGAGCTTCGCGTGGAGAAAGCGGTTGGCGAGTTTGATTTGTTCGTAACACAAACGCGCATTCGCGACAGCGACGCCACGCGAGGCGCGTGCAAAGCACTGGAAGATGACCAGAAAGCAGCGCACGTCGCGATCTGCGCGCACGTGGAGAAAATGCGGGACGCGTTTGCACACGCGGCCGATACCGGCGCGAGCGGAACTTTTGAAACTTTCTGCGCTTGTCCTTCCCTTGACCAGGTTCACCAGTGGCGCCTTGGCTTGGAGCTTCGGCTCGACGCCTGGGACGCGGCTGCGTTTGAGGACTTGAAGCAGCTGGAATACGCGAACGGCGAGGTGGACGGCGCGTTTGAAAAAGAAATCGCGCGAAGCGCCGCCGCAATCGACGCGGCGCGGAACGCGACGTTTACGGTTTCCGACTTTGAGTTTAAACGAGTTCGCGACGCGGAAAGTGTGGAGCGGGAGCGGAAACGCGAGGAGGAAGGGGGTGGTGTTGAGGGTGGTGATACGACACCTGAGGATGCGACAACACCAAATGAAGCAGAGGAAACAAGCGGTCCCCCTCCGACGCCGGCGTACGCGTCCGACTCGCTCGTCGCCGAGACGTGCGTTCCGAAAGCGGCGGCTGTTGCTGCATCAGCTCGTCTCGCCGAAACCAACGCCACCGCGTGTGTGGCTGAGATATCAAATAAATGGCGTGTTGAATCCACTAAAATCGCCGTTTTTGTGGAAAGCGCGGCCCGGCTTCGGGAGACGCATTTAGTTTTGGCGAATCGAACGGTTTCGTCGTCGGAAAAGGCGCTGCGTGCTTTGCGCCAGGAAAGTTTGGTCGCCGACGCACAAAACGAAGCGGCTTTTGAGGAAGCACGTTCGGTGATCGTGATGTGCCAGGCGGGAGCGGCGCTCGATACCGCCACGGAGAAGGCGCTTGGCAAATTGGACGATATCGAGACCGGGTACCGGAGGTATTGGTCAGAAGCCACTTCCGCCGCGAACGAGTTCCCCGCAAACGTCAAACTTCATTTCGATAACTACGAACGGCGGGTGTGTCGGTTACTACGGCTGTTGCCGAACGTCTCCCCGAAAAAGGTTGCGGAACTGGACGATTTGCAGGCTGGTGAAGCTGCTGCAGCTGAAGCTGACGAAGCTGCGGCCGCTGCAGGTGGTGGCGTCGAAGCCCCGACTGACCAGGCGACCGATGCCCCGGCAATCAACGCCCCGGCGGACGGCGAGTCGACGCCAACCGAAGCCGCCGCCGAAACGGAAACACAAACACAGGAAAAAGAAAAGGACCCCGCGCTCGTTTCGTGGGACGCCGAGGACGACCTTGAGCAGTGGGTGGTCGAGGAGGAAACGATTGACGAGATTGACGTCCCTGGATCGCCCGATAACGCGGCGGGTGCATCGGAAGGCAACGCCGACGAGGGTGAGGGCGACACCGCGCCTTCGCCCGAACCCGACGCCCCGGGAACAGACTCCGCCAAAAGAAATGACACCCCGAAACCTCCCCCCCGGGAACGCGTCACCACTCGTGGTGGGTCATCCTTCACGGTGTGGTCTGACCTGGTGACGCACGTGGTGACCCCCCCCCACAAGCCCGTGCTTGACGAAAACGGCGAGCCCGTGGCGAAACGCGGCGACGGCGACGACACGAAAAAAGACGACGAAGGCGAGACTACCCCCGCGCCTCCCCCCGGTTTCGACCCGGCGCTGCGCGTCAGTACCGAGCTCGCCGCCGCTTTGATTCACGCCGTGCGAGCTTCGCTTCTGGAGGACTACCAGAGCCACTTCGCGTTGGAGCTGGAACACGCCACCACGAGGGCGTACGAGGAAACGCAGTTCCTAAGAGACGAGTTGGAACTGAAACTCTTGAAACACAAGCCGCGGTACGGGGTTTGCGAGACACACGACAGTGTGTTTCGCCGAAAGACGCTACGCGAACGCGCGAGTGGGTTTGACCGGTATTTGCTATCCGCGGCGCGGGCGTCGAAACTGGCGGATGAACGGTTCGCCGCGAGTGTCAACGACTGTTCAAAGAAAAGCGAGCTCTCGGTGGCGAAAGTGGTGGCGGTTACGAACAAACTCGCTGCCACGACGTCCGTCGCGGCGCTCGGGATTCGCGAAAAAGAAAGCGCGCGCGTGTCGGCGACCGCGAAAAACGAGTTTGATTCTTTCTTGGAAGCACTGAGGGACAGGGCGGAGGCGAACTACGAACACGTGCTTACGCAAACCGCGCTGTGCAGGGAACAGCAAGGGCTGCCGAAAGCGCCGACGCCGGAGCCGGTGGCGGAGGAAGAGGAAGCCGGCGAAGAGGAAGCCGCGGAGGCGGCGAGTACCTCCGTGGATCCCGTGCAGAGTTCCCAAGTGGAAAAAACAGAAGAACCCATAGAACCGGCGGTAGAGTCGTCTCCTGAGCCTACGGAGGATACAGGAGCTGAAGAAGAATCCTCAGAATCCTCTCCAGCAACTGAAGAAGAAGAAACTGAAGAATACGTCCCCGCCCCTGGCGACGACCGGTACCGACGCCTGGGCGCGGTTGACCAAGCGGCGCGCGCGAGTTTCTCCGAGAACCTTTCTGCGATCGCCGAGCTGAAACGCTCTGTCGCGTCAAAATTAAACGACGCTGAAGAAAACCTCGCGACCTTACTGCCGCACCACAAGCAGGACCTCCATTTGCTTGACCTGGTGAGAAGGGCGGAGGAGAAGGCCCAGTTCGAGATTGAAAAAACACAGGTGGAGGATTTACGGGCGAAAAAGGTGCTGGACGCGACGGCGGTTTACTTGGACAAAGTCGGCTCCGGGCGATCGCGAGCGAAAGACCCGGTTTCGCACGACTTGGAAACCACGTTCGAGAAGGTGATTGACACCGTGAGTAAGTTTCGGGTGCTGTTGCTGAAACGGTGTCGCGAGCTGGAGATCGTGGAAAATTCGCTCGTGCTGGACCACGGCGACGTTCCAATTGACTTGAACGACGTGGCGTTGCTTCCGGAGGCGGCTCAAGAGGGAGGCGAGGGCGAAGGCGAACCGGCACCCGACGCCGCGCCCACACCCGAAACCCTCGCGTACTCAACGCGCGTTTCCGCGATTCTTGAACTCGCCAGGGCGTCCATCACGACCGCGGGCGAAACCTACTACGCCGAGAAAGAAACCGACCGACCCTCCACGCGTCCGGAAACGGTTCCCGACGCCGGCGTCGAAGCGCTGCTCGCGACGAAGAAGGAAACGTTTGACGTTTTGGAAAGCGACGCCGCGACGAAACGGGACGCCGCTTCTGGCGACTTCCGGTTCTTCATCGCCGGGCTTGGTGAGCGTCTGGCAAAGGCGCTGGGCACGACACTGGAACGGGAACTGGAGGAAGGTTTGGGCGCTGTGGCGGAGTCGGCGCGTGTTGCGGCGCTTCTCACGGCGCCAACCGCAAGGGACGTTTCATTGCGAAGGGCGGAGCACAAGGACCGCATGCGGCCTGGCATCGCGCACCCGGGAAGACAGAAGGAACTCGCGGCGCTTTTAGTGGCCGAGCGAAGGAGGGCGAACAACGCCCGTGACATGATTGCTTCGGAAAGCAAAGCCGTGCTGGCCGCGACGTTGCGCGCGTCTGCGAAGTGGGCGCGGCGCCTCACGCGAGCCGTGAGGGTCGCCGCCGTCGTGGTGTCGGGCGTGGTGGTCACCGAGGATGTTACACAGGACGGCCCTGGGGCTGAGCTCGCGCAAGACACGCGACGGAAGAACCTGAAGGAACTTAGGCGCGAGCGCGCGCAGGCAATGGCCGCGCAGAGTGCGGAACGACGCGAGCTGCCGGTACGGCCGGGGGTCGGGGAAAGGGAGTGGCCTTGCCTGGCGTTTGGGGATTTGAAACCGCATTCGGCGGCCGGGTACGAAACCTTTGATGTCAACTCAGTGCTTCCGAAGGTGAATTTGGAAACGGGTGAGACGGAGAGAGGTGCTGCTTCTGATGCTAATGGAGCTGAGGCTGGGGATGCAGCACCTGCGGCACCTGCGGCACCTGCAGCACCTGCAGCGCCGACCTCTGAATCCCCGGAATCCCTTACAGAAGAAACCGAAACCGAAACCGCGCCAGTTTGGGCGGCGGACACAAACGCGGTTCGGCGGTTGATGGAGACGCGCGACCGGGTTTGGGGGGAATTCGTGTTGGCGACGAGGGAATCGTACGCTCGCTGCGCCGCCGCGACGGCAAGAAGAGTGCAGGACGAAACCGCGCACAGGCAGGTGTGGAGCGAGTTGGTCGCACGGGCGAAGGAGGGGGGGCGGAGTTTTTAAGCAAAACGTCGTGTATTTTATTGCACTGCACTTTCTGTCTTCTCGACAATAGCATCTCGACAGGTACGTGCCTTCGCAGTGTCTCTCTCGCGCGCGCAATGTCGACGCTCGCGGCATTGCCGCCGGTTTTGGCGGGTGGTATACGACAGTCTGATACTCGGAAACGCCACACCTCAACGCGCGTCGTACGTGGTGCCGTCGCGTCGTCGTCCACCGGCAAACGAGCGAGGGAAGTTTTCGTCCATTTGGAGGGTGTCAAAAACTTCCGCGACCTCGCGGGTGCGACGCGTTGCGTGAAACCCGGTCGTTTGTTCCGAACCGCGACTCCCGGTGACGCGACTCCCGGTGACGCGGTTTTGTTTTCAAAACAGCTACACGTAACATCCCTCATCGACCTTCGAAGCGACGATGAGTTCGAACCGGAGTTGGGGTTGGTCCAATCGGCATTCGGAATGCGTTCGTTCACCCGAGACGTTACCTTCGATATTAAAACAGCAAACACCAGACACCACATCCCCATGCTCGACTACACGCGCTACTACAAGGCCATTCTTTCTCGGATGACCTTAGTCGAAAAATTCAAAGCCGCGGTGTTCAACGCGCAGGCGGTTTTGTTTGACCCGACGAACCAGAGAGCGCAATTTGTCGTGAAAGTCAACGAAGGCGGCCTTTTCCTGCTAAATGAAATCATGGTCGACACGAGCGGACCGGAAATTTTAGCAGCCCTGGATGTCATTTCCACCACGGTCACCGAAACCACCGCATGCGCGTTCTACTGCAAGCAAGGCAAAGACCGCACTGGTTTGGTGGCTTTGTTCGTGTTACACGTCTGCGGCGCTTCGGAAACCGAAATCGTGGACGATTATCATTTGAGCGACGCCATGCGAAAAACGGCGTTGGGCGCGGTATCGAACGAACTGAAAATAGACTACACAAAGTTCGCAGGCGCACCGTGTGAGGTTGTGCAGTACACGCTTGCGTATGTTAAGCATACGTACGGCTCGCTGGACGAATACTTGGACCAAATCGGGTTTGACGACACAAAACGGCGCGCGTTGAGAAAAACGCTGTGTGAATGACGAAGGATTATACTCCGAGTTTATTTTACCAGCTTGTTCCTTCTGGCGGCTTTTTCCTCCGTCCGACAACGCCTTTTTAGTATTACACAAATAGCATCACCCCATCGCGGGTACGAACCCGGGCCCGTCCCCATCATCCACGGATGGCCAAACCGAAGCCGTGTTTTTGGTGAACTTTCGTTTCAAGCCGTACGCCGAGACGACCCAGAATTTCTTCAACTTTTTCCCGAAAAACGAGGAACCCCACCACTTACCGACGGTCATGCCCAGAATCATCATGCCCAAGGAAAACGCCTCTGTGAAGTGTTCTCGCAGGGAAACAGCCCGGAGGCCTCGCAGCAGCATGTTCCGTGTGTCCCCGTCTCTGGCGAGCATCTTCGTCACGTCCGCGGCCAAATCAATCGCCACCTTCACCGGAACCCGCATCCCCCCGCTCGCCCCCGCTTCCGCCATCACCACCAGTTCTTTTAATCGACACCACTCAAACCGCCCTTTCACGACGACGACTTTGATTGCAAACGAAACGTGTCAGTGCTGTATAGGCAAACAGGGAGGCGGGATTTGGACAAGGCCCAATACGTACCTTTGAACAACCGCGCGCGTAGGTTCGGATCCGGGTCCGTGAGTAGCCGCCGCGCGACGTACGGGAACGCGGCGTTGAGAAAGTTGAACGAAGGATCCAGGGTTAGGCAGATGTTCTCTTGCGTGAGCAGCGCTCGGATGACCAGGGAGAACCGCTCCGGTACGCGTATGGGGTACTGGAAAAGCAGTTTGTTGAATTCCTTGGTCAGCCCGCGGAAAGAAAAGTTGCCGTCGCTCGCGATGGCGCTGAGCGTATCGGCTCCCCACACCTCGCGTAACCCCATCGCCACCGGCTCAACGTCGGACCCCGGTTCAAGGAAACCCAAGTCGCTCAAACAAAGCGCCAGGTTTTCGTAATCCTTGTTCATCACGTGCACCACGGCGTCGATCAGCGACTCCTGGTTTGCGCGCGAAATCTCCGCCACGTTTCCGAAATCGACGTACGCGATGTCGCCCGACGGAAGCGCCAGGACGTTCCCAGGGTGCGGGTCACCGTGAAAGAGGCCGAAATCAAGGAGCTGCCGCAACCCGCTCTCCACGCCGTTTTGCAGAAATATCCGCAACGCTTCGTTGGATTCAAACGCCCCGGGCGCGGTGCACCGCACGCCGTTTTGCCATTCCATCACGAGGACTCGCTTTGACGACAACTCCTGAAACACCCCCGGGATTTGTACGGACGGGTCGTCCGAGAAGTTCCGCTTGAAGTCTCGCAAATTCAGCGCTTCCTGTGTGAAGTCCAACTCTTCCAACAGCTTCTCCGCGAACTCGTCCACGAGTAAGGTCGCGGGACACCCCAGGTTTTTCTTGGCGAAGTCGTCGAAAAACATCTCGGCGGCTTTGCGAAGAATCCACAAATCCAAAACCACCCGCGGCCTGGTTCCCGGGCGTAAGATTTTAATCGCAACTTCGTGCCCGCCGAGTGAGTCGACCAAAGTGGCTTTGTACACCTGGCCAATAGACGCGGCGGCGACGGGTTCGGGGGTTATTCTTTGGAAAACCTGGTCAAGCGGCTTCCCCGCGTCTTCCGCGATGATCGCAAACGCCTCCGCGCTCGGGAAAGGCGGCACCCGGTCCTGGAGCCGGGTGAGCTCCTCCATCAAGTCCTCCTCCACTAAATCCGGTCGGTTCGCCAAATTTTGGCCGAGCTTCACGAACAACGGGCCTAGCGAAGTCAGGGAGTTTTTAAAAGCCTCGGCGTAGCGCGTACCGCCGTCCTTTTTGTCCAGCGCCGTCATTGCATCTTTGCTCGCGAAAAGAACCGCGAACGTCCTGAACACCTTCGCGGTTCGCGCCACCAGCGCCACCGGGGTTTTCAGCGCCTCCCCGCGTATCACCTCCGGGTCGTACCGCTTCACCATGCGACAGAAATCGGAATCCATCTCCAGCTTTTCCTTGCGCTGCAACTCGGCTTGCGCTTTTTTGGACATGTATTTTGTTTTTATCTTCCCGGCGATGAAGCTGCGAAGCTGCGAAAGTGACGCGACATCGGCATCCACGGGGGTTCCGTTGTTGTCGTCGGGAGTCACGTTCGGTGACGGTGGCTGCTCCACGACCTCGGGCTCGGCGATGGCGCCTGGAGCGCCTGTTTTCGACCGGAACCCGGGGGGGTTGCGGACCAGATAAGACACCCGGTTTTTTTGGGAATGGAACTTCGACGTCGGGGCGCGACAGGCGGGCGCGCGGGCACGACACCGCGCCTGGCGCGGGGCGGGGGCGAACGAACGCAGGTTCGCTGCGGGCGTCGCCGCCATGGCGAACGCGCTCCGGAATTCGGGGGGCGAAGCGCAGCGCGTACTGGACGGAGACCTGTGAGCCTCGTCATTATCCACCTGGCAGCGCGCGGCGCCCCGCGGTCAGCAGTAGGTTTTCGAAAAGCGCCCTTGCAACGAAAAAACGTCAAGGCGTTGCATCACCCGCGCGCCGCTGTCCCTGGCACCACACGCGATTGCGCGACCCCAATCCGGGCTTCAACACACCCACGACCGGCGGTCGTTTCGTTTCGCGCGGTTCCGCAGACGACACCGCGGTGCGCGATGGCGTTCGCTCAAACAACGGGTGGGTCATGCCACGTCTTCAAAGTGGCTCCAAGGTCGTTGGCGGCGAAGGCATCGAGCTTCGCGTCCCCCGTGCGTGTCGTCTCTCGCCCTACGGCCACGAATGACAATTTCAGCCAAACAATCGTTGCGGAGTTCGAGCGCGGACGAGGCAGAGGCGGACGGGACGGCGGACGAGGTACGTCACACATCGGTGTTCACGGCTGGTGTTGATGTGTTCGTCGTCATTATTGTTCGTTTTCGCCTCTCGAGTTTTGCCGGTTCGTTCCAAAGTCTCACCTCACCATCCCTCCCACCCCTTCAACGCATCAGGCGGCGGCGGCGGTCGTCGCGGCGGCCGAGGCGGCGGCCGCGGCGGTCGGGGCGCGAAAAAAATGCGTCCCCAGAGCGACGGCAAGTCCCACTTGGGCACCACGTTGACGTACACGGAAGGAAAACCCTTTCCCGACTTCGTGGAAAACGCGACAGCCCCGATCCGCGCCGATCGATCCGCCCCGGGCGCGGCGAACGGCGGTTTCAACAACATCGTGGAAGGCATCACGCCTCTAGATTTACCCACAGGAGGGCTGGTGGACGACGCCCCTATTAAGTTCCTCCCCCTAGGCGGTTTAGGCGAAATCGGAATGAACTGCGCGCTTGTCGGCACCGAGAACCGGTACGTGTTGTTAGACGCCGGGTTGATGTTCCCTGACCACGAAGAGCTGGGCATTCAAAAAGTCCTACCGGACGTTTCTTTTCTGTCAAGGTGGAGAGACAAAATCGAAGCCGTGCTCATTACGCACGGCCACGAGGACCACATTGGGGCGTTGCCGTGGGTCATCCCGGCCTTGGACCCGTGCACGCCGGTGTACGGGGGAATGTTCACCATGCAGCTTATAGAGCGAAAGATGAAAGAATTCAACCTGTGGGGCGACGGCAGCAGGTTTCACGTGATTGACATGGGCGAGCGGTTCAACGCAGGGCCGTTCGCGATGGAAGCAGTGCGGGTGACGCACAGCATCCCCGATTGCTGCGGGTTCATTTTCAGGTGCGCCGCCGGAACGATCGTGCACACGGGTGATTGGAAAATCGACGAGAACCCCGTGGACGGCCGGATTTTCGACCGCGAACAGTTTGAGCGCGTGGGTAAGGAGGGCGTGACGCTCATGATGAGCGACAGCACCAATGTTTTATCACCAGGAAGAACAATCAGCGAAAGCGTGATCCGGGAATCCATGATGCAGAAAGTGTTGGGGCACAAAGGGCGGATCATCACCACGCAGTTCGCGTCGAACATCCACCGGTTGTACGGCGTCAAGGCCGCCGCCGACGCGAGCGGGCGGAAAATCGCGTTCGTGGGGATGAGTCTGAACACGTACCTAGAAGCGGCCGCCAAGTCGGGCATCGCGCCCATCGACCCGAACACACTGGTTCCCGCGGAGGACATCGACCAGATGAACCCGTCCGAGCTCATAATCGTCACCACGGGCAGCCAAGCGGAACCGCGAGCGCAGCTAGCGCAAGCCGCGTTTGGCAGCTCAAGGTTCATCACCCTACACCCCGACGACCTCCTCTTGTACAGCGCCAAGATGATCCCCGGGAACGAAAAGCGCGTGATGCGGATGATGAACGCCATCGCGGTGCGCGGTCCGGAAATCGCGATGCGGAAGGAAGACGGTTTGCACTCCTCAGGCCACGCGTATCGCGAGGAACTCGAGGAGATCCTAAAGATGCTGCACCCGGAACACTTCCTGCCCGTGCACGGCGAGTACGCGTTTCTGAAGGAGCACGAAGCCCTGGCGCGGTCGGTTGGGGTGCGGCACTCCACGGTGATTGGCAACGGGCAGATGCTCGGCGTGACGCCGTTGCGAAACTCGCAGTCGCACGGTTTGCTTGGGAACATGCATCTGCTGGGCGAGGCCAGGCTGCAGACCATGTTCAACGACGGCGGCAAGGGGAGCGGGACGAGCGAGGACCTCGCGATCGAGGAGCGCATGAGGATCGCGACGGAGGGCATCGTGGTTGTGGACTTGGAGGTTTTCGATCAACTGCTGCAGCCGGCTGTGGCGGATGACGGGGAGAAAGAGGACACGGAAGGTGCGGAAGACGCGGATGCATCGAAACCGGGCGGCAGGAGTAACGTCGTCACCGCGGCGAGCGGGTTCATGACCGCGCGCGCACGCGTGACGTCTCGCTCGATGTGGACGGACGAGGGTCGCTTGTTGGCGAACTTGAGGGACGCGGCGGAGCGAAGCGTGGAGGGGTTGGAAACGGGCGCGAGGTTGTCCGCGGTGGAGCGCACCGCCGCGAGCGCGGTGAGGTTCGCGTGCAGAAACTACTGCAACAAGCGGCCTGATATCATCGTCGTCGCGCACAGAGGGGTCGCCGACGCCGAGCACACGGCGAAGCGCCTCGCCGCGGCGGCGGACCGAGGCGCGCCGCGAGGCAAGGTGGGGTCGCTTTCCGAGGACACCATGGTGGGCGCATCTGGGACGCGGTACCGTCCGCGCGCGAGGTCGCGACAAAGCGCACCGACTGGCGTGCGCCCGTTGCGGCGCTCGGACGGGGGCGGGGACGGGGGGGGGGGGAACAGACATATGCGGTCGGATCCCTCGTATCAGTGATTGAACACGTATGTGTACGGCAGACGCCGCGCGTCGCGTACGTGTTTGCGAACCTTTGATTTTTACGGTACTAGTAATTTACTTTCGTCGTCCAGTATCGCGCGCTGTGAACGTCGTCGTTTCGTCTCTTCAGTATCGTCTCGTTCGCGTCTGTCTCTTCCGTTTGTGAAGATACGATGCCCCTCTCCGGCTATCCCTCAGCCCGGTTTAGGGTTAAAATCGTAAACACAACGCACGCTTTCCATCCTCACTAGTAGCAATCGCACTACTGGTGTCTACTTGCCGATGCCGAAGTAGCCGCGGATGGTGAACGGCTCTTGCTTGATCTCGGGCTCGAGTTTGATCTCGGGCAAACTCTCCGGATCTGCGCGTGCTGACTTGCACGCCGTGCAGAAGCGTTTCTGCTTGCCGTGAGGGCAGGGGGTGCAGTTAGCGCAGTCGGTTTTCACCTTGCCATGAAGGCAGGAGTTGAACACCGTGCAGTTGCCCTTCCGCTTGCCGTGAGGGCAGGGGATGCACACAGCGCAGTGGCTTTTCCGCTTCCCGTGGGGGCAACCGGTGCACCTTGCACCTGGATTTCAGCTTCCCGTGCGGGCAGGGGGTGCACTGGAAGCAGTTGCCCTTCAGCTTGCCGTGAGGGCAGGGGG
>Ga0114998_10000701_pt1 | contig 24876 bp, 26 predicted proteins | sample ArcticOcean_MG_C_5_FD_87044 | JGI IMG/M metagenome (GOLD analysis project Ga0114998, IMG submission 87044) | Marine microbial communities from western Arctic Ocean - ArcticOcean_MG_CB4_138 | ecosystem: Environmental > Aquatic > Marine > Oceanic | place: Arctic Ocean: Canada Basin | collected... | reverse complement strand
TTTTAAAATAGATGTTAGAATTATTGGTGACGAATACAAGGAAAAGGATTTTACTGGCAAAACTTATTGCAAAAAAAAGGGAATAGAAATCTATTACAACTCTAGAGATCACCGGTTCTCTTCTAGTGGGCTTAGAAAACAGGTGAAAAAAATAGAAGATAAATAAAAGGGACTACCGGTGGTAGTCGAGAAAAAATAAAAAAGTTAAATAAAGAAGATGCTTAATCTAATAGGAAGAACTAAAAAATTATTCGAAAATGACATTATAAGTCATAATAGCGAACTTTTTAATATAGTTTCAAACTCGAGATTTTTAGTACTTGGTGGAGCTGGATCAATCGGTCAAGCTGTTACAAAAGAAATCTTTAAAAGAAATCCATTAAAACTTCATGTTGTTGATATAAGTGAAAACAACATGGTTGAGCTGGTTAGAGATATTAGAAGTTCTTATGGGTATATTGACGGTGATTTTAAAACATTCGCTTTGGATATTGGATCTGAAGAGTATGATGCTTTTTTTGAGTCAGACGGTAATTATGATTATGTTTTAAATCTTTCTGCATTAAAACATGTTAGAAGTGAAAAAGATCCTTTCACTTTGATGAGAATGATTAATGTAAATATTTTTAATACGGACAAAACGATAGAACAGTCTATAAAAAAAGGGGTTAAAAAATATTTTTGCGTTTCTACTGATAAAGCTGCTAATCCAGTAAATATGATGGGAGCTTCGAAAAGAATAATGGAAATGTTTGTAAACAGAAGAAGTAAGGATATAGATATTTCTATGGCTCGTTTTGCGAATGTTGCTTTTTCAGATGGTTCTTTATTACACGGATTTAATAAAAGAATTGAAAAGAAACAACCCATTGTTGCACCTAATGATATTAGAAGGTATTTTGTTATTCCTGAGGAGTCAGGTGAGTTGTGTTTGATGTCTTGTATTTTCGGTGAAAATAGAGATGTTTTTTTTCCCAAATTAAACGAAAATCTTAATTTGATCAAGTTTTCAGATATTGCTGTACTGTATCTTAAAGAAAAAGGATTAGAACCATTTATTTGTGACACAGAGGAGCAAGCTAGAAATTATTTTAATGAAAATAAAACAGATCATAATTGGCCTTGTCTTTTTACAAAATCAGATACCTCTGGGGAAAAAGATTTTGAAGAGTTCTTTACTGAAAATGAAAAACTAGATATGGATAGGTTTGATAAATTAGGAGTTATAAAGAATGAATTAGATTATCAAGAGCAAAAGCTTCTGTTTTTTGAAAAAGAAATTTTTAAATTGAAAAGAAGTAAAGTATGGGACAAGAAAGAAATAAAAGAACTTTTTAATTATATGATACCTGATTTTGGACACAAAGAAACTGGTAAATATTTAGACAATAAGATGTAAAAATGAATAAGGAATTAATTGATTTTTTCAGAGATAGATTTAATACTAATGAATTTATCCCTCTTCACGTACCTACTTTTAGTGGTAATGAAAAGAAATACCTAAATGAGTGTATAGATTCAACTTTTGTATCTAGTGTTGGGCCTTTTGTTGATGAATTTGAGCAGTTAATGAATCAAATTACCAAAACTAAAAAAACTACAGCCGTTGTAAATGGTACTGCAGGTCTTCAGGTAGCACTAAGATTAATAGGGGTAAAAAAAAATGATGAAGTAATAACACAGGCTCTAACTTTTGTTGCTACTGCAAATGCTATTGCGTATAATAATGCGCATCCAATTTTTTTAGATGTTGATCTTGATACAATGGGTCTATCTCCAAATGCTGTTGATGATTTCTTAGAAGAATATGGTGAATTGCGAGAAGATGGTTGTTACAATAAAAAAACAGGCAGAAAAATAGCTGCATGTATGCCAATGCATACTTTTGGGTTTCCGGTTTATTTAGATGAGTTATTGATAGTTTGTAATCGTTGGAAAATTCCTTTAATAGAGGATGCTGCAGAATCATTAGGGAGTGAGTACAAAGGTAAACCAACTGGATCTTTTGGTGAGGTTGGAGTTTTTTCATTTAATGGCAATAAAATAGTGACTTCTGGTGGTGGTGGTGCCATTACAACTAATAATATTGAATTAGGAGAAAGAGCAAAATTTCTGACAACTACAGCTAAAGAACCGCACTCTTATGAATATGTTCATAATGAACTAGGATACAATTTCAGAATGCCTAATTTAAATGCTGCTTTGGCTTGCGCGCAATTAGAACAGTTAGATTTATATCTTAACAAAAAAAGAATCTTAGCTATGAGCTATGAAAAATTCTTTTTTAGTAAAGGAATTAAATTCAGAACAGAAACTAAAAACACCAAAGCAAATTATTGGTTAATGTGTGTTGAACTTGAAAATTTAAAAGAACGAGATTTATTATTGGAATCAACTAATTCTAATAATATTATGACCAGACCTATATGGAAAGCAATGGATTCTTTATCTATGTATAAAAATTGTCAAAAGGATGAATTATTGAACACAAGGTTTTTAGAATCTAGAATAGTTAACATACCTAGTAGTGTGATATTATGAGTAAATCTAAAATTAAAAACATAGAATCATATTTTCCAAAAAATATACTAACAAATGATATGATCTCTGAAGAATTCCCATCTTGGAGTTCAAAGAACATAGAGTCTAAACTTGGTATAAAGAGTAGATATATTGTAGATCAAAATGAAACAGCTTTAGATTTAGCTTATCATGCAGCATCAAAAGTTCTGAGAAAATATGATAGGAGCAAAATTGATTTTTTAATTTTATGTACTCAAAGTCCTGATTATTTTTTGCCGACATCAGCTTGTATACTGCAAACGAAACTTAATTTAGGTAAAAATGTTGGAGCATTTGATTTTAACTTAGGATGTTCAGGATATATTTATGGTTTAGGTTTAGCAAAAAGTTTATTGTCATCTAATATGGCAAAGTCCATATTATTAGTCATGAGTGATACTTACTCAAAGCATATTAATAAACTTGACTTCGCAAATAGGAGTATATTTGGAGATGGAGCGACTGCTTCAATTATAGAGAGTAATGAAATTGATCATCTTTATGAATTTGTTTTTGGAACTGATGGGAGTGGATTTAATAACTTAATTATCCCTAATGGAGGGGTTAAAAATCGTTATGAGGATAATCCAAAGCTTATAGAACTTAAGAATGGAAATATGAATACTAATAATGATCTATATATGAATGGGCCTGAGATTTTTAATTTTACAATTGAAATTATACCCAAATTGATAGATGATGTTTTAGAAAAAAACAAAAAAAACATAGAAGAAATTGATTATTTCATTTTTCATCAAGCAAATAGTTTTATGTTAAATTATTTACGAAAGAAGCTTAGAATACCTAAAGATAAATTTTACAATAATATTTTAGAAACTGGAAATACAGTTTCTTCAACAATACCGATTGCTTTGAAAGATTGTATGGAAAATGAAATTGTTCAAAGTGGAGATTTAGTCATGTTATGTGGATTTGGAGTAGGTTATTCTTGGGGAGCAACTATAATAAAAATATAATTATAAATAAAATGGAAATAAGTAATTTTAAAATTGATTTTAAAGAGTTTTTAGAAATCGATTCAATCGAGGAATTAAATAGTGAAACAATATTTAGACAACTTGATGAATTTGATTCCTTCTTTGTGCTAACAACAATTGCCTTTATTGATGAAATGTTCTCTATGAAATTAACAGCTGAAGATTTTGAAAAAATAATTACTATTGATGATCTAATAAATTTCATAGGGGAAGAAAAAATTAATTCTTTATGATTAATTTAAACAATAAGAATATATTAATTACTGGTGCTTCTTCTGGTATTGGAAGAGAATGTGCAATTGTTTTAAGCAATGCAGGTGCTAGAATAATCCTAATTGGAAGAGATTTAAAAAGACTTAAGGAGACTAAATTAAAACTTAAAGAAAATAAGCACCATATAATCAATATGGATGTTACAAATTTTGATGAGATTGAATCAAATATATCGGATGCTGTAGCTATAATTGGCACTATCGATGGATTTATTCATTCTGCTGGAATTGAATTGACAGCGCCATTACGTCTTATGAATTCTCAAAAATATAATGAGATATTTTCTGTAAATACAATAGCAGCTTTTGAGTTTTCACGAATATTATCAAAGAAAAAATATATCAATAATTCAGGTGCTAGTTTTGTTTTTATAAGCTCGGTTACTGGGTTACTGGGTGTAAGTGGTAAAGTAGCATATTGTAGTAGTAAATCAGCTCTTCTCTCCGGAGCAAAAGCATTAGCTTTAGAATTAGCAAATAAAAAAATTCGAGTGAACTCAGTACTTCCAGGTATGGTGAATACAGAGATGGTTATGAATATGAAAAATGAACTTCCTGTTGATTCCATAAAAGAAATTTCAGATAACCATCCATTAGGTTTTGGTGAACCAACTGATGTTGCTAACCTTTGTGCATTCTTATTGTCGGATTTATCAAAATGGATAACAGGTTCAGATTACATAATAGATGGAGGTTATAGTTGTAAATAGAAAATAAATGAATAAAAATTATTACATAATTGGTTCGGGAGGTTTTGCTAAAGAAGTTTATACTTTAACATTACAAACTCTCACAAACTCAAATTCTTTTAAGGGGTTTATAGATTTGGATCCTCCAAAAGAATCAATATTAATTGGTGATAAAAATTTACCCATTTTTGATCAAGGTGAATTTTTGGATAATATTACTCCGACAGAGGAAATTGAATTATACATTGGTATTGGAAACCCAATAATAATAGATGAAATATCAAAAATATTTACAGATTATAATTTTCCAAATCTTATTCACCCAAATGTCATTTATGATTTAAATTCTATCAATTTTGGAAGAGGTAATATTTTGACAGCAGGTTGTATTCTAACTGTTGATATTTTGGTAGGATCTTTCAATATTTTTAATCTGTCAACTACAGTGGGTCATGATGTTACAATTGGTAATAACAATATTTTTAATCCTGGAGTAAATATTAGTGGTTCAGTTGAAATAGGTTCTTCAAATTTATTTGGAACAAGTGCAACAATTCTTCAGGCTTTAAAAATTGAAAGTAATAATGTAATTGGAGCTTCTTCACTTTTAACTAAAAGTATTAAAAGTGATAATGTCATGATTGGAGTTCCTGCAAAAAAAATTAAATAATTTCAATGAAAAATACAATTATTATAGCCGAAGCTGGAGTAAATCATAATGGCTCTTTTGATTTAGCAAAAAAATTAGTAGAATCTGCTGCAAGTTCAGGAGCGGATTATGTGAAATTTCAAACTTTTAAGACTGAATTAAATATTTCAAAAACTGCAAAAAAAGCTAAATATCAAATTATAAATACTAAGAATAAAGTTGAAACACAATTTGAGATGGTAAAAAAACTTGAATTAAGTTTTGATGAATTTTTAAAAATAAAGTTGTTTTGTGATAAATTAAAAATTGGGTTTTTATCAACTGGCTTTGATTTTGAAAGCGTAGATTTTCTTGATAGTTTAGGAATGGATTATTTTAAAGTTCCCTCAGGTGATATTACTAATAAACCGCTGTTAAAACATATAGCTTCAAAAAAAAGACCAATTATACTTAGTACTGGTATGGCTAATATGAATGAGATTGAAATGGCTCTAGATATTTTAACCAAACACGGATGTGAAAAAAACCAAATAACGGTATTGCATTGTAACACTGAATATCCAACTCCGTTTGAGGATGTTAATTTAAAAGCAATGAACTCCATTGGAGAATTTTTGGGTGTTAATATTGGATATTCAGATCATTCTCTCGGTATTTCAGTTCCAATAGCAGCAGTTGCTCTAGGTGCTAAAATTATAGAAAAACATTTCACTTTAGATAAAAATTTAGAAGGACCAGATCATAAGTGTTCTCTAAATCCTGATGAACTTAAAAAAATGGTCACTTCAATAAGAGATGTTGAGAAATCTCTTTCAGGTGACGGCAATAAAGAACCTTCAAAAAGTGAAAAAGTAAACATAGATATAGCTAGAAAAAGTTTACATATCAACACAACTTTAAAGCAAGGTGAGACTTTAAAAGAAGAACATATTATATGTTTGAGACCAGGTGATGGGATATCACCAATGAATATCGATCAGGTTTTGGGTCTAAAGATTAAAAAAGATCTCAATTCCTTTACAAAATTGCAAATAACAGATTTAATTTAAAAACAAAATATGGAAGTAAAATACGGATTGCCTAAGGATGTAAAGTTTTGCAAAAAATGCAATATGTCTAACCAACAACCGATGTCATCAAATGAGTACAAACATTCAGATAAATCAGGGAAAGAAACTATGAGTTTTAATTCTGATGGAGTCTGTTATGCTTGTACTTTTAATGAGTTTAAAGAAAATGGTACTATCGATTGGGATTCAAGAGAGCAAGAGCTTATAGAATTATGTAATAAGTATAGAAAAACTGATGGATCTTATGATTGTATTGTTGGTGGAAGTGGGGGGAAGGATAGTGCCTTCCAATCACACATTTTAAAATATAAATATAATATGAACCCATTGACAGTTACTTGGGCACCACATCTTTACACTGATATAGGTTGGAAAAACCACCAAAGTTGGGTCCATGAGGGAGGTTTTGATAATTTTTTATTTACACCAAATGGGAAAATTCATAGAGAACTAACAAGACAGGCAACACTAAATCTTTTGCATCCTTTTCAACCTTTTATTTTAGGTCAAAAAACTTTTGTGGCAAAAATGGCTCACAGATTTAATATTCCACTTATTTTTTATGGTGAATCTCCTGCTGAATATGGAGAGAAAATGAGTGTTGATACGAAGAAATATTCAAATATAGGTGAAGATGTTAAAAATGAGGGTTATTCTCTAGACCCATTAAATGGAATCGATGAAAGAGATGTTTTATTAGGGGGTAAAAAAGTAGGAGATTATTTAGAGGATGGAGTTCCTCTAGTTGAGTTAAAGAATTATATGCCGCTTGCTTCTAACAGCCTAGCAGAAAAGAAAATTGATTTTTTCTATTTAGGGTATTTTTTAAGATGGGTTCCTCAAGAAGCTTATTATTACGCTGTTGAGAATACCGGATTCAAAGCTAACCCAGTCAGAACTGAGGGTACTTATTCTAAATATAATAGTTTAGATGATAAAATAGATGGAATGTTTTATTATACAAGATATATTAAATTTGGTGTAGGCAGGACTATGATGGATTCAGCTCAAGAGATTAGAAACAATCATATAACAAAAGAAGAAGGACTAGCATTAATGAAAAGGTTTGAAGGAGAGTACCCTGCCAGATATGAAAAAGAATTTTTAGATTATGTTTCAATGTCAAAAGAAGAATTTTCTAATCTGTGTGATAAATTTAGATCTCCACATTTATGGAAAAAAGAAAATGATATATGGAAACTAAGAAATCAGCCTTGGGATTAATCCCAGAATATAAAATAGGAGTCTTAACTAGTTCAAGAGCTGATTTTGGTATTTATTACCCATTACTCAAAAAATTAGGGAATCATTCTTTATTTAATTTAGAAATAATTGCATTCGGTACTCATCTTGATCAAAATTATGGATATACAATAGATGAAATACACAGCTATGGATTTGAAGTGAAACATCAAATTCAAACAATAACTCTGAATAAAAACCCATACGAAACATCTAAATCAATTGGTGATACAATATTGAAATTTTCTGAATTTTGGAAAATTAATGAATTTGATTTAGTTTTTTGCTTAGGCGATCGTTACGAAATGTTTGCGGCTGTTTCTGCTTCACTTACTTTTGGAGTTAATTTAGCTCACTTACATGCTGGTGAAACGACACTAGGAGCTGTTGATAATGTTTTTAGACATAGTATTTCTCTAATGTGCAAATATTTATTTGTAAGTACAGAAAAATATAAAAACCGAGCTATTGAAATAAATAATAATCCTAATTTAGTATTTAATGTAGGAGCTTTAAGTGTTGATAATCTTGAAAACTTAAAATATTACTCTATAGAAGAGTTCAACGATAAATTTAATATTGATTTAAATAAACCAACAATACTTTCTACGTTTCATCCAGAAACTAGATCTTTATCTATGAACATACAGTATGTTGATGAGTTGATTATGAGTTTTGATGAATTAAAAAAAAGGTACCAAATTGTCATAACAATGCCTAATTCTGATACCATGGGAGATAAGATTAGAGAGAAACTTATTGATTTTGCTAAAGGGTTAGATGAAGTTAAATTAGTTGAATCGTTCGGCATGAAGGGTTACCTGTCTTGTATGAAGCATTGTTCATTTTTGTTAGGTAATACCTCTAGTGGATTTGTAGAAGCTTTATATTTTCCTAAGAAAGTAATTAATTTAGGTGTAAGACAACAGGGTAGAATTATTACAGAAAATATCTTCAATTGTCCTATAAAAAAAGACTCAATAATAAATGCTGTAAAAAAGATAGAAAGCAAGAAAATTGTCCAGCTATCAAATATTTACATGAACGGAAATACTGCAGATAATATAATTAATATTTTAAAAAAAATGTTAAATGAAAATTGAAAATTCAATAATCAGTGTTAATGAAACTTTGCTAGTAGTTTTAGATAAAATAAACAATCTAGATTCACAAACTTTGTTTATAATTAATGAAAATGATAAACTTATAGGAGTAATAACTGATGGAGATATAAGACGTGGTTTTTTAAGAGGTTTAACAGTAAATAGTTCTATAAAAGAATTTATGTTTACAGAATTTAACTTTCTTATTGAAAAAAAAATAGATTTTAATCAATTAATAGATTTTAGGAGTAACCTACTAAAATCTGTTCCAATAATTAATAATTATGGAAAAATAGTTAATATAATTGATTTTACTAAAACAAAATCTTTTCTTCCAATTGATGCAGTAATTATGGCAGGAGGTAGAGGGATTAGACTTAAACCTTTGACTAACAAAACACCCAAACCTCTACTTAAAATTGGAGGAAAAGAAATAATTTCTTATAATTTCGATAGACTTAAGTCATATGGAATAATTAATCAAAATATAACTGTTAATTATAAATCAGATCAAATTGTAAATTTTTGTGAAAATTATGATAGTGGTATTAATTTTAACATAGTAAAAGAAGATAAAGTTCTTGGAACAGCGGGGTCGATATCTTTAATTGAAAATTTTGATAATGATACAGTTTTATTGATGAACTCTGATATATTGACGAACATCGATTTTGAAGATTTTTATTTAGAATTTTTAAGACAAGATGCAGATATATTAGTAGCTTCATTTGCTTATGAAGTTAATATACCTTTCGGTGTGTTTGAATGTAGTGATTTAAATATAGACTCATTGAAAGAAAAACCAACCAAGACTTACTTTACAAATACTGGAATATATTTAATTAAAAAAGATATTTTAAAATACATTCCAAAAGGAAAATTTTATAATGCAACGGATCTTATGGATAAAGTAATAACAGAAAATAAAAAATTAATTCACTATCCAATACAAGATTACTGGTTGGATATAGGAAGAATGAGTGATTTTGAAAAAGCAGAAAAGGATATAGGTCGAATAAATTTTGGATAATGATAAAAAAAAGCAAAGTTTTAGCAATCATACCTGCAAGAAAAGGAAGTAAAAGACTTCCTAATAAAAACAAATTAGATTTAAATGGTAAACCTTTAATTACTTGGACTATTGAAAGTGCCATGAAATCAATTTATATTGATGATATAGCTATATCTACTAATGATGAAGATATAGTTGAAATTGCAAAGTTATATGATATTGACGTTCCTTTTTTACGGCCAGTGGAACTTTCAAGTGATAAAGCATCAACAATGGATGTTATTTTTCACACAATTAACTTTTATAAATCTATTGGTAGATGTTATGATATAATAATTTTACTTCAGCCTACTTCTCCATTAAGGACTTCTGTAGACATTGATAATTCATTTAAATTACTTTCTAAAGATGTTAAAGCTATTGTTTCAGTTTGTGAACTTGATCATTCACCTCTGTGGTCTAATGTTTTGCCAACTAATAATTCTTTAGAGTTCTTTTTAAAAGAAGATGTTCAAGGGTTAAGATCTCAAGATCTTCCTCAATATTACCGCTTAAACGGTGCAATTTATTTATCAAGAATAAATTATTTGAAAATGAACAAAAATTTTTTTGGGAATCAAAGTAAAGCATATATCATGGCGACTAATAATTCTATAGATATAGATACTAAATTAGATTTTGAACTTTGTAAATTGATAATGAATGAAAACAATTAGAATTATCCCAAGATTAGATATTAAGGGTCCAAATTTAGTCAAAGGTATTCATCTAGAGGGGTTAAGAGTTTTGGGTAAACCAGCAGATTTTGCAAAATACTATTATGAAAATGGTGCTGATGAATTAATTTTTATGGATGTCGTAGCCAGTCTTTACGGGAGGAACAGTTTACATGATATAATTTCTCAAACGGCTAAAGAAATCTTTATTCCAATTACAGTTGGTGGTGGATTGAGGTCAATTTCTGACATAAAAGAAGTTTTAAGAGCTGGCGCAGATAAAGTCTGCTTTAACACTGCGGCAATTAATAATCCAAATCTGATTAAAGAAGCATCAATGATGTTTGGTTCTTCCACTATAGTAATAGCAATTGAAGCAATAAAAGAATCTGAAAATAAATATCAAGTTTACACTGATAATGGACGTGAATATACCGGGATTGATGTGTTCGAATGGGCTAAAAAAGTCGAAATTCTTGGTGCTGGAGAGATAGTAATTACTTCTGTCGATAATGAAGGTACTATGAAAGGAGTAGATATAGATTTGGTAAAACAGGTGTCTAGTTTAGTTAATATTCCTGTTATTGCTCATGGTGGTATAGGTAATTATTCGCATGCAGTTGATGCTATAAAATCTGGATCTGCAGATGCTTTAATGATTTCTTCTATGTTTCATTATAATTCATTAAGTAAAATAAATTCCAACTCCTCAGAACTTGAAGGAAACTCTCAGTTTTTGAAAAATAATAAAAATCATAAATCTAATAATATTAGCATCAAAGGTTTAAAGGCTGAATTATTAAAAAATAACATAGACTGTCGAATATAAAGATTATGGGATTAAAAAAAGTAGTGATAATTGATTACAACTTAGGTAACTTATTTAGTGTTAAACAAGCTTGTGATACTGTGGGGCTAAATTCAGTAATTAGCTCAAGTAAAGAAGATATTATCAATGCTGATGCTTTGATATTACCTGGTGTTGGAGCATTTAATGAAGCAATGAAAAACTTAGTTGATTTAGGTTTAGACACCATTATAAAACTTAAAGTAAATAAAGGGATTCCATTATTTGGAGTTTGTTTAGGTCTTCAGTTACTTTTTACAGAAAGTGAAGAATTTGGAACGGGAAGAGGATTAGATTTAATTCCGGGTGTTATTAAAAAATTTCCTACTAATTTTCAAAATCAACCGATAAAAGTTCCTCACATCTCATGGAACACAATATATAAGTCTTCCCAAAATTGGGACCAATCTCCATTATCTAATCTAAATGAAAATGAATTCATGTATTTTATTCATTCTTATTATGTAAATCCGTCTAATAAAGCTTGTGTTTTAACAAAAACAAATTATAATGGAATAGAGTTTTGTTCGTCCATTAAAATAAACAATATTTTTGCAACTCAATTTCACCCCGAAAAAAGTGCAAATAATGGATTATCTATATATAAAGAATGGGCAACTATTTATAATTTATTATAAAAATGAAGACAATTATATTATTTAGTAGGTGTGAATTAGTCCATTTATATGGTATGATTTCTCCTAATCTTGAAAAGAAATTCAAAGTGATCCATATTGGATTTTCAAAAGTTGAGGTAGAAATTTTAAAGAATAAGTATTCAATTGATAACCCTATTTGTTTTGAAGATGAGATAAAGAGAATTTTTAAAAATAAATCTTATTCTAAAATTAAGACTGAAGAAATAGATTCTTTAATAATTAAAGAATCTGATGGGCGATTTAATTTAAATGGAGCAATTCAGTATGATAGATCTTTTAAATACTTCAGTTATATTGAAAATATTGAATTATCAAAAATTTATTTTCATTTTTGGAAAAATATTATCAAGAATCACAAAATTAATTTTTTACTTCATGAACCTACATCCTTGTTTTTCAACCACATTGCTTCCCTGATTTGTAAATCATATAACGCTAGATACATAACATGTGTTCAAGTTTATGGTGAATCAGAGATAAATTTTGCAATAGCAGAAGGAGATAGTGGTGAGTTTACTGAAATGAAACCAACTTCACTAATTCAAGAAATAGATATAGAAAGAGTTACTACTTTTTTAAATAAGTTTAGACCTAATTCGGATACTTTTTTTAATGCCTATATTAAAAAAAGAAGCTCATTTTTTAATAAATTGAAGTTTTCAATTATTTCTGTTATTAAGATTTTTATAAAATATTCTTATAGTAGAATGAAGCTATTAATAAAAAATTATAATGCTCTTGATCATGTTGAAATTTTTCATTTAAAATCTATTAATTTATTTAAAGAAATTAAAAACCACTACTATTATTACTACCGATTAAAATATGATGTATCTTCTTTAGAAGAAAACTATTATTATTATCCATTGCACTTAGAGCCAGAAGCTGTTGTTTTGTACTGGGGAGATGGTTTGTATAACAACCAAGTTAAACTGATAGAAAATATTGCAGCACAAATTCCTCCAGATAGATTTTTATATGTTAAAGATCATCCACACGCAGGTTCCTATAGAGATTATGATGATTATGTTAAAATAAAATCAATTCCTAATGTTAAACTTTTAGCACCTGTGATAATGGGGAAAAAATTAATTGCAAAGTCAATAGGTGTAATTACTATTAATGGAACTAGTGGTTTTGAAGCACTGTTATTAAATAAGCAAGTGTATACTTTTGGAAATTCCTTTTTTAATCAATGCAGTAGAGTTAATTATATCGCAAATATAAAAGATTTACGTAATTCCTTGTATATGAATAGAGACTTGAAATATAACGATGACGATGAGTTATTTGGTTTTATTAATCTTTATTTGAATTCAATACACCCGGGATTTACCGATTATTTTATTAATTACCCCAAGTTAATTGGAGTAAACGAGGAGGAAAATTCAAAAATTGTTGCAAATGAATTAACAAAATATTTTGAGAAATTTTGATAATATATAAACACACGCAACTGCTAAAGCCTATTTTAAATCATTACAATAAAAATAAAATCAATTTTTTTTTTATTGTAGCAAATGTCATAGTTGCATTTTTAGGATTCTTAAAATCTTTCATATTTATTAAGTTTTTAAATCTTGAAAACTTAGGTATGATAACCATAATACAAACAGGTGCAATGTTTATTGGGTTTTTCCAAATTGGCCTTTTAAATGGAGGTTTTAGAATAATATCACTTGAAAAAAATTATCTGTTACAAAAAATAAATAATGTTATATTCTCTTACATAGGAATACTTTCGTTAGTACTTTTTGTGATCTTTTTTTTTAATTTATTCTTTAATTTATTTACAGACTATTTTACATATTTATTTATTTTGTTACTAGGCCTTAGTTTACTTCTATTTAATTGGCTTACTAATATATTAATAGCTCAAAAAAAGCTGATGTTATTAAATAAACTAAATTTAGTATCATCATCAGTAAGCGTTTTATTTTTACCATTAGCCTATTATTATGGACTTTTTGGGGCAGCATTTTGTTTGTTAATACAACCAATTATTTTCATTGTATATGCTCTAATAGCTTCAAAAAATCTCAGACCCAGTAAATATTTATTAAATATTAAAGAAATAAGAGAAATTTTGAAATATGGTTTTATACCTTTTATTTCTGGAATTTTTTTTTTACTGCAAATTCAAATTGAAAGATGGGCTGTAGTATATCAACTTGGAACTGAAGTTTTAGGAAAATTGTATTTAGTTTTTTTAATTTCAGCTCTATGGGTACTAGTACCTAGTTCAATATCAAATTTATTTTTTCCAAATTGTGTTTCATCTTTCGAATCCAATAATTATATAAAATTCAATAACTATATAAAAAATCATTTCATTGTTGTGACCGTATACATAATCTTTACAGCTTTAATAATTTTTACTTTATTAGAACCAGTGGTATCTCTATTTTTACCTGAACATCAAACATATTTAAATTTTGTTTACTTAGCCATTCCCGGCTTATGTTTTAAAACACTTTCAGATCCTATTTCAATTTTCCTAAATTCAATTGTAAAATTAAAGCCCTTTTTATACAGTGATATTATTGGAATTTCTTTTTATGTAATATCAATATTCATGTTAATTAATTTCAAAAATTTCTCATTGAATAGCGTGATCTTCCTTTTCAATATATTTTTCTTAATAAAGCTTGTAATCCTATTGTTTTACTATCTAAAATTAAAAAATAATATTATACAATTTAATAGAGTTAAAATTAATAAATGCCCATAAAAACATGTAAATATGTTATATCAACGAATAATAAATTTTTTATATTCAAGATTATTTAGATTTTTTTTTAGATTTTCATTTAAAAAATTTGGAAAAAAATCATCTGTTATATTCCCTCTTAAGATAGAAGGAATGAAAAATATTAGTGTAGGAGATAATGTATATATAGCATATAAATCTTCTTTATCAGCAATGCCTTTAACTGGTTTAGAAAGCCCAATTCTTGAAATAGGTGATGGAACGTCTATTGGTAATTTTAATCATATTTTTGCAACAGAAAAAATTGTGATTGGGAAGAAAGTACTTACTGCAGATAAAGTATATATAACAGATAATCTACATTGCTATGAAGATGTCACAATTCCAATAATGGATCAAAAAATAAAACAGATTAATCATGTTGAAATAGGAGATGGAACATGGATTGGAGAGAATGTTTGTATCCTAGGTGTTAAAATTGGTAAAAATTGTGTTATTGGAGCAAACTCTGTTGTAACAAAAGACATTCCAGATTACTCAGTTGTTGTAGGCAGTCCAGCTGTAATCATAAAAAAGTTTAATATTACTGCCAAAAGATGGGAGAAAAGTGATTAAAAGTAATCTGTTGTGTACATTAAATTAATGTCTTTGAGAAAATTATAAAATAAAATAAAGAAAATGAAAAACATACTAATAACGGGAGGAGCAGGATTTATTGGTTCGAATTTAGCGCTAGAATTAATAAAAAAAAATTACAGAGTTACAATATTAGATAATTTATCAAAACAAATACACGGAGTAAACCCGGAAAAAGACTCCCCTTTATACATGTCAATAAAAGATAAAGTCACTTTCCGAAATGGTACTGTGACCTCAAAAGAAGATTGGATTGAATCTTTAAAAGATCAGGATGCAGTTATTCATTTAGCGGCAGAAACAGGAACTGGTCAGTCTATGTATGAAATTGAGAGATATTGCGATGTGAATGTAAATGGTACAGCATTACTATTAGATATATTAGCGAATAGAAAACACAAAATAAAGAAATTAATTATAGCCTCATCAAGAGCAATTTATGGTGAAGGAAAATATGAATGTTCTAAGCATGGCTCTGTATATCCTATTGCTAGAAATGAGGATGATATGGATAATAATAATTTTGATTGTCGTTGCCCAATATGTGATGAAGTAGTTGAAATTTCACCTACCTCAGAAGATTCTAAAATTCACCCTACCTCCATTTACGGTATTACCAAGCAAAATCAAGAACAAATGTTTATGGTCATGGGAGCAGCGCTTAAAATTCCAGTGGTAGGATTTAGATACCAAAATGTATACGGTCCTGGTCAATCTTTAAAAAACCCTTACACCGGAATATTATCAATTTTCTCAACTTTAATGTTAAATGATAAGGATATTAATATTTTTGAGGATGGTGAAGAAAGTAGAGATTTTGTTTATATAGATGATGTTGTTCAAGCTACAATTTTAGGATTGGAAAAAGAAGAAGGAAATAATCTGGTTTTTAATGTAGGTTCTGGAGTGTCAACTACTGTAAATAATCTAACAAAAATATTGCTTAAAAAATATAATAGTAATAGTAAATGTAAAGTTTCTGGCAACTATAGAATTGGTGATATTAGACATAATTTTGCTGACATAAGTTTAGCTAAAAATAAACTGGGATATTCACCAAAATTTAGTTTTAACAAAGGGGTTGAAAATTTCACTAATTGGGTAATGCAACAAAATATTATGACATCATCTGATTATGAAAAATCAATAACTGAAATGAAAGAAAGAAATCTATTTAAATAATTATTGTTTGAACATCAAAAATAAAAACATATTATTCAAATTTACTTTACTTTCGTTGATCTTCATCAGCGGTGGTGTTCAAGTATTTAGTATTGCTTTTTCAACACTAATACCAACACTTCTTTTAATTATCTTATATATTAAAAATAAAATATTTAAGATACATAGAGCTATAATTCCGGTGATGTTTTTTTCTTTTATCTATTTACTTTATGCTGTAATTATTGCTAATGATATGGAAGATATTCAGTTTGTTTTCTTTAGATCAGTTAGATTTATTATGGCTACATTATTATTGAATTTCATTTATCTAAAGAAAATAAATTTTATTGATGAGCTACATTCAGTTCTTTATTGGATTACAATACATGGCCTTATTAATTTTGTAGTTGTTATTTTGTTTTTTCAGTATTTAACTAAAATACCTGAAACAAATACGTATTCTTTTTTATTATTTTTCGGAACTGAAAATCTCGGCCATTTATTTAGTCGTAACCAAGGAATTTTCTGGGAGCCGGGAGTTTTGCAAGTTTATCTAAATATTTTTTTATTTATAAATTTATTTCTTGCAAAAAAAGTAAATATTCGTTTGGTAACAATAATATTAATTTCTGTTTTTCTAACATTATCAACGACTGGAATAGTTGTGTCTTTTTTATTAATATCCTATTACTACTTAATTTCAATAAAGTTCAAACTTAAAAATATATTGTTAGCTATTTTATTTCTACCCTTATTTATAGGATTATTAAATTTAACGATTAACCAGGCTGAAGAAAAAATATCAGGTGAAAAAAGTGGATCATTTTTAGCTAGAAATTATGATACCCTTACTGGATTTAACCTCGCTATAAATAACCCATGGGGAATTGGTTTTAGTACCATAAAATATCAAGAAGTTGCTAGAAAAGATTTATTTAATTTAATTCCCGGACTTGAAACAGATCGGGCGAACACCAATTCAATTGCTACACTTTTTTACTCAACAGGGATTTTGTGGGGGTTTATTATTCTATATTTTATGTATAAACAGAGTTTATTTATGAAACATAAAACATTATTTTATGTTTCAATGTTTCTGTTTCTCATTACAGAACCCCTATTATATACCCCTTTCTTTATTTTAATCCTCCTTTCAGGAACGGTCCCTTCAAAAAAACAATTAAGATGTTAGAGAATAAAAAGATACTATTTATTGGATTAGATTATCATCATTATACAAGTGAAATGATTTCCGTTTTAAGAGATAATAATTTTGATGTTACCTATTATTCTCTTAAGCCCAGGAAATTGAAACATAAAATTATTCAAACCCTGCATGAAAAAACATACAATTCATTTGTTGATTCTTATCATAAGGGGATACTAGAAAAGGAAAAAGATAATTCATATGATTATGTTTTTTTTCTACAAGTTCATTTTATGAAAATGGATATTTTTTTAAAATTAAAAAAGAAACACACTAATTCAAAATTCATTTTATATAATTGGGATGCAATCAAAACACATGATTATAGTCCTTACATTAATCACTTTAACGAAGTTTACACATTTGACCCAGCTGATGCGAAAGATCTTAATGTTAATTACCTACCACTATTTTGTGTTTCCAAATTTCAGAATTTAAGAAAGATAGAACAAAATTTAAATTCCGTCTATTTTGTTGGAAATATTGTGTCAATTGAAAGGTATAGGTCAATTCAAGATTTTAAAAAGTTGTGTGCTGCAAACGATATAAGCTTTTCGTATTTTATGAAATGTAGTCCTGTTATTTTTTTAAAACTCTTATTAAATGGGTTTTTACCTTTTGATGTTCGTTTTTTTAATATTTCAAATAAAAAATTTATTCACTTAGTTAGTAATTCTAATACGGTTTTTGATTTCTCAAACCACATTCAGATGGGTCACACCATGAGATTTATAGAAAATTTATGCGCTGGTAAAAAAATTATAACTAATAGTAAAAATTCAATTAATGAGGATTATTATTCTGATAACCGGATTCTATATATTGAAAAAATAGATTCAAAAAAAATATTAGATTTTATTCGTACTCCTCTACAAAATGAAGACAAAGACTTCTCAGAATTTTATGTTCAAAATTTTCTTCAAAAACTTTTTAATTAAGATATATGGGTAACTGTTTATTAATTTTTCCGCAAAGCTTTTATTCATTCTCAAATTACATCAAAAATCACTTAACATCTATTGGTTATGATGTTGAAACAATTAATGATGAATTTCCCGACAATACACTTGGGAAAATTATGGGAACATTACAAATGTCGATTCATACTTCCATCAGTGAAAAAGTAATTACTGAAAAATATGTTAATGGTAAAACTTATGATTTAATATTAATCTTTAAAGGGAGAGGGATGTCAAAATCTTTAATTGAGAATTTTAAGTTAATTTCGCCTAAAGTAATAGCTTATAATTTTGATTCCTTTAGTTATTTTAAAAACGCAAAATCTTGGTACAAAAGTGTAAATAGTTACTACACATTCGATTACAAGGACGCTAAAGACTTCTGCTTACCAATTATTGAGCTGTTTTCGTCTTTACCGTTATCAACGAATAAGAAAGAAATTAAATATTCTGTTTCAGCAATTGTAAGGAACCATTCAAATCGTATTAAGTTTATTGATAACGTTTTAGTAGGTTTAAACGAAAAAAGTACATTCGTTTATATTTATGAAAAAAATATTGTTTCTTTTGCAGTAAATTTTTTCAAAAACCCTGTTCTGTATATTAAATATAGAAAAATGATACATTTCAAAACCCTTTCTTATGATGAATATATTAATGTTTTAAATCAATCAGATTTTACTATCGATTACGCTCATCCAAAGCAAACAGGAATTACAATTCGTTGTTTCGAAGCGTCTAGTTGTCGAACAAAAACAATAACTAACAACGCTTTTGTCTTGAATAATTCAAATTTTAATTCAACAAACACTATTGTATTTAATCAACATACTAATATGGATGATTTCAGAAATAACTATAAAAGAATTAAAAATATATTACCAAAGTTATATAATAGATCTATAGGTGATTTTATGACTGAACTACTAAAATAAATAATTATGAAAAGAGTTTTAATTTATGGATTTGGAAGAATGGGTTTAACCCATTTTGCTATACTTAACGGTTTAAATCCTGATCTGGATTTCTCGGTGATTGAGCCAAACAAAATACTAAGGAAGCTTCTGAAGAAAAACATTAATGCAAAGTTTTATTCAGACGATTCATCTTTAAACGATGCCTTTGATATTACTTTAATTACAACACCTCCGTCTATACACCTTCAACTTCTCGAAAAGAGTGTAAAGAGAGGTGATAAAAAAATATTTGTTGAGAAACCTTTTGGCGGTTATACAAATACTAAGCTGAATCATATTTCAGAATCCAATGATATCTATATAGGTTATGTGCTTCGTTTTAATCCTTGTATTCAATGGGTTAAAACGAATATAAACCCTAAGGATATTAAAACTATTCATGGGCAATATCTTAGTAACACTATTGAGAAAAAACCAACAGGTTGGCGCAACGGATCTTTTTCTGGTGTTTTAAACGAAATGGGGTCACATGTTATTGATGCAATCAAATACATAGTTGGCAATGATCAAATGGACGTTCTGAGTTCCAAAAAAGAATCTATTGTATCTGATATAGATGATATTGTTGAGGCAACATTAAAAACAAAAAGTAATATTTCTATTTCACTGTATTTTAATTGGGTCAAAAAAGAAGTAAGAAAACCCGTTTTTGGGATAGAAATAGAAATGAAAGATGGGTCCAAATATTCTATAGACCAACAGCAAGTAAATAAATATAATAGGAATGGAGATTTCATAGAAAAAGTATCGGTCACAGATCTAGCCAAATCTGTCCCATTTTATCTTAGAGGTGTTGATTTTACTGATCAAATGTTAGATTTACTTGGAGATCAGAAAATAATGGCAAGTGTAAATGACGCCTTATCGGTTAATATATTAATGGAAAAAATTTTAAATAATGAAAATAATACTAGGAGATAATCAGTTTTTTGGCATCAATCATTTCGATCTTGAAAAAGGAGCGACAACGAAGTTGAAATTTGATACAACAAAAAAGATTGAGGCGTTCATCAATGAGTCTTTAGAAATAGGTCTTGACGGTTTTATGATAAACTCTAACAAGCAAGGCTATGAAATTTTAAATGCTAGTAAGTTTGATAGTGCTAAAGAAATACATTATAGCATTCCTTATCCCCATAAGTATGCCAGTATGGTAAATGAAACTGGAATGATGAGTTTATTTGGGCATATTATCAAAAATACTTCTTTTATTAAAAACCTCCTTGGAGGTATAAAATTAGTGGCCACACAAAACCTAAAGAGTATAACACCCCTTGCCTTAAATCTAGAAGTCCCTAAAAATCTAAAAAAAGGAAGTTATATTCATATGCAAAATATCATTACTGATTTGTTAATGGGTATGGGAAGAGGAGATATACTCATTGAATTTATTAAATCTGTTATTAAAATGGGGTATAAGCCAGGGATTATTACATTAAACCCAATTATGTTCGATCAACTTTTAAAAAGTGAACAAGAAGCAAATTGGTTAAAAGATTTGGTTGTCTGTTTTAATATAAATAAAGAAGGTTTTAATGTTTTTCCCTCCTTAAACACTGTTGAAAATTTTATAGAATCTAGGCCAAAATATAAATTAATGGGAATGAGTATTTTTGCAAGTGGGGCTGCTAATATTCCCCATTCAATTGATTATATAAAGAAGCTTAAATTAGATTATGTTGTTTTTGGAAGTTCACGATTAGAGAATATAAAATCAAATTTTGAATTATTTAATAATAAAAAATGAAAAATGAAAGGAATTATTTTAGCAGGAGGAAGTGGAACAAGATTGTACCCTATTACAAAAGGGGTTTCTAAACAATTATTACCCGTCTATGACAAACCGATGATTTACTATCCGTTATCAGTGTTGATGTTAGCTGGGATTCAAGAGGTTTTAATCATATCTACTCCTGAAGATTTGCCGAATTTTGAAAAATTATTAGGTGATGGTTCTGAAATTGGCCTACAGTTGTCTTACAAAGAACAACCAAGTCCAGATGGTTTAGCACAGGCTTTTATTATTGGTGAAGAATTTATAGGAAGTGATGATGTGTGTTTGGTACTCGGAGATAATATCTTTTACGGATATGGTTTTACTGGAATGTTGCAAAATGCTATAAAAAATGTAACAAAAGGAAAATCAACTGTTTTTGGCTATTACGTAAATGATCCTGAGCGTTATGGTGTTGCTGAGTTTGATTCAGACGGAATTGTAACTTCCATAGAAGAAAAACCTGAATACCCAGCGTCGAATTACGCAGTAGTTGGCTTGTATTTTTATACAAACAATGTAGTTCAAATTGCTAAAAATGTTGCTCCTTCTCATAGGGGAGAATTGGAAATTACTTCCGTGAATCAAGAATATTTAAAACAAAAAAACTTAATGGTAGAAATACTAGGAAGGGGCTTTGCATGGTTAGATACTGGTACTCATGACTCCTTAATGGAAGCAGGTCAGTTTATTGAAACCATTGAAAAACGTCAAGGATTAAAAGTAGCTTGCTTAGAAGAAATTGCGTTTAGAATGAATTACATTGATGCAGTACAAGTAAAGAGGTTAGCGGAACCTTTGAAAAAAAATGGCTATGGTCAATATTTATTAAATATAATTAAAGAATAATGAAGTTTATACAAACAAAAATATCGGATGTAATTATTATTGAGCCCACAGTATTTGGAGATAATAGAGGGTATTTTTTAGAATCTTTTAATTTAGAGAAATTTGAAGAAAACGTATATCCTATTAAATTTGTACAAGACAATGAATCTAAATCCTCTAAAGGAGTTTTAAGAGGGTTGCATTTTCAAAAGCCACCATTTAATCAAGCGAAGTTAGTTCGTTGTATTGAAGGTAGAGTAATGGATGTTGCTGTAGACATTAGGAAAGGGTCCCCAACTTATGGTAAACACGTGGCTATTGAATTAACTGGAGAAAATAAACGGCAATTATTTGTTCCTAGAGGTTTTGCACATGGATTCTCTGTTTTGAGCGATACTGCTGTTTTTGCCTACAAAGTAGATAATAGGTATGCACCAGAATCTGATTCGGGTATTAAATATGATGATAAAGAGTTGAATATAGATTGGGGCTTAAATAAGGAAGAAGTTCAATTATCAGTGAAAGATAAAAATTTATCATTCTTTAAAGATTTAGATTCACCTTTTAAATTTTAAATATATGAATATATTAGTAACGGGATCTAATGGGCAATTGGGTTCAGAAATAAAGGATTTAGCAGCAAACTACGCTAGTTTTAGTTTCTTTTTTATGGATTTACCTGCACTGGATATTTGCAACAGTAGTCAACTAGATGTTTTTTTTAAAGATAAAAATATAAATACGGTTATCAACTGTGCCGCATACACCGCTGTAGATAAAGCAGAACAGGATGCCGATATTGCTGAAAAAGTAAATGCAACAGGTGTTTTAAACCTTGTGAATGCATTAGCAAAAGTAAATGGAAAATTAATTCATATCTCTACTGACTATGTGTTTGACGGCAATCATTTTTTACCTTATAAAGAGTCAGATCCTGTGAGTCCAATTGGAGTATATGGAGAGACCAAAAGAGCAGGGGAACTTACTGTGATTAATAGTGATATAGATTCGATTGTAATTAGAACTTCATGGTTGTATTCTTCCAATGGGAATAATTTTGTCAAAACTATGTTAAGACTCGGTAACGAGAGAGAAGAGTTGGGTGTTATTTTTGACCAAGTTGGAACACCCACCCATGCAAGAGATTTGGCAAAAACTTGTCTGGAGATTCTTGCTTATAAGAAGGAAGCTAACATAAATTCAAATGGAAACCTATATCATTACTCTAATGAAGGTGTGGCTTCTTGGTATGACTTTGCTATTTCGATTATGGAACTCGGAGGAGAAAACTGTAAAGTGAAACCAATACAAACTAAAGACTATCCTACTTTGGCGAAAAGACCTCATTATTCAGTGTTGAATAAGTCTAAAATAAAAACAGATTTTAAAATTGAAATTCCTTACTGGAGAGACTCATTGAAAGATTGTATAGAAAAAATAAAAAATTAGTTTATGAAAAATATATTAGTTACAGGTGGAGCTGGTTTTATAGGTTCTCACTTGGTAAGATTATTAGTAAATAAATATCCAGAATACCATATTATAAATATGGATATATTAACCTATGCGGGTAATTTGGATAACTTGAAAGATATTCAGAGCAAGGAGAATTATACCTTTGTCAAATGTGATATTTGTGATATTGAAAATGTAAAGCAGGTTTTTATAGATCATAAGATTGACTCCGTCATTCATTTAGCAGCAGAGTCTCATGTAGATCGTTCAATTGAAGATCCTTTCTCATTTGCTCAAACCAATGTGATGGGTACACTTAGTTTATTGCAAGCTGCAAAAGGATATTGGAAGGGAAACTTCACAAATAAATTGTTTTATCATGTCTCTACGGATGAGGTCTATGGTTCATTAGGTGAAAAAGGGTTCTTTACAGAAACGACGAGCTATGATCCTCACTCCCCATATTCTGCATCCAAAGCTTCTTCAGATCATTTTGTAAGAGCTTTTGCTGATACCTACGGATTACCTACAGTAATTTCTAATTGTTCTAATAATTACGGTTCGTATCAGTTTCCAGAAAAACTAATTCCGCTATTTATTAATAACATAGTAAATAATAAACCGCTACCTGTTTATGGAAAAGGAGAAAATGTTCGAGATTGGTTGTTTGTAAATGATCACGCAAGAGCTATTGATGTTATTTTTCATAAAGGGAAATTAGGAGACACATATAACATCGGAGGATTCAATGAATGGAAAAATATAGATTTAATCAAAGTAATGATTAAAACCGTAGATAGATTGCTCGGAAGAGAAGATGGAACCTCTGAAAAATTAATTACCTATGTAACTGATAGGGCTGGCCATGATCTTAGATATGCTATTGATTCTAATAAATTAAAAAACGAATTAGGCTGGGAGCCTTCTTTGCAATTTGAAGAGGGAATCGAAAAAACAGTTGCTTGGTATTTAGATAATAGTAAATGGTTAGAAAATATAACTTCTGGTGACTACAAAGAATATTATAAAAAAAATTATAACAATAAATGATTCAGTCCAGTAGTTGATTATTAAAGAAGTAAACTTTTTTAACTAAATTTGAATGAGAATTTAATTTTAATACACATGCCATTCGATCCAAATTCAGCAAAGAAAGCAGGAAAAAAATCCAAAAGAGGACCTGCTAAAAAAGAAGGACCTACCATCAAAGAAAAGATGGAAATTCTCTATGAAAAAGTGCTGGATGATTTGCTGGTAAACCAAGAAAAACTCACTAAAACAGAACGGGTAAAAGTTTTTGTAACCCTGTCTAATTATATCTTCCCAAAAACAAAGTCTGTACGAGAC
>Ga0114998_10000700_pt1 | contig 24912 bp, 23 predicted proteins | sample ArcticOcean_MG_C_5_FD_87044 | JGI IMG/M metagenome (GOLD analysis project Ga0114998, IMG submission 87044) | Marine microbial communities from western Arctic Ocean - ArcticOcean_MG_CB4_138 | ecosystem: Environmental > Aquatic > Marine > Oceanic | place: Arctic Ocean: Canada Basin | collected... | reverse complement strand
GGTAAGCAGTAACCTCCATACCAAATGATGGATTATTATAGCCCTCGCCTATTCTTGGATCCGAACAAACACCCTTAATAATTTCTCTAGAGCTCAGAGAGCAAATATCTGCATAAGAGTCAAGCTCATTAAAAAATGCAACTCTCATTGCAAGGTAGGTATTCGAAAATAATTTGATGGCCTCCGCCTCTGAGCAGCTTGTATAAATCAAAGGTACATCACTTTTTTCTGCAATCTCAAGTAAATAATTTGCAAAAGCAATGGAGTGCGCATTCTTGGGACCCCCGATAATGATTCTTGACGGATTTATATGATCAAATATAGATTTTCCCTCTCTAAGAAATTCAGGAGAAAAGAATATTTTATTTGTTCTGTAAAGATCTAAAATAGTTTTTGTAAAACCAACGGGAACAGTAGATTTAATAAAAATTGGGAGATTTTTTGTATTTGCAATTGTTTGTTGAATGCATAGTTCTACGATGCTGGTATCAAAATGTTGAGTGTCAGCATTGAAGTTAGTTGGAACTGCGATTATCACCATGGATGCTCTATCAATATACTCAGAAAAATTAGTAGATGCTTTGATCGGATGCTTGCAGGAAGATATTAAGCTTTGAAATTCTTGCTCCGCCTCTATGGGTGGTTCGCAAGAATTAATTTTCTCAACTTTTACTGGATCAGTATCACAAATGACCACCTGATTTTTCTGAGCTAGTAATAATGCGAGTGAATACCCAACATAACCAGCCCCATATATATAAATCATATATTTGCCTCAATAGCTTTAAGGTACTCATTAAAAACAATTTTTTCATCGAACATTTTAGCTTTTTTTCTACTAGAAGATTTTAATTTCTGAATGTCTAATTCGCTCATACCTACCATCTTATTTAAGCACAAATAGAGATCCTGCACATCCTTAGGTTTGCATAGGAGGCCATTTATTCCATGATCTACGGTATCTTTGCAGCCCTTCCAATCAGTAGTAATAATGGGCTTGCTCATTGATGCTGCCTCTAGCAAGCACTTGGGTGTTCCTTCATTGTAGTAAGAAGGAAGAACAACGCAATCTGACTGTGCAAGAAATGGCCGAACATCATCTTGAACTCCTAAAAACTTGATAACACCCTCTTCCTGCCAATCATAAATTTGATTTATAGTTAGGGAGGATGGGTTGTTTTCATCGATTATGCCCATTAAAAGAAATTTAGTACCAGGGTAATCTTTAAGTGTTAGTCGAGCTGCATGAATATATTCAAAAATACCTTTCTCCTTTAAGAGTCTTGCAATTAGAATAAAGGTAAAAGGTTGCTCTGGTTGTTTAGAATATAAATCCTCATTAAATGCATCGAGATCAACTCCAGAACCAGGGAGCAAACCTGCATTTAGATGGTGAGCAATTCCAAGGGATATAAAAAAATCTTTATCTTCTTGGTTTTGAAAAAAAATAGTTTTAGATTTACTTAAAGCAAATTTATATGCATATCTTGCAAATCTAAAAAGTAACCCATGGGTACTGAAAGCTTTGCCAAGGCCGTTGATATTATTAACTACTGGGGTATTAAAAATTTTGGCAGCAATGGATCCATATAAATTAGGTTTAATGGTATAGCCAAGGTATATATCTGGTTGAATTTTATAAAAATACCAAATGTACATCATCAGTAATTTTAGATCATTTATTATAGATAGTTTTTGGCTGTTAATTGAAATGGAAATTAATCGAACATCCAACAAAGCTAACTCTTGGGCGTATTCATCAGATTGAGCCAGTACAATAACTTCATAATTTTTATTCTGAAGGAATTTTATAAGCGTCGCCCTAAAATTTACTACATTCCAAACAGTGTTGATGGATAAGATAATTTTCTTCTTTGTGCCCACTTCTAAAAGATCCAAAAATTATAAGGTATCCACAGCCACGCATAGACTGAAAACGATAACCATAAAAATAGTTGCGCTCCATATACAATCAAAATAATAAACGCTGATAATGGGAATGGTTTAAAAATATAAGGTAAGGCAGAGAACATAAAGATTTGCATAGGGGTAAAAAAAAGTGCAAATCGATCAATAACAGTAGTTGATGGAAAGATAAATAGCATCAAAAAGAGAAAAGAATTCACGGCGGCCATGGCATCAAAAATTCCTTGGACATTCTGGGGTAAATTCACTTCTTTTCTAAATAATAAATAGAAAATCGATGCAATAAAGTTTAATGCGACCCTCACAAAGGCTCCATCAGAATCCATGCCTCCTCTACCAAGATACAAATCAATTGTTTGCTCTATGTAGCTACTGACAAATACATAATAGAGGAAAGGTGCGAGAAATATCAGTGCCGTGAAAACAATGAGTCTATTTTGCAATCCAAGCAGTGCAAGTGGCAATAAGACAATAGCAGTTTTATGAAAACTGATCGCGAACATCATATATACAAAAAACATAAGACTTTTTTTGTTAAAAAGAGATGTAAGAGCAATCAAACCAAAGCCTAGGGAGGCGCTTTGACGGGTATAATTCATACCCATAACTATTACCAAAAATGATACTGATATCGCTAATGCAAGCCACGGAGATGGCATGGTCTTGCAGAAAATTGCTAGACCGATTATGAAAATAGCTGCTGATACGAAGTTAACAAAGAATATACTTCCATTAAATAATTTATAGCTAAGCCAGTTAAGCACTCCATATCCAGGGTCCTGGTCATTAAATATTTCTTTAAATGATATGTTTTCGTAAGTGCTTTGGAATATAAGATAATTCCACCAATCAACACCATTTTCAAATCTAAGGCCAACAAAAATTATTAGAAAAAAACAATAAAAATAAAAAGAAAACTTTGCAAATGAGGAGTTAAGCTTGATATTTAGCATAGCAATACATGCTGGTAAAAGAAAAATTAAAGCGTAAAGAATCATTTATTGGCTATCCATCCATAGTACAAACATAAGTACGCTCCATAAAAATGAATCCCAATTAGCACTCCCGTTTTGATGTGCCAACCATCGGTCTCTAATTAATTCTGCATTTAAAAGCCCGTCTCTATTAAGCTTCTCTTCAGTTAACAAAGAATCTGCCCAATCTTTTAATGGTCCATTAATCCAAGTGCCTACCGGGACACCAAAACCCATTTTAGGCCTCTCTATAAGTTCTCTTGGCACTAATTTAAATAAAGCCTGCTTAAGTATCCACTTAGAATCTCTATTTCTCACTCTAAGGCTCTCTGGCAGTCCAAATGCAAACTCAACTAATTTATAATTAAGGAAGGGAGCCCTCGTCTCAAGACTATTTGCCATAGATGCACGATCAACTTTTACCAGGATATCATCTGGTAGGTATTTCATAGCATCTAAATATGTCATTTTTTCCATCAAAGAGCCTGGGTAGGTTTCGAAATTATGAAAAGGTTCTAAATGCTCTGAGATTAAATTTTCATTGATGGCTGGGTGATATAGACTATCTATCATAGACAAACTTCTTATCAATTCATGAGAATCCTTGATATCAATCAATCTATTTGAAACTTTAGAGACTTTATCATTTAAATTTTTTGGTAAGAAATTTATGAGATCTATGTCTTCCAAAATGTTGAATAATTTAATATTTTGTCCAGCATTCAGCAATCTTCCTGCTAATTTTCGCATTTGATATGGAAAAACCTCAAAAGATTCCCACATTTTTAAGAACACGTGTCTATTGTAGCCTCCAAATAATTCATCACCTCCATCACCCGTTAAGGCAACAGTAACTTTTTGTCGAGCAATTTTAGAGACAAGATAGGTAGGAATTTGTGATGGATCTGCAAATGGTTCATCGTATATTCTTCCTAGGTCTGGAATCACCTTAAACGCCTCATCTGGGGGTACATAATGTTCTACATGGTTAGTACCAAGAAAATTCGCAACTTCTTTAGCATGGTGGGCCTCATTAAACCTTTTATCATCAAAGCCAATGGAAAAAGTATTAATTGGATTAATAGAATTTTTCTGCATCAAAGCTGTAATAATTGATGAATCAATGCCGCCAGATAAAAAAGATCCAATTGGAACATCAGACACCATTTGATTTTTTGTTGATTCCTCCAAGAGAGTGGTTAGATCATTAATGGCTTCCTGTGGATTTTTCTTATAAAAAACCTTTTTTTTAAAATCTATAGAATGTCTTAGCTCCCAAAAAGGTTTTGACTGAACATGAGAATCTGAATTAGTTAAATTTTCTTGAGAAAACTTAATCAGATGTCCTGGAAGTAACTTATTAACCTTTTTATAAATAGAGTGCGGTCCAGGCACATAGCCATGCTGAAAATAAAGATTTAATGCATTTGCACAAATTTTAAATTCAAATCCACTAGCTTTGGTTAAAGCTTTTAACTCAGAAGCAAAGATTAATGCATTATTTTGAATGCTGTAATACATGGGTTTCTCGCCCATTCTGTCCCGTGCCAAAGTCATGCATAAGTTTTTTTTATCCCATACAGCAAAAGCAAACATCCCATTTACAATATCTAAGGTCTGAGCTACGCCTATTTTAGAAATAGCCTCAATAAGCACCTCAGTATCTGATCCACTTTTCAAGTCTGGTAATTGTAATTTTTTTTTGATCTGCTGGAAGTTATAAATCTCGCCATTAAAAACTATCATAAATCTTCCACACCTTGAGGACATAGGCTGATTACCATCAACCCCTAGCCCAAGAATTGATAATCTTCTATGGGCCAAGGCAACTGTATTATTGCTCTCGATCCATTGACCGCTGGCATCTGGCCCCCGATGAGCTAACTCCTGATTCATTAACTTACTAATAGATGAGATTTCCTCGTGTGAGTGTGAATACAATATTCCTGAGATGCCACACATACTAATTTATCCTAAAAAATACATTCCTATGAACATGCTAAACATGACATAGTTTTGTTATTTTTAATCTTAACGCCATATTTGCATATGTAGCCGCGGTGAATTACAAGAGAGCCATGCACTAAAGCATGCTCCTTAATGTCCCTTGTGACTATGCTGCGAGCATCAATCATGTAGAACTTTTCTAAAGTAAACCCACGCAAAAATTTTGCATTTGCACCAATAGACTGGTCTTCAGACGTGTCTGCTGAAGTAGGAATATAAATAGAATCAGTCATGTCGTTAAGATATTTTAAACTAAATAAGTGTTGGTATATATTTATTCAGCAAAAAGCTCCAAAGCCTTAATAACAGCACAGGAAATAGTTTCTACTTCCTCTGGGGTCAGGAACGGATGAAAAGGAAGGCTTAAAGTTCTTCTGCTTAACTCTTCGGTTACATTAAGTGTTGAGGCATGCTTCGAATAAGCTGGGTGCATGTGAACAGGAGGAGTGTAATAGGTAACAGATGGAATTCCTGACTCATATAAATATTTTTTAACAAATTCTGGTAAGGCATTATCAGAAAATTGAATAGTGTACTGAGCATATGCTGAGATCATATTATTTTTAATGTATGGAATTATAATCTCATCGGTATGTGCAGAAAATTTGTCTTTATATAAACTAGCAACATTCTGCCTAAGCTGAATTTCTTGATCGAAGTAATCTAATTTTACGTTCAGAACAGCTGCTTGGATAGCATCTAGCCTACTATTGAAACCAGCTATTTGAAAAACTTTATTATCGTCTTGTCCATGCCTTGCCAGTAATTTGCATTTGTTATAAATGTCAATATTATTCGTAAAGATAGCTCCTCCATCTCCATAACAGCCCAGAGGTTTAGAAGGAAAAAAACTAGTTGTAGAAACATCAGCATATGAACATGACTTGATATTACCGATCATTGCGCCAAAACTTTGCGCGCCATCCTCTAAAAAATTAATTTGGGCTTGGTCTGCAATTTTTTGCAATTCTTCTAGCTCACAAGTTTGTCCAAAGATTGATACTCCAATAATTAATTTAGTTTTGGCATCTATAAGCTGTTTTACGTGTTCAGGATCGATATTAAAGGTATCTTTATCAATATCAGCAAACCTTATTTCAGCTCCCAGCATTTCTATGGTTTCAGCGGTTGATACCCATGTATAAGAGGGTAATATCACATTGCAGTTACTGTCTATACCCAATGCTATCTCTGCAATATGAAGTGCATCAGTTCCATTCGCAACAGTGAGACAATACTTACAACCAACGTATTCGGCGAGTCTGCTTTCTAAAGTATTTACTTCCTTGCCCAAGATGAAGTTTGATGAACTTAAAGATAAGGAAATAGCCCCATCAATCCTTTCTTTGTAACGAATATATTGTTTTTTGAGATCGATAAATTGCATGAATGCTCCTAATTTAAGTATGTATTATGTGTAATATAAATTGAAAAAGAAATCTACCAAGTAATGTATTTGTATCACAATAACTAATATAACTTTTCTACTGACTTAAACAATAAGCCTCTTAATCTTTGACTACATAGAATATTTACAAGTAATGATAATAAAGTTAGTAAAGTAAAAAGTACAAAAATATAAATTCTATTTTCTGCAGCATAAAGGGAAAAATAAAAAAAACTTGAAATTACAAAACTTATGAAGACTGGAGTTATGATTTTTTTGAATACTAAAAAAAGCAAATTCTCGTTTCCTTTTATATGGTTAGTTGGATTCAAAGTGGTGGAATTATATTACAGGAAAATTCTATTAGCCAATACAATTACGCTTGTGAAACTTGAATCGTCTCCTTAATAACATTAATAACTCGTACCTGATCATCAAAGGTTAAATCATGGTAGCTCGGTAGATTGATGGCTCTTGTCGGTATGTCCCATGCATGAAGATTATTTTCATTTGATTTAAACATATCAAAAGAGCTTAATGGCCAAAAAAATACTCTTGCATCAATTTGATGTTTTTGAAAATTTTTAATGAGGACTTCCCTTGATATCTTCAAAGAGGGATCTAGGACAATATTATTTATCCATGCTCCTATTTTACAATTTTCTTGCTCGTAATTAATGGTAACGCCCTGCATTGAACTAATAAGGTCTTTATAAATATTGTAAATCTCTCGTTTTTTATTAATTAATTCATCAATTCTTTCCATTTGAGCGCAACCTATTGCGGCTTGGATATTAGAAATCTTGTATTTAAATCCAACCTCTTCTGGCCAAAATTGTTTAATTTGATTTGGAGAACGGCCATGATTATTCAACTGTAAAATACGCTCAAAGGTTTTATCGTTATTTGTTACAAACATTCCGCCTTCACCAGTAGTTATTGTCTTAGTGCCATGAAAAGAAAAAGTACCAAACTCCCCCATAGAGCCAGCTTTTTTTCCATGAAATTCACTCCCAATAGCCTCAGCAGCATCTTCAATAACGGGAATATTATATTTTCTAGAAATTTTAAGAATTTCAGACATATCTGCTAAGTTTCCATACAAATGTACCGCAAGAATTGCTTTTGTTTTTTTTGTTATTGCTTTTTCAACTAAAGTCGGATCAAGGCACCATGTTTTTGGATTAATATCAACAAAGACTGGAGTTGCGCCAAGGTGGACAATAGGTGACACAGAAGCGATCCAATTAGTATCAGCTAAAATTACCTCATCTCCTGGCTTAATACCCAATGAATAAAAACCTAAATGAAGAGCTCCTGTGCAACTTGATGTGGCATGAGCATGCTTAACATCAAGATGGGCAGCAAATTTCTTTTCAAATAAATCAATATACTTATAACAATCATCCCCCCAACCATTTTTAGCAGCATCATTTGCATACTCTATTTCTAAGTTTGTAATCGAAGGCTTTGTATAATAAATCTTATTTGTCATATAATTTTTAGCTCAGGTATCGCCACAACAAATTTGGCGTCTTCTCTGATCATTGGCTTAGAAATTTTTTGAATCTCGTCAGCAATATTCCAGGGAAAAATAACTACATAATCAGGATCAATTTCACTAATTCTGGAGGGCTCTAAGATTGGAATATGGCTGCCAGGTAAAAATTTATTTTGTTTTGATTCTGCTCCATCGAAAACATGAGAGATAAGATCGGGTTTAATGCCTGAATAATTAAGTAGTGTATTGCCCTTTGCAGCTGCACCATAACCAACAACTATTTTATTGTTAGCTTTCTGCTCTAATAAAAACTCTAAAAAGCTATTTTTTATATGATCAACTTTTGGTTGAAAGCCGTTATAAGTTGCCTCCTTACAAATTCCAAAATCTTTTTCGTAATCTAGGAGATTGCTCACAGACTGCTCTTCATTTATAGCACTTGTATCATGGCAACCATAGACTCTAATACTTCCGCCATGAGTATCAATCTCCTCAATATCGAAGATTCTTAAACCTGCTTTGCTAAATATCTTTTGCACTGCATGTAGCGAAAGATATGAGTAGTGTTCATGGTAAATTGTATCAAACTGGCAAGATTCAAGAAGCCTTAGTAAGTGAGGAAACTCCAGGGTAACAACACCACTTGGTTTAAGAAGTGTTGCTATACCAGAAGTAAAATCATTTATATCTGGTACATGGGCAAAAACGTTATTCCCTAGAACTAAATCACATTGCATATCTTTCATTACAAGTTCTTTTGCAAGCTCAGTACCAAAAAACTCTTTGATATTTTCGATTCCCAGTTTTTCAGATGCCTCAGCAGTACTATGCGTAGGCTCAACCCCATAACATGGAATATTTTTTTCTTTAAAGTTTTTTAAAAGGTAGCCATCGTTAGAAGCAATCTCGCAAACCAAGCTAGAACTATTCAAATTTAATCTTTGTTCGATCATCTGCACATATGACTTAGCATGCGCAAGGAAGCTTGAGGAGGCACTGGAAAAATATGCATAGTCAGAAGAAAATAACTCTTCGGGTGAACTAAAATCCTCTGTCTGGACAAGCCAACATGAATTGCAAACACCAACTCTTAGGGGGTAATAGGTTTCTTTAGCACTTAAGGCCTCTTTAGTGAGATAGCCATTGGAGATAGGAGCAAATCCCAAGTTGCATAAGTCTAAAGAAATAATACTTTGACAGTGTCTACATTTCATCATTCATCTCCTCAATAAGTTGTTTGGAAAACTGGGGTAATTTTTTATCTTTATCTGAGCAAGTAGTAATTTGTAATGGCCAGTCAATTTTTAAAGTCTTATCAAGGTGGTGAATGCCAAATTCTTTCTCTTTGACATAGTTATGTGAGTGAACATAAAGTATTTCGGTATTATCTGATAAAGCTTGAAAGCCATGCGCAAATCCAGCAGGAATAAGTAGCGAAGAGAGATTTTCTTCAGATAATTCTTCAGCATGCCATTGCAGAAAGGTATCTGAATGTTGACGAAGATCTAAAGCAACGTCAAAAATTTTTCCTTTAAGGCAAGTTACAATCTTCGCTTCAGTTTCTGGGGACAACTGCATATGCATACCCCTAACAGTGCCTTTTTGCATGGTCTGAGAAAGATTAATCTGCTTGATTGAATGATTCCAAACCTTATGCAAATGAAAAGATGAAAAGAGTTTATGAAATGAACCTCGCGCATCAAGATGATTGTCACGAGTGAGAAGCTTTAACCCTTCCATTTTTAAATCTAAGATACTGATTTCACTCATCAAAATATTTCTCTATGTCAGCTAGGCATAGCTCATAAGCATCCTGCCCTTCATAATATGCTTTATACCACTTGGCCGTATTCGCAATAGCTGATGAGGTCTGCAATTTCGGCTCAAAATTAAGTAAATATTTTGCCTTACTTATATCCAGTGTTAAAAGTCCAGATTCATGGAAATCACTAGTGGAAACGTCAAATTTAACCTTTCCATCAATATAATTATTTTGCAATATCTTAATTACATCTTTTACTGACATAGCATCCTGAGCATTAGGTCCAAAGTTAAAAGAGCCTGACAGTGAAAGATCCTCGGATATTGCTTGAGCCAACGTTAGATACCCTATCAAAGGCTCAATAACATGCTGCCATGGTCTTATTGCTTGCGGTCTCCTAACTAACAGCTCTCCTCCATCATTCCATCGTTTTATTGCATCTGGTATTAATCTATTCTTTGACCAATCGCCACCACCAATGACATTTCCGGCTCTAGCGGAAGCTAGTGGAATTTTTAGCTCATCAAAGAAACTGGTCCTATAGCTATCTATCAATATTTCACATGCCGCTTTGCTCGCGCTATAGGGATCTATCCCACCTAGAGCATCAGTTTCTCTATATGGATATATCCATTCTTCCATTTTGTAAACCTTGTCTGTAGTAATAAATACGGCAGCATTAATGTTAGAAGACTCTCTAATTATTTCGAGCATGTTAGCAGTGCCCATGATATTGGTGGCATGATTAGATATAGGTTCCCTGTAACTTTCCAAGACTAAAGATTGTGCTGCTAAATGAAAAATGTACTCAGGCTGAATGGATTTAACTATCTTCCTTGTTGCCTCTAAGTTGGTAATGTCACATATGAAGCTCTCAGCAAATGACTCAATCGATGCTGAAGAAAATAAATTTTCCTGAAGTTCGGGCTCTAAACCGATCCCAGAAACCACTGCACCAAGTTGATTAAGAATGATTGAAAGCCAGCTGCCTTTAAAGCCAGTATGACCTGTGATTAAAACCTTTTTTCCAAGCCAGAAATTTCTGAGTTGGTTATATTGTAAATTCATTTAAGACCAAGACTTCCATGGAGGATTAGTCGCCCAAAGTTCCTCTAAATAATTTTTATCTCTTAAGGTATCCATTGGCTGCCAAAAACCATTATGCTTGAAAACCATTAAATTTTCTTCGTCAACTAGCTTATGAAGCGGATCTAATTCCCAGCTTGTTTCGTCACCATCAATCAAATCAATTACTTTGGGAGATAGAACAAAATAGCCACCATTAATTATGCCACCATCTCCTCGAGGCTTTTCCTCAAATGATTTCACAATATCTCCATCACTCACAATTGCACCATACCTACCTGGCGGCACAACCCCAGTAATCGTAGCTAACTTTTTATGGGAGCTATGAAAATCTATTAAACTTTTGATGTTGATATCTGAAACACCATCACCATAGGTAAAACAAAAAGCTTCCTCTTCCTGTAAAAATTTTTTTACTCTTTTTAGGCGACCTCCTGTCATGGTATCGGGGCCAGTATCTACCAAAGTAATTTTCCACGGCTCTGAATAATTTTCATGAATTTCAATATCATTTCCTTGAAGATCTATAGTTACATCTGATCTGTGTAAGAAATAATTTGAAAAATATTCTTTTATAAAAAAACCTTTGTAACCACAGCATATAATAAAATCATTAACGCCATGAGAAGAATAACTTTTCATGATGTGCCAAAGAATTGGCATTCCTCCAATCTCTATCATTGGCTTTGGCTTTAAATGCGTCTCTTCACTGATTCTAGTTCCGAGTCCACCCGCTAAGATTACCGCTTTCATAATTTTTATATATCCTGTCTAATGATTACTGATCTAAAAATCTGCATTCGTATATTTAGATTTTTTGCTCAGCTATTCCATCTATTTTAACCGCTTTAAAGCTATCATTGATAGTGGGAACAAATGTCCTTACATCTAACTCTCCAAAATCCAACGCAATCAAAGCATCCAACTCAATTTTGAGAGCTTCATTTTTATGAGGCTCTGTTATCAGTAAAAGATTTAAATTTGAATACATATTGAGATTGAAAAATTATTGTCAGTTGCAATTATAAATGATTGAACGACTGAATTGGTCATTCAAAACACCACAACTTTAATTGATCTGGATAAAGTATTAACCATGGACGCTAAGCTCCAAACCTGCCTGCAAAGAGGTGAGATTTGAGTAATTTAGCAATTCAAGGATCTTTCTTGAACAACCCATCAGACTACCAGGTGTGCCATCAGTTATTACAAGGTTTGGTTTTACTTCTAGTATCTGAGCAAGAATGCTGACTATTTCAGCAAGGCTAGTTTGTTCTAAGCCAGATAGATTAAAAACATCACCACTTCTACATTCAGATGAATCGAGTAAATGCACCATAAGTTGAGCAGCATCAGAAATATACAATGGGGTTAAGAATATTCCCTTTCCTCCAGCGAGAGAAATTTCATCATTGTTTTGTAAACGCTCAATCATTTGAGCAACAAGCATATTTTTTTGCATTGGGCCGTAAACAGTAAACACTCTCAAAATTGACACATGAAAGTCCCTTGAGAATTGGCCCGCTAACATTTCAGCAGAGGCTTTTGAAGCAGCATAAAGAGACATTGGCTTAACCAAAGATCTTTCTGTTAGAATTTCTGAAGTTGGCTCGTAAACATTTGCTGTAGATGAGTAAATAAACTTCTGCGCCCCAGCTTTCTTAGCCCAATTCAAAAGGTTGAATGTTGATATGGTATTAATATCAAAAATATCCTGACCATTATTCACAGGATCTCTATAGAAATTTGATTGAGCTAGGTGCAATACTAAATCTATTTTTCTTGGCAGGATATGAGAAATATCTTTTGCTAGATTGCCAACAAGCACGTTAACCCCCAAACTCTCTGATGGCGCGTTATGAAATAGCGCAAATATTTCGTAGTCTCCTTTAAGCAACTCAAGAACATGAGAGCCAATAAAACCACCTGCACCAGTTATTAGTATAGTTTTTTTCATTAGCCAGAACATTCCGGTGGAGAAAATTGTTTCAAAAACTCACCCATATATAGGAATGACCATATAAGCAACCGAGAATTATTTTTTCCTGACATATGATCTGCAATTATCTCATCAATCATTCCTGTATCCATAATTGAATGTAACAACTTCTTGTTATCATGGATATGGTTCATAACAAAACCTGAGCTCTGGTCCCGAAACCAAGTTGCATCTGGTGAAGAGAAGCCTTGCTTGCGCGCATTTTGTATTTCCTCAGGGACATATTCTGCTAGCATTTTTCGCAATATCATCTTGCCGTCTGAATGCTCGGCATTAACTGGGTCAACTTGAGAGATACTTTTACTAAGCTTAGCTTTAAAGGAGCTGAACTCTCCAAGCTTTAAATTTATTGGGCATTCCATAGCAAAATTTACAAGGTCATTGTCCATGAATGGCACTCTTGTCTCGAGCCCATGAGCCATACTAATTTTGTCTTCCACCACAAATAAGCCTTGAAGGAATGTTTTGGCTTCAAAAGCTAAGCACTCATTTGCAATAATTTCGGGAGTAAGTCTTGTGTCTTCTAAATTACCAAAGTATTCGTTATAGACGTTTCTAGGTCTATCTAGATCAATATTTAAAGGAGTAAATAATTTTTTTAGCTCCAGGGGATCTAAGAGCCTATTCCAACTTAGAAAGTGATTATCTAAAAAATCTTTTTTATTTGTTAGCCCCAAAACTGGGTAATATCTCCATGGATATCCAGCAAATAGCTCGTCCCCTCCAGCACCGGACAACACAACCTTTAAATGGGAGCTAGATAGTGAGGCCGCGTAGAAGTTTGGATAGCTTTGTCCAACTCTTGGTTCCTCTAGGTGGTAAACAAGTTTACTTAAGCATTTCTCAATATCACTTGGGTAAATTCGAGTCTCAAAATGATTTGTACCAAGAAATGAGGAAGCTAACTTAGCTCTTTTCGTTTCATCAAATTTTTTTTCTAGATCTGAGACATTAGTAAGGTCAAATCCACAAGTAAATGTTTTAAGGTTGGAAGATTCTCTGGATGCAATCGCAGTAATAGAACCGCTATCAATTCCACCACTCAAGTAAGACCCAATCTCGACATCACTAACCATCTGTCTTTTTACTGCCTGCTCAAAAAGCCTTTTTAGCTCACGCTCACGCTCATTTGCATCAATAGGATGAGTTGGCTCTTTAAATTGATAGTCCCAATAAGAGCGAATATTGAGCATAGGTTTTTTTGCGTTTAAGTTCAGCTCTCCATAACTCCCACTAGGAAACATATGTATTCCTTGAAAAAATGTTTTATCTGAAATGATATTTTGGAAGGTAAAGTACTCATATATACCATCCAAATCTAGCTGTGGCTTGCATGATTGACTTGCAAGAATGGCTTTATGTTCTGATGCAAATCTAAATAAATTGTCTTCCTGTGAATAATATAAAGGCTTAATTCCATAGCGATCTCTTGCAAGGAAGAGCTTATTTGCAGATTTATCATAAATACACAGAGCAAACATTCCATTAAGTTTTAAAAATGAGCTGACGCCCCACTTATGAAATGCGTAAAGCAGAACCTCCGTATCCGACGAAGAAGAAAATTTATACCCAAACTGCTGAAGTTCAGCCCTTAATTCTTGAAAATTATAAATTTCCCCATTATAGGAAAGGATTAAGTTGCCATCAGAACTAGCCATTGGTTGATTGGCGTTATCTGATAAATCAAGAATGGATAGTCTGCGATGACCAAGTCCGACATTTTTGTATACCCAATTACCCTCACCATCGGGACCCCTATGCTCAATAGCACGGGTCATAGCTTTTAAAAGGCTAGGTGAGATATCGTAGCCTTGAAGGTTAACTAGACCTGTAATTCCACACATAAAAAGAGTGCTATTGGGTTGATTGGATGAAAAAGATTATGAGGACACTTTGGCCGATCTCCATTCTATTAGCTGGTTAAGGCCTTCATGCAGATCAATTTTAGAAGTAAATCCAATCTCATTAATGGCTTTCGCAGGGTCCCCTATTCTATTTTTTACTAAAGTAGCTGAGCTATTAGGTAGATAATTAATTTCTTTTGTGCAGCCAGTTAACTCTATAAGGATTTCTGCGAGCTCTTTTAAAGAAGTTCTTTTGCCAGTCCCTACATTATAAAATTCATCATTAGCACTGGCTTTCATGGCGCAAATGTTAGCTGCAGCACAGTCTTTAACGGCCACAAAGTCAAAAGCTTCAGTCCCATCGCCCATAATTGTCGGGCTCTCTCCTTTGTCTATAGCATCAAGCATTCTCATAATCACTGCAATGTAAGCACCTTTATAGTCCTGTCTTGGCCCATACACATTCATGTAACGTAAACCTACAAAATTTAAGCCATACCTATGATGATAAGCTCTCAACATTGCTTCAGCAGCAATTTTTGTAGCACCATAAAAATTCTTGTTATTAAAGGGATGATCCTCAGCCATTGGCTCAGTGATAGCATCTCCGTACACAGAAGCGGAAGATGAAAAAACCAATCTTGAAATATCCTTCTTAATGCATGCCTGCATGATATTGAATGTTCCTCGAACATTTACCTCAAATGCGCTTTCCGGATACTCATGACATTGCAACAGCCACAAGGCTGCAAATTGAAATACTCCATCAGCACCTTCAAACGCAGACTCAAGAATATCAGTGCTTAAGATATCCCCACCAACATCATAAATATTTACCCTAGGATCTTTTAAGGCTGTATTTAAGTTCTCAAAACTACCTCTTGCAAAGTTATCATACACAACGATTTCCTTTACATCCTCCTCAAGCAACTGATCTATAGTATGAGATCCAATAAGGCCAGCGCCGCCAACTACAACAAATTTTTTTCCTTTTAATTCCATAATAAAATATTCCTTTTAGTTAATTTAAATTCTTTTTATTGACTTAAGACGATGGTTCTATGTATACATTATCACCCTTGTTAACATATTTTTCATTGGTAACAATGCAGGTATAGATATTATCTTCAAAATCCATTCTCTCTCCATGCTTACTCATCCAGCCAATCTGTTTTGCTGGCGAGCCAACATTTAAAGAAAAAGGCTTGGTATCTTTTGTTACTGTTGATCCGGCTCCCACAAATGAATATTCACCAAGCGTCACCCCACAAACTATTGTTGCATTTGCACCGATAGAAACTCCCTTACTTACCTTTGTAGGACTATACTCCCCTCGTCTATTAACTCCTGATCTCGGATTTTTAACATTAGTAAACACACATGAGGGACCACAAAAAACATCATCCTCTATTGTGACGCCATCGTAAATAGAAACATTGTTTTGCACCTTAACATTTGATCCTATAACAACATTGCCGATATATACATTTTGACCAAAGGAACATTCATTACCAATTTTTGCATTGCCCATTACATGACAAAAGTGCCATATTTTTGTGCCATTTCCAATAATAGCACCCTCATCAACAATGGCTGTTTCGTGTATAAATTTAGACATGCTTGTATAGATTCGCTATGTATTGATGAACATTATACATTTCTTTAAATTTAAATTTATTATTATTAACAATTTCTAAATAATTTAAGTAGTGCAAATCCTCCGATACACTCGAAAAATCTATTTTAGTATTATCGATTGAAAATTCTCTTATTGTGTCCTGAGTTGAAGTTAAATACTGATCGTCTATAGAAAAAAACCAATTTAATTGACCGCGAGAAAAACGTGTTACCCCTTTTGCTGTGAAGTCATCAAGAGTCGCGATCTTTGAGTCAATTGGCTGGCCCAGTGCATTGAAGATTAAATCAAAATAATGTACCCCAAGATTAAACAGAATGCCTCCAGAAAACTCTTGCTTCACTTTCCAAGATTTTTTATACGCATCATCTCTGCGGGTCACAAATTGAATATTTGCACTAATGGATGACTGAATTGAAGAAGTTAAATCCTTTATTTGATTAGCAACTGGATGAAGCCTTAACTGCATAATGGAATGAATTAAATCTCTTTTATCATCAGGCAAAGAATTCAAGGCTTCTAAATCTTCATAATTTATACAGATTGGCTTTTCACATATCACAGGAATACCCATCTCCACTGATCTTAATATTTGATTAAAATGCAGGTGATTAGGAGAGCAGATAATTAAAAAATTTACTGGGTTTATTTCAAGGTCTTGAAAGAACTCTTCTTGATCACTAAAAAATTTAGATTCCTTGGTTTTGACTGAAAAATCTGAGTCTTTTATATCTAGATAAGAATAGATACTCGGACTTTCAAACCTTTGAATTGCGGCAAGATGTCTTCTGGCAATATAGCCAGAAGGCCCAATGATTGAAAATTTCAAATTCTAGCCTCTAAAAATTAATTTTTGATCGGGCGCGAAGACCCCTCTTGTATCAATAATTCTTTTGCTATATTTTTTAATAAGAGGATAGTCAAAACCTTTATGCTTGGTCAGAAGAACTACTAAATCAAATTTTTTAAGACTAGCGGGTGTTAATTTAACACTGGAATCGTTGAAGGTATATTTACTTGAGGAGGGAAATTTTGGAAAATGTGGATCAGAGTATTTCACATGCCCGCCATTGACTGAAATCCAATCATAGAGCCTTAACGAGGGAGACTCCCTTGCATCATCTACGTTTTCTTTGTAAGAGAGACCAAGTAGTAAAATTTTTGATGCAGATAGCGCGATGCCATCAAGATTTAATACATGTAGAATTTTTTCTTGCAGCCAATCCTGAACATTAAGATTCATCTCACCCGCTAGCTCAATAAATCTTGCATTCATACCAAATTCTTTGGCTTTCCATGAGAAGTAAAATGGATCCACGGGAATGCAATGACCCCCCCATCCAGGACCAGGATAATATGGAACAAAACCAAATGGTTTAGTGGCAGCGGCATCAACCACTTCCATGGTATCAACTCCCATTTTATCGCAAATCATCTTAAATTCATTAATCATGCCAAGATTAACTGCACGATGGATATTTTCTAAAAGTTTTGTTAGCTCTGCTATTTTAATGGAACTTACGATCTCTACCTTTTTAAATACTTTGCTATAAATAGCATGGCCTTTTTTTGAGCATACTTTAGTCGCCCCACCTAATATTTTCGTAATATTCTCCTGTCGAATATCCCCACCAGGATTTTCCCTTTCAGGGGAATAGACAACATAAAAATCCTTACCAATAGTAAAGTTCTGCTCTTCGATAACAGGAATAATTAATTCCTCTGTTGTGCCTGGATATGTTGTGCTTTCAAGCGATATTAGCTGTCCTTTTCTTAAAAAGGGAGCTATCTGACTCATAACTGATTTTACATACTGTAAATCTGGCTCTCTATTTTTAGAGATGGGAGTTGGGACACATATAATAATTGCATCTACGCCTTGAATCTCAGACATATCGCTTGTGCCATATGAGCCTGCTTTCCTTGCTTTTTTAATACCTGCACTGGGAATATGACCAATATAGCTCTGGCCTTTATTGATACTTGCAACAATATCTTTTTTGGCATCAAAGCCAACTGCCTGAAAACCATTTTTTGAGAAATTAATCCATAAAGGGAGACCTACATAGCCCATGCCAATTATTCCAATTTTTTTCATCGATTTCATCCTAAGTCTATATTCTCATTAACATATTGAGCAATTGCTAGACAGCTTGTTAACCCAGGGCTGTCAATGCCCTGTAGTATAAACAAATTTTTATAGTTATGAGCTTTCTGTTCAATGATTTCAAAGTCCTGGAAGCCTGATGTTTGAATTTTAGGCCTGATGCCAACATAATCTGGGTAGATTTTAGCCTGCCTAATGCTTGGAAGATATTTCTCAATCGAGCTATAGAATGATTCTTTCAACTCTTCTGAAAAAAAATTCTTCTGGTAATCAATGCTGTTTACCTCGATAGCATCTGGTCCTAATATCAAAGTATTAGGATCGTTTGCAGCTATGGTTAAGTGAACACCAAGAGAATTTTTTTCTGGAATAGGGTAAATTAATTTTGTTAAATTTAACCAATTTTTAGTTTTAAAGTAATGGCCCATTAAAAAAAAATTTTCTTTTACATGATCATTTAGTCTTAAATCTAAATTAGAAATCACAGATTGAGTATGAAGGCCAGCCGCAAAGACGATGCTTTTGGATTTAATTTGAAAGTATTCATCGTTTGTTTGAATCTCAGACTCATACAAATTATCAGAGCATTGAGATACGTTGATTAGCGAAGATTGTAGAGAAATGTATGCTCCATTCTGCTCACTCAAAAGCGCGAGCTTAGATGAAAACTCATGCACATCTATTACTCCAGAGTTCTTAATATCTAAAAAATCTTGGCCCTCTAAAAATGGGAAGGTCGATGCAATTTGCTTCTTTGTAAGCACTTCATGCTCAATTCCCATATCAGAAGCATTATCAACTAATGAAAAGAATTTTTCGATATTATCTTTATTTCCAATTAGTAGTTTGCCGGTTCTCTTATAGGAAACATCATATTTTTTACAAAAATCATATAAAAGATTTTTTCCCTCAATGCAGAATTTACTTTTATAAGAATCTTTCGGATAGTAAATGCCCGAATGAATAACTCCTGAGTTTCTAGATGAAGTTTCCTCAATCAACGAATGATTTTTTTCAATAAGAATGCACTTCTTATCTTTTGACATTGCCTTTAAAAGAGCAAGTCCCACAATGCCTCCACCAATAACCAACACGTCCGTTTCAATAATGTTCAATTAAGTATTGTCTCTATAGTGCAGAAGCCATGATACGAAGTCTTTTAAGCCCTCATCAAAGCTTACTTGTGGCTTATATGCCAAATATTGAAATGCATTTGTAAGATCTGCATGAGTTGCTAAAACTTCATTGGAAGTTTTAGCATGAATAATTTTTGCTTTTTTCCCAAGGATGCTTTCTAAAGTTTCTAGCAAATGCAGTGTTTGAACTGGAGAATCATTGCCTAAATTAAAAATAAGATTTTGATAACTGTCGCTCGCCTCACTTTTCTGCAAAAAGATTCTTTCTAGGCCAGATAAAATGCCGCTTACTATATCAGACACATGAGTCATGTCTCTGCTCATATGGCCCTGATTATTTAAGTAGATGGGTTCATTTTTAAGGATTGATTCAGCAAATTTAAAATAGGCCATATCTGGTCTTCCCCATGGACCATATACTGTAAAAAACCTAAAGCCAATAAGATTTATTTTAAATTCTGAAGAGTAGACTGAAGCTAAGTTTTCATTAAAGATTTTAGAAGATGCATAAATTGATTTTGGTAAATTTATGGGTTCATTTTCTGAGAATGGTATTGAATTTGTTTCTCCATATACTGAACTGCTTGAGGCATAAAGAACCTTATCTATACTATTATCAACGCAAAAATCTAATATGGATAAAAAACCATCAACATTTGAAGCAAGATACTTATTAAAGTTCTCTCTAGGGAGTCTCACCCCGGCCTGTGCAGCCAAATTTATTACACAATCTATCTTCTCAATAAATGCTATCTTTTTAATATCTCTAATATCATTCTGATAAAAAATAAATTTGCTATCTTTTTCGAGTAATTGAATACGAGAAGATTTTAATTTTGTTGAATAGTAGTCATTAAGATTATCTACTCCATAAACTTTATACCCACTTTTTAAAAGTAATTGAGATAAATGAAAGCCTATAAAACCAGCGCACCCTGTAATTAATATATTTTTCATATTCCAAGCATTAATTGCGCCAACCAATTATTGGCCTCATGAATCGCTCCTTGTACTTTTTAATATCTAATATTTGTATATTAGGATTATGTAAAATTTTCCAATATAAAAATTCACCCAAGTAATCTCGATATTTAGTTGGGGATAAAAAAAAGCATGTTTTAATAATTATTTTTTGGATAAATAGCTTAAGAAAATAAAGAACCAAGACTATAAAGCACCCAAGCTTAGTTATGAAATTCTTTTGGAGATAAATTATCCGCCTGACATGATCGAGAAATAAAAAGAAAAATGGAACATACCACCAGGGTTTCTTTTCATTACCAAAAAAAACTTTGTAATCCTGATCAATATTATTCCATGAAGGTCTGCTTATATAGTCAAAGAGTTCTTGGTTGACCTGTGCAAATTCTCCATACAAAGATAACTCGCAAATAAATGCAATGTCAGTCGCAATAGACTTGTTAAAGTACATAGTTTTTTTTAATGCTTCAACTCTTATCAAGCCATAAATAGCTACAGCTGGCAGGGTTGATAGAGTTGCATGATATCTCTGAAAAGTATTTTTAATTCCTTGAACTGAGTCCAAGCCTGCAGTGCAGACTCTTTCTGGATAATTCTCAATATAAAAGGATGTAATACAGTGACAAAGAACAGCATTTACATTTTGCTCAAGCATTAATGTGCAGTCTTTTACAAAATTGCTAGCTTTTATATCGTCATGAGCCATTAACATAAAATATTTTCCTGAAGCTGCCTTCATGAGAATATTACAGTTTTCGGTGCCACCAACATTTTTTTGATTTTGTATTATGGTTATTCTGTCGTCGAGCAATGCATATTTATTGCATATTTCCAAGGTATTATCTACTGAATTATTATCTGAGATAATGATTTCAAGGTTTTGATAGGATTGGGAAAGAATGCTTTGAATAGCTATCGCTATAGAGTTACTGCCGTTATAAACAGGCATCCCGATAGTCACAAGTGGCATGTCAGTTTGCATAAAATATTTTTATACTATAAAAATTTAATTCTCTTCTCTACTTTTTGAAATAAGGTATAGCAAGAAAATATATGCATGCAGATCCAAAGGAAAGCATTATGGAAATAAACACTATGATAGCTCTTGCTGGTCCAGTTTTAATCACAGGCAGTGAGGGTGGGTCAATATATTTAAAAACATAATCTTTATTGATTGAAGACACCATTAAAACATTCAATTTTCTTTCAATTAATTTAGCAATCGCTGATTTAGTTTCGGAATAACTTGGTATTTTAGAAATTTCTGCAAGGTATGCAAGACTCTTATTGGCATCATTTGTTTCGCTAGAGAGCATTCTTGCATTTACCTCATCAATAATATTTGATGCGATATCTTGAGCAAAATATGGAGATAAATGAGAAACTTTCAGTATCAGAAAACCGGTTTTTATATCACGCGTTACAGATACTATTGCAGAATATTCCTCATAGCCCTCTTCATATGAGGGTTGATCGCCATCAGACCATTTTTTTACAACGTTATCATAAGTATTATAATAATTTATTTTATTAGTCGAATTATTGAATGACTTGGCAGCAAGCAATGGTGGAAGATAATTGTACTTGTCAACAAGCATTTGATAGAACTGCCTTGAACGAATAATATATATTCCTTCATTTGCTCTTTTAGAAAGTTCTTCAGTTCCACCTTTAAAATTTAGTCCAGCAAAAGCCTGAAGACCACCAAAGGTTGCTTGGTTTTGACCTTGGATAGAATTATCATCTAGCTCTCTAACCAACAAAACAGCTTCTGAAGTATAGATATTCGGCATCCAAAGAGACCCAATAATAGCGCATAAAGTTATTAAAGAAGTAAAAGATAGGATAGGTTTACTATTTCCAAGTATAACTCGCAGCATAGAAATTAGATCTGCGGTTTCTGAACTATTTACCTGAAGATTGTCGTTAGCGTTAATCATATTAATTTTAATTTAAAGGTGTATTTTACAAGGATTATTAGAAAAATAACTAAAATTCATACAAAAAATATATCAGAGCAGTTAATGGCTTAGAAAGGGTAAAAACCTTAGTGCCGTGACTAAGTTTACTAGAATTAAATAGAACTCTCAGTATGCACTAGATTTAAATTTTAGAGGCTCGCATGGTAATACCATAATGATCCTCATATGCATGTTGAATTTTAAGACCAGCATCCAAGATCCAATCACTCACCTCATCAAATGTATGCCTCGAACATAATTGAGGGTGATACCAATCATAGTTGATAACATCACACTCATTTGAGCTTAACTCATCATTCCAGTAACATTTTAAAAAAAAGTGGTACATGAATCTCTGAAGATCGTACTGACCCTCAGGTATATCAAGCAATTTAATCTCAGGAACATCAATTTTTAAATTCAAATCACTTAAGATTTTACCTAATTCAGTAATTGGTCTCATTAACTCTAAAGCTTGCGTATATTCAAGTTCAGAAATTTTGTTTCTAATATTATCGTCAGCAAATTCTCGCATGGTTGCTTTTTTCTTATATACGTAAATAGCTATTTCACCATCATCATTCAGTAGATTTACAAGATTTAAGAATGACTTTTTTGGGTCTGAAGTGTGATGAAGTACTTCTTGGCAATAAATAAAATCAAATTTAGGTAAATCCTTTAAAGAATTTTTATCTGTTAAATCAGCGTATGAGAAATGCATATTTTGTTGATTTGCAAAGTTTTCTTTTGCTACATCATGAGCAACAAGATCTATTCCATGAAATATTTTTTCATGGTCTTTTGGCAGCAATGAATCCATTAAAGCAATTATTCTGCCGTTGCCACATCCTGCGTCAAGGATAACGTTTCGTGAATTTAGATAGGTGCTAAAATCATCTATGTTCTTAAATCCATTTCTTTGTAAAATCCAATTGAACGTATTGCTATTTTGATTGAGGATATCATTAAAAAACATAGAGGGATTTTTTTTCCATTTATCCGAAAATGATTTTTCAGTATTATTTTTTTTATTGGTCATAATTTTTTATCTTTTCTTGCAAACTGTAATGGAGGCTGAAGCCGGAATCGAACCGGCGTAAACGGCTTTGCAGGCCGCTGCATAACCACTCTGCCATCCAGCCTTATTTCTTAAATGTTGCCATTGTATATGAAAGTCCGGTTTGCATAGTAATTATTAGAGCTAAAAATAAAAAGAAATTTCCTAAAAATATCATCAACGCACTATTGAAATAAAGACCAGTGAGAATCCAGCAAAATGTTGAAAGTTGCATAGTTGTTTTGATCTTAGCCAGAAATGTGACAGTCGTTGCGGCTTCATTTCCATTTCTTGCATTAAAGTCTCGCAAGGCTCCGACCCAGAACTCTCTTGCCAACATCATACTTCCAAGAAATGCTATAAATACGCTATCCAGAGCTAATACAAAAGCTAACAACACAAATGTAATTAAGATTTTATCTGCAATTGGATCAAGAATTTCTCCCAATTCTGAGGTAAGGGAATATTTTCTTGCCAAATATCCATCCCAGTAATCTGATGCGCTTGCTAGTAACAATATAGAAAGTGCAATGCCGTAACTCTGAAAAACTACGGTTAAAAAGAAAATTATAGGGCCCGCAATAATACGAAAATAAGTCAAAATCTGTATAAAATTATTCATTTCTTTTTAAGGTGCTCGAGAATCTTAGTAGCAAGTTTAATACTAATTCCTTGAACATTGCAGAGTTCATTGATGGAGGCTGATCTGATATTCTTCAGGGACTTAAAATGATTTAATAGATCTTGCTTTCTCTGGAAGCCCAATCCATAGATTTTATCTAACGCTGAGTACCTAATAGACTGATTTTTTTTCTTTCTATTGCTGCTAATTGCAAATCTATGAGATTCGTCTCTAATTTGTTGTAACAGATTAAATCCTGGGCTATTTACAGGAATTTCCAGTGTGCCTTGCTCAGATAATATAGTTTCTGTTGCCCTAACTCTATTAGCGCCTTTAACAATACTTAAAATAATAGGTTGATGCTGATGCTTTTCTTTCAAAATCTTTAAAGCTATATTCAATTGAGCTTTGCCCCCATCAATTAAGATAATGTCTGGTAAAGAATTTTCTGCTGCACTTTTTACCCTTCTATCTAAAACATTCTCAAGGGATCCAATATCATTGCCTGCATAGAGATTGGGAATGTTATAAAGTTTGTATAATTTTTTTTCAGGGCCTTGGTTAGAAAATCTTACTAAGGAGGCTACTGCATATTTACCAGCATGATGACTAACATCATAGCCTTCAATTAAAAGTTTAGTTTTATTTAATCCTAGATAATGAGAAAGATCTTTCATTGCATGATCGTATTTATCAGATGTTCCAATTTTATTTTCTATGACTTGATTAGCATTAAATATCGCTAATTTTACAAGCTGTTTGGTGCTTGATGGAGCGGAACATGAAAGATTAATTGATGCGGAAAATTTGAGCTTAATTGCTTCTCCTATTATATTTAAATTTTTTGGCTTCGCTGTAAAAATAATTTTTTCTGGTAGTGAGAAAGTATTTTGATAATAAGAAAATACAAGACTCTGGAGCAGATT
>Ga0114998_10000697_pt1 | contig 24997 bp, 19 predicted proteins | sample ArcticOcean_MG_C_5_FD_87044 | JGI IMG/M metagenome (GOLD analysis project Ga0114998, IMG submission 87044) | Marine microbial communities from western Arctic Ocean - ArcticOcean_MG_CB4_138 | ecosystem: Environmental > Aquatic > Marine > Oceanic | place: Arctic Ocean: Canada Basin | collected... | reverse complement strand
CTGGGGGTCATTCCGGCTTGAACGAGGTTTTGTAGCGCCAAGACTGTTTCTGCATCAAGTGGTGGTCGTCTTGGTTTTTGTCCCTTGGCTCTTGCGGCTTTGATACCGTCTGTTGTGCGCTCAGAAATGAGACGGCGCTCGAAGTGGGCTATAGCTCCAAACATATGGAAGATCAGTTCACCTGTGGGGGATGTAATTTGTATCACAGGCTTTGATTGCTTGCTCACCGCTGCCGGCCGCAAGGAAGGTGCCATCTGGCGAAACTGCGATGTTGTTTGTGACGGTACATCCTTTTGGATTGTGTGCTGAAAGCAAAAAACCAAGATTCAGAACGGGTGGTATAGGGCTCAATCGTCGATCTATTTCATGTGATCCTTCCCCGATAAGCTGGGTTTGTCGCAACAAAAAGTGCCGCAGTAATCGCCCTTGCTGATCTTGGGACAATCGGTAATCTGGGTCTTGGGGATAAATATCACATAAGTTGCGCGTTGGGCCGTCTCTCAAAGTCCAGGCAGTCGTTACGATGTAGAGCTCGGAATTTGTAAATGCCCAACCAAGCTGAGATGATTCAGTTCCCCATGATCGGCTTTGTTTTTCATTCACTTCGCGTGTTTGCAAATTCATTGTGTTCAACGCGATTGATTGTTCAACTGCGATGCGGCAACGCTCGAAGAGAACGGCAAAGTCCTGCTGTAGGGAGCCAGCATAACTGCTACCGCTGCTGAGAAACAGTGCCACAAGTATGGACCCGAGGTGTTTGTACATGTCTTTTAACTGTTCGTTTTAGAGGCAGTTTGAAGCCGACACCAAAAACATGGTTTCAAGCACCTCAATCTGTCTCATTATTCGGCTTTATATTCAGCATTGTCTCAAAATGATCGATCACATTTTGAAGACACACAAATGGCACGACAATCCCTGCTTACCGCAGAAACCCGACAAGAACTGTTCGGCCTTCCGGAAGGCCCAAAGCAACTGATGCGTTTTTACACTCTGAGCTGGGACGATCATGGTTTGAGCCGATCCTGGCGGAGGAATGAAAATCGTCTTGGCCTTGCGATACACGTCGCGCTGTTGCGCCATCCGGGTCAGGGATGGCTCAATGGTTCGGTGCTCCCGGGTCATTCATCAATTGACTGGCTGAACAGTTGGCCATGCCGGACATATTTCAGGCTGCACCGGTGCGTGGATATGTCGTTTTTGCTGTTTTAGACGCATATCAAACACGAGAAATATATCCGTATTTTAACAACCAACAATAGGCCTTTTCAACATTCATCAGATTAATTTTAAGCGCGGCCGCGACGGTGTCTAGTGCCACGCCTTGGGTCCCAGACTTGGTAATCTGGCTCATCACGGCCGAAATTGTCTCGACCGTCTCAAACTGATGCCCTGCAGATATATAACGCCGCAGTTTAAACATTTCTTCAATAGATATATCACTGCTGTTCATAGCTTTGCAGATTTGCGTACCATGGGACATGAAGTGTGTCGGGAACTGCGACAGATAATCCATTGGTGGAGGTGCTATGGGGTGACTGTTGGGGTATTGTCGCTTGGTTTGAGCCTTACAGGCGCGAATTTCCGCGAGATGCGCCCAGACATCTTGCATCTGCGGTACGACAACCGACCAATCATACGTGGTTTCCACGCGCTTGATCGCATTTTCGCCCATTTTTTTGCGTAAAGTATCGTTTGACGCCAAGCCGACAATTGCGTCAATCAATGCCGGCACATTGATTTCGACCTGTGCTGATAAATTACCAGAATATTGGGCGAAATTTATTTGATCCAGATGTAAAAGCCTCGCTTGGTTGGCAGTTTGTGCACCACTTAGACTGAATGTCGGCACCCTGATGCCAACATCGGGGCTGACGGTATCGCGCAGACCGTCCCAGTCCGATGCAATCACCGGCAGACCTGCGGCCATCGCCTCGACCGGCGAAAGCCCGAATGATTCTTGCGTGTTGTCGATCGGATATGCGGCAATGTCAGCGCCTGAATAGGCCTTATCGCGGTTGCCTGATACATCCCCGTCAAGATAATGATAGCCGACATCTGGCATCAAAGCTGCGGCACCATCCTCAAACACTTTTTTGAATGGGTCTCGGCATAATAGCCGCACGCGACCATGTGCAATCTTTTTTGGCTGCCCAACGCCTTTTGGGCGTGTTGGAGGGATATGAATAAAGGCAAGGGATCAAATTTTGAATAAGGGCTGAGACGGGCCACGGTTGATACGACGATATCATCTTCTGTCCAACCCATCTCTTGGCGAAAGCTATGGCGTATCTCTGGCTTGCGGCTAAAATCTTTGGCATGAACGCCAAGCGGCACAACGGGCAACTGTGGGCGCGGTGGCACAGTACCAAAACGGTGAGATAGAAAATCATCTGCGGCTTCAAACAGATATTGCATTGCTGCGTGCACCGCCCGAGATGTGCAAATAATCGCATCCCATTCGGCCTGTGGACTGGCGCGCAGGCTGTATATCCCATCCATGCTGGCAGCGCTTGAAATGGTATGGGTCAGACCGCAAAGTGAATAGCTTTCCATGCCGAAATGTAGGCGTTGCCAAGCTTGTTTTTGATAGTTTGGCATAGAGATAAACATCGCGCCCAGTTCCTGCAACGGCTGTGGCGCGCTGCATAGGACGCCTTTGACCGGTTTGGATGCACCGTGGTCTTTTGCGATTTTTTTGAAAGCTTCAAGCCGCTTATTGTTAGTGGAAAGGGCGATGAATTCGTCAACATCAGCGTGGTCAAAAAAACCCTTTAGAAAAGATTGTCCGGCAATGCGGCGGCCGTTCAAGCCTTTTTTGGGGTCAAATCCGTCCTCAATATAATAAATGGCGGCATTACGTTTGGCGTCTGGCATGAAAATGAATCCAAATAAAATGTTTTTTAAATACAGACCACGGCGTCTGTAAAAGCTGGGCACTGGTCGTGCGGCAGGACCCCTGCCAGAACCGTGACCACGCTGTGCCCGTTATTGTGGTCAATTATGGCGAAACCGTGACAACAACCTTTGAAATAACAGGCTAAATGAATTCCCCAAAATACATAATAATTTCGTATAACTGCGTCGCGACGCGATTTATGCGCTTAAGGTCGCCTGTACAGCACGGGTCCAGCCGGCATATTTGTCTTGTCTTGTTTTTGAATCCATATCAGGGGTAAAACGCGTCTGACAGGCCCATGTTTTGGCAAAGCCTGCCATGTCGGGATAAAGTCCGCAGTGCATACCGGCCAACCAGGCGGCCCCAAGGGCTGTGGTTTCTAAAAACTCTGGTCTGTCGACGGGTGCGTCGATAATATCTGATACAAATTGCATGGTCCAGTTTGACGCGCTCATGCCGCCGTCCACCCGCAATACTGGCTGGCCGCCTGATTGATTCCAATCGGCTTGCATGGCTTGCAATAAATCGCGCGTTTGAAAGCCGACGCTCTCAAGGGCCGCGCGGGAAAACTCGGCCGGGCCAGAATTGCGTGATAAACCAAAAATCGCACCGCGACATTCAGCATTCCAATAGGGGGCCCCAAGCCCGGTAAAAGCGGGCACCATCACCACGTTTTGCCCGCTGTCGGCCGCCTCGGCCAGCGCTTGTGTTTCGCCGGCATGATCGATGATTTGCAACCCGTCGCGCAACCATTGCACCACAGCGCCAGCAATAAAAATTGACCCCTCCAATGCATAGGTCGGGGTGCCGTTCAATTGATATGCAATCGTCGTGAGCAGGCGATTTTTCGATGTAACTGGTGTGGCTCCGGTGTTTAAAAGTGCAAAACACCCGGTGCCATAGGTTGATTTCATCATCCCTGGCTCGAAACAGGCTTGTCCTACGGTTGCGGCTTGCTGGTCACCGGCAACACCACAGATTGCGATGGGGCCACCAAACAGTGACGGGTCGGTCCACCCAAAATCTGCGGCACAATCCAGCACTTTGGGCAGCATGCAAACTGGGATTTCCAGCAGGCTGCACATCATATGGCTCCAGCGGCCCTTGCAGATGTCATATAACAGGGTCCGCGCAGCATTGGTGGCATCGGTTACGTGTACTGCGCCCTTCGTCAATTTCCAGATCAAGAAACAATCTACGGTTCCAAACAACAAATCGCCCGCGTTTGCCCGCTCACGGGCGCCGGGCACATTGGCGAGAATCCAGCTCAGTTTTGTGCCTGAAAAATATGGATCAAGTCTCAGCCCGGTGCGGTCGGTGACCATTTGTTCATGGCCAAGGTCACGCAGTTTTTGGCATTGGGGGGCGGTTCGGCGATCCTGCCAGACAATGGCGTTATAGACCGGTTCGCCAGTGTGCTTATCCCACACAAGCGTGGTTTCGCGCTGATTGGTAATTCCGATTGCCGCAATGTCGCCTGAGGTCAGCGCCGCTTGTGAAAGTGCCGCCCGGCAGGTGGCAAGCGTGCTGTCCCACAGATCGGCCGGATTATGTTCGACCCAGCCGGAATTGGGATAGTGTTGGGTGAATTCTTGCTGCGCAGAGGTTACTTGCGCCATCGCACTATTAAAAATGATCGCCCTGCTTGAGGTGGTTCCCTGATCAATCGCTAGAATATGGGTCATATCCCCCCCTTTATGTGTATCAGCGCTCTTTTGGTGTCACACTTAGCGGGTCTTTGCCCTGAAAGAAATAGTCCCGCTCAGTTGTGGTTTGAAAAGGCTGCCATGTGGTTTTGCAACCGAGGTTGCCACCGTTCGCATGCCTGTAATTAAAGGTGCACTCAGATGTCATTGGACGCATGGTCTTGCGGATGCTCTGCCATCCAAACCCCCAGCGCGTTGGTCTGTTCTTCGGTCAACCGCAACCCCAGTTTCGAGCGGCGCCACACCACGTCTTCGGCAGTGCGAGCGTATTCGTGGCGCATCAGCCATACGACTTCGCGTTCGGTGAGAGTGGCACCAAAATCCTGCCCAAGTTGGCTGGTGGTTTGCACCGTGCCCAGCATATTTTGGGCGTCTGTCCCATAAGCCCGAACCAAACGCTGCGCCCATTTTCGATCAAGAAATGTGTAGGCGGCGCAAAGCTCGGTGATCAGACGGTCCACATCTCCTACAGGAAAATCACCACCCGGCAGAGCGATACCTGCAGTCCAAGGCGGCGTGGCGTGCGCAAAGAAGGGAGTGATTTTTTCCAGAGCGGATTCAGCGAGTTTACGGTATGTAGTAATTTTACCACCAAAAATATTCAGCATTGGCGCGCCCTGAGCCCCCAGCGCATCTTGATCCAGCGTCAATACATAGTCACGCGTCGCCGCAGTGGCCGAGGCTGCCCCATCGTCATAAAGTGGGCGCACTCCGGAATAGCTCCAGACCACATCCTCTTTCGTCACCGGTTTGTCGAAATAACGCGACGCAAATTGCAGCAGATAATCGCGTTCCTGTGGGGAGCATTCGGCAGGGGTGGAGGGGTCGTCGTGGTCGGCATCCGTGGTGCCGATCAGGGTGAAATCGCTCTCATAAGGAATGGCAAAGATGATCCGCCCGTCCGTGCCCTGAAAAAAGTAACATTTTTCGTGGTCAAATAGTTTTTTCGTGACGATATGGCTACCACGGACCAAACGCACCCCATCTGTGGCGTTGATCCCGGCGGTGTGACGCAAAATGTTTGCCACCCAGGGCCCCCCGGCATTTACCAGCATCCGTGCTCGCACCACCCGCGGCTCTCCGCTTGGGGTGTCGTTAATTGTGATATGCCACAAATCATTGTATCGGCGTGCCTCGGTGACTTTGGTGCGGGGCAGAATTTGGGCGCCGCGGGCTTCAGCATCGCGGGCATTCAGTACCACAAGTCTGGAATCCTCGATCCAGCAATCAGAATATTCATAGGCCTTTTCGAATTTGTCGTTCAAAGGCACGCCTGCAGGGTCGTGGCGCAAATCCAACGTGCGGGTGGCGGGTAAAAATTTGCGGCCTCCCAATGTGTCGTACATAAACAGGCCAAGGCGCAATAACCAAGCCGGGCGTCGCCCCTTCATGCCGGGCAAGACGCGGTTTAACAGCCGTGATGTCGGGGTGTCGCTCTCAAAGCGCATATCGGCGTGGTAGGGCAATACAAAACGCATCGGCCAACTGATATGCGGCATCGCCCTCAACAGCGTTTCGCGTTCAATCAACGCCTCGCGCACCAGCCGAAACTCAAAATATTCAAGATAGCGCAGGCCGCCATGAAACAATTTGGTCGAGGCCGACGAGGTTGCCGAGCCTAGATCATTCATCTCGGCCAGGGTCACAGACAGGCCACGACCGGCAGCATCGCGTGCAATCCCGCAGCCGTTAATGCCGCCGCCAATGATGAACAGATCGGATATATTGTCATTTGAATGTGCCATGGTCGTCCTTTATGAGCTGCCCACATTTTTGCGCGGTTTAGATGACTGTTGTCAATATATATGTTCGTATATGTTCGTTTTAATTGCCGAGGTGGTGATTTATCGTACAATCAGAAAGCATTCAACATTTACCATTAATGGATCGGTTACAGGCGCGTCATTCGTGATGCACCCGAGGTCTGTGGTTGATCATTGTGCTGTGAGCGCTTAGCGTTGTGTCTGTGTTTACAGGAGCTCCCGATGTCGCAAACGCTTCGCCTGCCGGAAATACTTGAGCTCGCTCGCGAGACCGGGAAAGTTGCTGTTGAAGATCTTGCGGCGCATTTTGGGGTCACGGTACAGACCATCCGGCGCGACCTCAGTGAGTTGGCCGAAGTTGGGCAACTTGATCGTGTGCATGGCGGCGCGGTTCTGCCCTCGGGGATCACCAATCTGGGCTATGAAGAGCGTCGGTCACTGAACCAACCGGCCAAGCGCGCGTTAGCGCGGGCCTGTGCCAATGATATCCCGGCGGGGGCGTGCGTGTTTTTAAATATTGGCACCTCGACTGAGGCCGTGGCGCGGGAATTACTACACCACAACGATTTAATGGTGGTGACCAATAATATGAATGTGGCCTCTATTCTCGCGCCAAACACCAACTGCGAAATCATCATGGCGGGTGGCGTTCTGCGCCGTGCCGATGGTGGTTTGGTGGGCAGTCTGACCACCAGGATGATCGCACAATTTAAATTTGATTACGCGGTGATTGGGTGTTCGGCGCTGGATCAAGACGGCGATGTGTTGGATTTTGACTTTCAAGAGGTCACGGTGAGCCAGACAATTATCGCACAGGCCCGCCAGACGTTCTTGGTGGCAGACCACTCAAAATTCCAACGCCATGCCCCGGTGAGGATTACGTCCCTTTCCAAGCTGGATCGATTTTACACCGATTTGGCCTTGGTCCCACCGCTTGCCACCGCATGCAAGACTTGGCAGACTGACGTGCGGCTTTGCGCTTAGCTCAGCTGCGCAGTCCATCAAGGGCGTTTGCGCATCCGGTCAGTGCGGCGTAATCGTCATGCACCAAAGCAACCTCAAAACGCTCCATAACCTTTGAAAACCGCCCCATAGCGTAAAATGATGCTGCAAAATCGCAGGGCTTTAGATAGGGCATGAGGGCTCTGGCAACGCCCCCGACCAAATAAATCCCGCCATAGGGTAGGTGGATCAGGGCCAAGTCGGCACAAAGCTGCGCAAGCAAACGCACTGTAATCTGCACGGTTTGGCGCGCAATTGGATCCGACGCATCTGCCATGGCTGCCATGATCTGGTGTGCACTCAGGCTGTGGGCTTGCCCTGCTGTCTGGGCAAAATATTGGTAGACGGTTTCAAGCCCAGACCCTGCCAGCACATGTTCAACAGAAGCAAAGCCCTGTTTGTTCTGGAGATAAAGCATCAGATCAAGATCTTCTTGGCTGCGTACGGGCAGTCCGATGTGTCCTGTTTCCGAGGCGGGAACGCGCACCCCTGAGGCGTCAGTCAGCGCCAGCGCCGCGTTGCAGCCTGTGCCGATCCCGATGACAAGCTTCGCGCCGTGGCTTTGGGGGTCTTGACGCGGTGCAGGCATGGAAAGAACCTTTTCGAATGCGCTGTTGGGCAAGTCTTGCAACGCATGGGCTTGCGCCTGAAGATCATTGATAACCGCCACAGTATCCGCGCCAGTGACCTGTTTCAGGCTGGCGTGATCAATCGACCAGTTCAAGTTGGTCAGATGTCCGGTGCCGTTTTCGACTGGACCTGCGATTGCAACACAGGCCGCAGTGATCTGGCCTGCAGAAGACGCATCGCAATACCGCTGGATTACGGCATGTAAACTGTCAAAATCACGATTGGCGTACCGTTGAATTGCAGTGCGGTCTATAGTGCCGTCTTGGGCTAAAGCGATCCTTGTATTGGTACCACCAACATCTGCCACAAGTGTGATCCTATTAAGATTTTTGGGCATTTGGTGTCTCCTTGCTGGCTGGGTGTTGCATACCCAATTACAGGGTCAACCTTCAAGTGCTCAGACCGCAACAACAGGTGTATGCGGGCTGCAGTTCGCAAACGCGCCATGCGGGGTTTTTGGGGTAAACAAAATAGATTACTTATGTTCCGCCTTCGTTCTCATTTTTTCATTGGAAGCTTGGCACAAAGCGATTACATACACCCCTAACAGATGGGATGGTCAATGGCAGAGCAGAAATTTATCGAAGTTCGCGGCGCTCGGGAACACAATCTGAAATCCATTGATGTGGATATTCCCCGCGATCAACTGGTGGTGATCACTGGCTTGTCGGGATCAGGGAAATCCTCATTGGCGTTTGACACCATCTATGCTGAAGGTCAGCGGCGCTATGTGGAATCGCTCTCGGCCTATGCGCGTCAATTTCTCGATATGATGGAAAAGCCTGACGTCGACCACATCAGTGGTCTGAGCCCGGCGATTTCGATCGAGCAGAAAACCACAAGTAAAAATCCGCGCTCGACCGTTGGCACGGTCACCGAGATATATGATTATTTGCGGCTGTTGTTCGCCCGTGCCGGTACCCCCTATAGTCCGGCCACCGGCAAACCAATTGAGGCCCAGCAGGTACAGGATATGGTCGACCGGGTGCTAACAATGACGGCCGATACGCGGGCATATCTGCTGGCACCGATTGTGCGTGACCGCAAGGGCGAGTATCGCAAAGAGTTTCTTGAACTGCGCAAACAGGGGTTTCAGCGGGTCAAAGTCGACGGTACGTTTTACGAACTGGACGAACCGCCGGTGCTGGATAAAAAATTCCGGCATGATATCGACGTCGTGGTCGACCGCATTGTGGTGCGCGCGGGTATCGAGACCCGGCTTGCCGACAGTTTTCGCACTGCACTTGATTTGGCCGATGGCATTGCCATCCTTGAGACCGCTCCGAAAGAGGGTGCAGCAGAGCGGATGACGTTTAGTGAAAACTTTGCCTGCCCTGTGAGTGGCTTTACCATTCCCGAGATTGAGCCGCGGCTGTTTTCGTTCAACGCGCCCTTTGGCGCCTGTCCTGATTGCGACGGTTTGGGAAAAGAGCTTTTTTTTGATGCGCGCCTTGTGGTGCCCGATGTCACTTTGAAAATCGGGGATGGTGCGCTGGCACCCTGGCGCAAGGGCAAAAGTCCGTATTTCACCCAGACAATCGAGGCGATTGCAAAACATTATAAATTCAAACCCACGACAAAATGGAAGGATTTGTCGGAAAAAGTACAGCGGGTGTTTTTGTACGGTTCTGGCAAGGAAGAGATCCAGTTTCGCTATGACGAAGGCGGTCGGGTATATCAAATTTCGCGGGTGTTCGAGGGTGTCATTCCCAATATGGAGCGGCGCTATCGCGAAACCGATAGCAACTGGGTGCGCGAAGAGTTCGAAAATTATCAAAACAATCGTCCCTGTGGCGGTTGTGGCGGCTTCCGGTTGCGGCCAGAGGCGCTGGCCGTGAAAATTGCCGATCTGCACGTTGGGCAGGTGGTGCAAATGTCAATTCGCGAGGCCTTTAAGTGGTGTGAGACAGTGCCTGAACACCTGACGGCTCAGAAAAACGAAATCGCCAAAGCCATTTTGAAGGAGGTGCGCGAGCGCCTGGGGTTTTTAAACAATGTTGGGTTGGAGTATCTGACGCTCAGCCGAAACTCCGGTACGCTGTCCGGTGGTGAAAGCCAACGGATTAGACTGGCCAGTCAAATCGGCAGCGGCTTGACAGGTGTCCTTTATGTGCTGGATGAACCGTCAATCGGGCTGCACCAACGCGACAATGACCGCCTGTTGATCACACTGAAAAACCTGCGAGATCAGGGCAATACGGTGATTGTCGTCGAACACGACGAAGAGGCGATCCGCGAGGCGGATTATGTCTATGACATTGGTCCCGGCGCGGGGGTCCACGGCGGCGAGGTGGTCAGCCACGGTACACCCGAGCACATAGCCAATGATAAAGTCTCGATCACCGGCCAGTATTTGTCTGGCATACGATCCATTGAGGTCCCGGCTGTGCGGCGCAAGGGAAACGGCAAAAAGCTGCAGGTGATCAAAGCCACTGGCAATAATCTCAAGAATGTCAGTGCCGATTTTCCTTTGGGCAAGTTTGTCTGTGTCACTGGCGTTTCAGGGGGCGGTAAATCCACTCTGACCATTGAGACCCTGTTCAAAACCGCCTCGATGCGATTGAACGGCGCGCGGCAAACGCCGGGTCCTTGTGAGACGATTAAAGGGCTCGAGCATCTCGACAAGGTGATCGATATCGATCAGCGCGCAATCGGACGTACGCCGCGCTCCAATCCCGCCACCTATACAGGGGCCTTTACGCCGATCCGGGATTGGTTCTCGGGGCTGCCGGAATCCAAGGCGCGTGGGTATAAGCCGGGGCGGTTCTCGTTTAATGTCAAGGGGGGGCGTTGCGAGGCTTGTCAGGGGGACGGGCTGATCAAAATCGAGATGCATTTTCTGCCCGATGTCTATGTCACCTGCGAGACCTGTCGTGGCGCCCGTTACAATCGCGAAACGTTGGAAATAAAGTTTAAAGGCAAAAGCATAGCCGATGTTCTTGATATGACTGTTGAAGATGCGCAGATGTTTTTTCAGGCGGTGCCCAGCATCCGAGAAAAAATGGATGCGCTGGTACGCGTAGGATTGGGCTATATCAAGGTTGGCCAGCAGGCGACGACCCTGTCTGGGGGCGAGGCGCAGCGGGTAAAACTGTCGAAAGAACTCGCGCGCCGTTCAACCGGGCGTACTTTGTATATTCTCGATGAGCCCACCACTGGGTTGCATTTTGAAGATGTGCGTAAGTTATTGGAAGTGTTGCACGAACTTGTTGAGACAGGCAATACTGTGATCGTGATTGAGCATAACCTCGATGTGGTCAAAACCGCAGACTGGATTATAGATATTGGTCCGGAAGGTGGTGATGGCGGGGGTGAAATTGTTGCGTTTGGCACGCCGGAAACAGTCGCCAAAAATACGAAAAGTTACACCGGTCGTTATCTGAAACAGATGCTCACCCCACGGCGGGTTGCCGCAGAGTGATTTTAGATCTCTAGCTTACGCGCTTATGTTTATTCCTAACCGCGGGGGCCTATCGCCCGCGCGCCTCAAATCGGGGCAGCATGGCTGAAAAGTCCCGACCGCTGCCGTCTTCGTCCTCGACAAAGCGCCGGTATAGATCTGTCGCTGCTTGGCCCAGTGGGGTATCGGCATCGACGGCCTCGGCGGCCTGTTGCGACAAGCGCAGGTCTTTCAGCATCAGATCTGCGGCAAACCCGGGCTGATACCCGTGATCGGCAGGCGAGGTCGGGCCAATCCCGGGGGCAGGGCAATAGGCATTCATGGTCCAGCTATAGCCTGATGAGGTGCTGACAACATCGAACATCGCTTGACGATCAAGACCCAATTTATCGGCCAGCGCAAAGGCTTCACAACTGGCGATCATGGTCACGCCTAGGATCATATTGTTGCAGATTTTAGCCGCTTGCCCGTTTCCGGCCGCGCCACAATGCACGGCTTTCTGGCCCATGATCTCAAACAGAGGTTGTGCGGTGTGAAACGCGTCTTCTGCACCACCCACCATAAAGGTCAGCGTGCCGGCGGTTGCGCCGCCTGTGCCTCCTGAAACTGGTGCATCCAGCGCTGTAATGCCTCGACCTGCGGCGTCTTGGGCGACGGCACGTGTGCTGTCCACATCGACGGTTGAACAATCCAACAAAATACTACCCTCGCGCATTGCCGGTAGAATTTGCTGTGCAACGGCGCGCAGGATTGGGCCGTTGGGCAGCATGGTGATGACCAGATCAGCCTGAGTGACGGCCTCTGCGGCTGAGGCGGCGCAGGTCATGCCCTCGACCGTGATCCCAGCGGTGTCAAAACCGGTCACACGGTGACCGGCCTTAATCAGATTGGCGGCCATCGGCGCGCCCATGTTCCCAAGACCGATAAAGCCTATTTGCATTCCTGCCTCCTCAAATGTTAATTTTGCGCGGCCCAGCGGCATCAACATGCGCGATACTGCCACCGATGGCACTGCGTCCAGAGCATGCTGCCACTGCGGACTGCGGTCTTTGTCGATGATCGCGGCGCGAATACCTTCTAGAAAGTCCCCATGCTCCATCGCACGATAGGTAAAACGGTACTCCAACTCCAGTGCTTTGTGAATCTGGGTGGTGCCCCGCAGACGGTGAATGCTTTCAACGCCACAAGCCATCGCAAGCGGTGAGTTGCGCGCCATCAACCCAAGCGTTTTCTGACTGAAAGCGCTGTTATCATGGCGCAGCGCATTGACGATATCGGTGAGTGTTTCACCGTTGAAGTGGCGGTCAATCAATGGCTTGTCGCGGGCCACTGGCCCCTCGGGGGCGGGTAGCGCCGCCGCGGTAATCAGCGTGCAATCCCCAGTTTTTTGCAGGCGGTCAATCAAAGACGGCCAGTGATCTTGCGGTATAAAATGATCAGCAAAGCCGGCAAGAATGGCGTCACCGGCATTCATCCGTGTGGCAGTTGTGCCCAAGTATTCACCCAACCGACCTGGCGCTGAGGCCAAAATTAACGAGCCTCCGACATCGGGGATCAAACCGATACCACATTCAGGCATGGCAATCTGACTGCTTTCACCAACCACGCGGTGACTGCCATGACAGCCCAAGCCGACGCCGCCGCCCATGGTAAAGCCCTGCATAAAGCTGATCACCGGTTTGGGATAGGCGTGCAGCTTGGCATTGAGCCGATACTCATCGCGCCAAAAGGTTTGGCCGTAGGCAAAATCACCCTGCGTGCCGGTCGCATATAACTCGGCTATGTCGCCGCCAGCGCAAAACGCCTTTTCGCCGGCCGCGTCGAATATCACCACTGCCACAGAGGGATCACTGCGCCATGCCTCAAGCGCCGCCTCTATGGCGGTGCACATGGCATAGGTCATCGCATTCATTGCCTTAGGCCGGTTGAGGGTAATGCGTCCGGCGCTGCCGTTTTTGATGATGATTATATCCGTCATTAGCCGCGGTCCGACAGCATCTGGCGCGAAATAATCATACGCATAATTTCATTTGTGCCTTCAAGAATTTGATGGACGCGCAAATCGCGCACAATTTTTTCGATGCCGTAATCGCTGAGATAGCCATAGCCCCCATGCAATTGCAGACAGGTATTGGCCACCTCAAAGCTGGCATCTGTGACGTACAGTTTTGCCATGGCACAAAATTTACCCGCGTCGGCGGCTTTCGCGTCCAGCTTCCATGCCGCTTGATGCAGAAAGACCCGCGCCGATTGGAGTTTCACCTCCATTTCGGCCAGCTTAAACTGCAGGGCTTGAAACTGATCGATGGTTTTGCCGAAAGCTTTGCGTTCGCCCATATAGGCCAGCGTCATATTCAACGCGTTTTGCGCGCCGCCAAGCGCTGATGCGGCAATGTTGAGCCGCCCGCCATCTAATCCGGCCATGGCATAGTGAAAGCCGTGCCCCTCATCGCCGATCAGATTGTCGCTCGGAATTTTACAATCGTCGAACTGCACCTGAGCTGTGGGTTGGGCGCGCCATCCCATCTTGTCTTCAAGGGCGCCAAAAGACAGCCCCCGTGCGCCATCTTCGACGACAACGGCGCTGATCCCCTTGGGGCCGTCTTCACCTGTGCGGCACATCACGATATAGGCATCAGAATAGCCGCCGCCAGATATAAAGGCCTTGGTGCCGCTCAGTGCGTATCCCTCATTGCTGCGGGTGGCGCGGGTGCGCAATGCGGCCGCATCCGAGCCAGATCCGGGTTCGGTCAGACAGTAGCTGAATATTTTGGTCATCGCGCAGATATCCGGCAGCCATTTGGCGCGGGTTTCAGCCGAGCCAAAGCTATCAATCATGCCGCCACACATATTGTGGATCGACAGAAAGGATCCCACCGACGGGCAGGCCATGGCCAGGGCTTCAAACACCAGCGCAGCATCCAGACGGCTCAGACCCGAGCCACCACTTTGTTCGCGGACATAAATGCCTGCCAGGCCCAATTCGGCCACTTTTGGCCACAGATCTTTTGGGATTGCGCCCTGCCTATCCCATGTCAGCGCATGAGGGGCGATATGGTCTTGTCCAAACCCGTACGCCATATCGAAAATAGCGTTTTGTTCCTCGGTACGTGCAAAGTCCATTGTGTTCTCCCCTTTATGAGTGCCACAAAAGCCAAAGACTATTACAGCATTATTTCAATCGTGTTTCCGTCAGGGCCACAGGGCGGGTGTCGGAGGTAAATGGCCTGTGCCACTGTGTAAAAATGGCCAGCTCCGTCACTCTCATCGCGCCAGGGCCTTTATTAGTGTCGGGGGCAGATCAGACAGATGTCTTCAGGCCTTAGTAGGGCAGGGTGCGGCCCAGATCACTGTGAAAGGGCGCCACGCCCAATATGGGCATGGCGCCTGCGATGGCTAGTCCATCGCTTTGAAGTTAAACTCGCCACCCTGCTTAATGCCTGAGGGCCAGCGCGCAGTGACAGTTTTGGTGCGGGTATAGAATTTAAACGCATCGGGGCCGTGCTGGTTCAGATCGCCGAACACTGATTTTTTCCAGCCACCAAATGTGTGATAGGCCAGTGGCACAGGGATCGGAACATTGATCCCAACCATGCCAACGTTGATCCGGTTGGCAAAATCGCGTGCCGCATCACCATCTCGGGTAAAGATTGCTGTGCCATTGCCGTATTCATGATCCATTGCCAATCCAAGCGCCTCTTCATAATTTCCGGCGCGTACTGTACACAGGACTGGGCCAAAGATTTCTTTGGTATAGATGTCCATATCCGGTGTGACATTATCGAACAAATGTGGCCCAACGAAAAATCCGTCCTCATAGCCCTGCAGGTTGAAATCACGGCCGTCCACCACCAGAGTTGCGCCCTGATCAACGCCGGTTTGAACGAGATTTAGGATGTTCTGTTTGGCGGCAGCGGTGACCACGGGGCCGTAATCCACGTCCTGTCCCGAGGTGTAGGGCCCGACTTTCAGCTTTTCGATCCGCGGCACCAGTTTTTCGATCAACCGGTCTGCGGTCTCATCACCGACTGGAACCGCAACAGAAATTGCCATGCAGCGTTCGCCTGCGGCACCATAACCAGCCCCGATTAACGCATCGGCTGCCTGATCCATATCAGCATCTGGCATGATTATCATATGGTTCTTGGCGCCGCCAAAGCACTGCACTCGCTTACCGTTTGAACAGCCACGGCCGTAGATGTATTCGGCAATTGGAGTGGAGCCAACAAAACCGATCGACTGAATCACTTCATGATCAAGAATTGCATCCACAGCCTCTTTGTCGCCGTTAACAACCTGAAGAATGCCCTTTGGAAGCCCGGCCTCTTCCATCAGTTCGGCCATCATCAACGGTACCGAAGGGTCGCGCTCTGATGGTTTGAGAATGAACGCATTGCCACAGACGATAGCAGGGGCAAACATCCACATCGGGATCATGGCAGGAAAGTTAAACGGGGTAATCCCTGCGCAGACCCCCAGCGCCTGGCGCATTGAATACATGTCAATGCCCGGCCCAGCACTGTCGGTGAAATCGCCTTTCAGCATCTGTGGCGCACCGATGCAATATTCAACAACCTCCAAACCGCGCTGTACGTCACCCTGCGCATCGGGCAGGGTTTTGCCATGCTCGCGGCTCAGCGCCTCGGCTAGCGCATCCATATCACGGTTCAGCAGGTCAACAAATTTCATCATCACCCGCGCCCGGCGCTGCGGATTGACCGCGCCCCATGCGACCTGTGCGGCGGCGGCAATTTCGACCGCTTGCGCCATTTCGTCTGCGGAGGCTAAGGGAACCTTGGCCTGAACTTCTCCGGTGGCGGGATTGTAGACGTTGCTAAACCGACCAGAAGTGCCCTTAACATGGGCGCCATTGATGTAATGTGTAAGCTCTTGCATTTTGTTTCTTCGTTCCTTGTTCTTCACCAAGGTATGGCCAAGGATTGGCCGGGTTTTTGGCGGGGTTCTCGCCCAGCTTATCCTAGGGTAGCGATTCCAGAACCCGTCTTGGATAAAAGGCGTTTGATGGTTTGTATCATTTTTTTTCATGTCGCCAACCAGTAATTTAATCTGGCAAAAAGCATTTTTTTACCACAAACCGCACAAGTTGCCATACGTAAGGTTATGATTAACTTGGGGATTTGCTATTAAATACCTTTTACAGCCCCGTTTGCGGTTCACCTTAAGGCTGCATTTATGCGAAACACGTATCTTGACACGACACTTCCAGTTGTAAGAGGCTGAAACTGGGGTAGGTGTGATGGAGGTTTTGCAATGCAAGTTCATCAAATACTGAAGACCAAGAAAGACACGGCTGTTGTAACGGTGACTTTGGGACAGAGGATCCGGGCGGCGGCGAAAATTTTAGCGGCGCGGCGTATCGGAACGGTTGTGGTCTCAGATGACGGAAACACAATAGCCGGCATTTTATCGGAACGCGATATCGTGCGGGCGCTGGCCCAGAAGGGGCCAGAGTGTCTGGTGGAGCCGGTTGAACACTACATGACCAGTACTGTACAAATATGTGCACTGTCGGACAGTGCCGATGCCATTCTGGGGCGCATGACCGAGGGCCGGTTTCGACATATGCCTGTTATTGAAGGTACCATGTTGGTGGGCCTGATTACGATTGGCGATGTGGTCAAAGCCAAACTTAATGAGTTGGCAATGGAAAACCAGGCTTTGGAGGCGATGATTAAGGGGCATTGAAGCCCTTGCAATTTCCCTCGTAATATTATTGCGTGTGGCGAGCCGCAATCTAGGAATATACCGCTATGCGCATTGGATTATACCCCGGAACCTTCGACCCGATTACTTTGGGGCATCTGGATATCATCAGCCGAGCCGCTCTGCTTGTAGATCGTCTGGTCATTGGTGTTGCTATCAATCGCGACAAAGGCCCGCTGTTCTCGCTTGAAGACCGGGTCGCGATGATTAAGGCCGAATGTGCCGCTCTGGGTACTGCGACTGGCACCGAGATTGTGGCCCATCCGTTTGAAAATTTATTGATCGATTGCGCACATGATGTTGGTGCACAAGTGATCGTGCGTGGCTTGCGCGCTGTGGCAGATTTTGAATACGAGTTTCAGATGGTCGGTATGAATCGGGCGATGGACAGCTCGGTCGAGACGGTGTTTTTGATGGCCGAAGCCAAGCACCAGGCGATTGCGTCGAAACTGGTTAAAGAAATTGCAAGACTGGACGGGGACGTGTCAAAATTTGTGACCCCACTTGTACAGGCCCGCCTACTGGCGCGGTTCGCCAAGTAAAACCATGCATATACTGAAGCCGGCAAGACGCAGGCATAACCGGCTCCGCGCGGCGCTATGCGCCGAGGCTTGCCATGTAAACGCTGGTATCGGCCATCCGGTTTGAAAACCCCCATTCGTTGTCATACCAAATCAACACCCGACACAGATTACCGTCCAGCACTTTGGTTTGGTCCGTGGCAAAAATGCTGCTTCTTGGGTCGTGATTGAAATCGATGGAAACCAGTTTTTCGTCAGTGACCCCGAGGATGCCCTTTAACGGGCCGGCAGCGGCGGCGGCGGCGGCAATCTGATTGATTTCTGCCGTGCTGGTATCGCGAACCGTTTCAAACGTCAGGTCGACGCAGGAGACATTTGGCGTCGGGACGCGAATTGCAACCCCGTCCAGCTTGCCCGCCAGTTCCGGCAGAACCAATCCAACCGCCTTGGCCGCACCAGTCGACGTCGGGATCATGCTCAGGGCGGCAGAGCGGGCGCGATAGAGATCACTGTGCATAGTATCGAGAGCTGGCTGATCACCGGTATAGCTGTGAACCGTTGTCATAAATCCGCGTTTTATTCCGATGTTCTGATGTAAAATCTGGACGACCGGAGATAAGCAATTTGTTGTACATGAGGCGTTAGAGATCACTCGGTCTGCGGCGCTAATCTCGGTGTGATTGACCCCGTAAACGACAGTTTTATCCGCACCCTTCGAGGGCGCTGAGACTAGAACCCGGTTCGCACCGTTATCAAGATGAATGGCGGCCTTATCGCGGTCGGTGAATACGCCGGTACATTCCAGCGCGACATCCACATCCTGCCAGGGCAATTCAGCTGGATTGCGCAGAGCTGTCACCCGAATATCACCGCGTCCGGCGTCGAGATATTTTTCACTGTGTTTGATCTTGACAGGAAAACGGCCGTGTACGCTGTCATATTGCAGCAAATGGGCATTGGTTGCCACTGGACCCAGATCATTGATAGCAACGACTTCAATATCGGTACGGCCCGACTCTATAATCGCCCGCAAAATATTGCGCCCGATACGTCCAAACCCATTTATTGCAACTTTGACCGACATGCTAACCCCTTTGGTAAACCCTATGATAGCGCTATCATCATGATTGCAAGGTAAAGTCAAGATCGCCCAACAGATCCTAACCATTGTTGAATTTAGTGATGTATCCTCAACACGGGGATCTGCGCATTAGCGCCAAATCGCCATTTCATCCAAGACTATCACGAATTTTTGGGCCAAAAACAAAGTGTTCTCGCTGTTACTGAAACCAAAGTCTAGCATAAGAAAAGCCAGAACAAACAGTCCCAAGCTCGCTGAAATTGTATTGGTCATTGCCTCACCGCCTAAAATAGTAATTGAATTTAATAATACAATCTTAACTATTCTAGGGCCAGAAATCAATGTAAAAGTCGACCCATGGCTCCGGCGACGTCGGCCATCCGGCAGGAAAACCCCCATTCATTGTCATACCATGCCAGCACCCGCACGGTGCGCCCCCCGACGACTTTGGTCTGATCGGGTGCAAAAATCGACGAGTGTGGGGTGTGATTAAAGTCGATCGAGACTTTGGGTTCCGGATCATAACTCATGACCGCCCCCATGTGACCGTTTGCAGCCTCTTGAACAATGGCGTTCACATCGGAGACTGAAACCGATTTTCCAGCCTCAAAAGTCAGGTCAATGGCAGAGACATTTGGCGTGGGGACGCGGATGGCGGTGCCGTCCAATTTGCCGTCAAGTTCTGGCAACACCAGACCCAGAGCTTTTGCCGCCCCTGTCGAAGTGGGAATCATCGCCATTGCTGCCGCCCGGGCGCGGTAGAGGTCGTCATGGCGACGGTCTAAAGTGGGTTGATCGCCGGTGTAGCTGTGTATCGTTGTCATAATACCTCGCTCAATCCCGATCGCATCGTTCAAAACCTTGGCCAGAGGCGCCAGACAATTTGTGGTGCAGGACCCGTTTGAAACCATCCGATCCTCAGCCGTCAGACTGCGGTGGTTGACGCCATATACAATCGTCTTGTCAACTTGGTTTGCCGGGGCTGAGATCAGAACTGATTTCGCGCCGCGATCCAGATGCACCTTGGCGCGGGCGCCGTCGTTGAATTTACCGGTACATTCAAGAACCACATCACAACCATCCCAATCGAGCGTTGTGGGGTCATAGCTTGAGAAAACCTGCATCGGGCCGCGGCCCAAATCCAAGGTGTCTTTGGTGACCTGTACTGTGCCTCCAAACCGACCGTGGATGCTGTCATAGCGCAACAGATGCGCATTGGTCTCAATGGGTCCTGTGGCATTTATTTTGACCACCTGCACATCATTGCGGGCACTTTCGGCAATCTGAGCCAAGGTGCAACGACCAATTCTACCAAATCCATTGATACCGATTGTGACCGTCATGCTGTCGCTCCTGCTGTGCTGATATGCTTTTGCGTATACGACTAGCCTTACTTGAATAAAAGAAAAAATTACTTATTTTACAACATGTTAGCGGTAACAAACGCATTGAGTTCATGGTTGCGCTAACAATGTGGGGCGTACGCTGCTCTTGCCGATAAAATCTTAGTGCCGCCCGGGTCTTATCCGAGCGGCACTGCCTTTCGCGCCTTAAAAGCGGCTGGTTACAGCAGAGATTTAACCGCTGCGACGGTTGCGTCTGCGGTGATTCCCATCTGTTGGTAAATCACCTCTGCGGGGGCCGATACGCCAAATCCGCTCATGCCAATGAAATGGGCTTTGCTTTCCCGGCCGCGTTCGCCCAACAACCACTGGTCCCACCCTTGACGTACACCTGCCTCAATTGCGACCCGCACCGGGCCGCCGGGCAGAACCCGCCGGCGATAAGCTGCGTCTTGGGCAGCAAACAATTCCATGCATGGCATCGAGACAACCCGCGTGCCGATACCTTCGGCTTGCAATACGTCCCGGGCTGCCAAGGCGATTGAAACCTCTGAGCCTGTGGCAATTAAAATGGCTTGGCGCCGACCTACCGCATCAGCCAGAACATAGGCCCCCTGCGCTGACAGGTTTTTGGTTTTATGCTCGGTGCGCACGGTTGGGAGCCCTTGGCGCGAGAGCGCCAGCACGGTTGGGGTGGTTTTCGTGGTGATAGCAACTTCCCAGCTTTCGGCTGTCTCGACCGTATCCGCGGGACGAAATACATAGGTGTTTGGGGTGCTGCGGCTGATTGCCAGATGCTCAACCGGTTGGTGGGTGGGACCATCTTCGCCCAATCCAATGGAATCATGGGTCATCACAAACACTGTCGGCACCTTCATCAAGGCGGCCAACCGCATGGCCGGTCGGGCATAGTCGGTAAAGCACATAAACGTACCGCCATAGGGCCGGACACCGCCGTGCAGCGCCATGCCGTTCATCGCAGCCGCCATGCCGTGTTCACGGATGCCCCAATAGACATAGCGACCACCGCGATTGTCAGTGTCAAAGACCCCCAAATCGCCGGTCTTGGTGTTGTTCGATCCGGTCAGGTCGGCCGATCCGCCAACGGTCTCAGACATCAGCGGATTGATCACATTTAATACCATTTCACTGGATTTTCTGGTTGCCATTTTTGGCATGTCCGCGGCGATTTGCTTTTTTAACGCCTTGATTGCAGCCCTGAGTTTTATGGGTACATCACCGGCATAGGCACGGGCAAATTCAGCTTGTTTTGTGCCCGAGAGCCCCGCTAGGCGGGCCTCCCACGCCAGCCGGGCGGCTGCGCCTTTGCGGCCAATAACCTCCCATTGGGCTTTGATATCGGCTGGAATTTCAAACGGTGCCGATGTCCAGCCATAGGCCGCTTTGGTGTCGGCAACCAGCGTCTCATCAGTCAAAGCACCGTGTCCTTTAGAGGTGTCCTGTGCAGAGGAGCCCAGCGCAATATGTGTTTTACACGCAATCATCGACGGCGTCGCGCTGGCTTTGGCGTTTTTGATTGCAGCATCAATTGCCATCGGATCATGGCCGTCTATTTCTTGCACATCCCAGCCGCTGGCCTTAAAGCGCCCAACCTGATCTGTGCGGTCAGACAGCTCGACAGATCCATCTATGGTGATATTGTTATTGTCCCAAAACATAATCAATTTTGACAGCGCATGGCGTCCGGCAAGCCCGATCGCCTCTTGACTGATGCCTTCCATCAAACACCCGTCGCCAGCGATCACATACGTGTGGTGATCAACAATTTTAGCACCATAACGGGCGCGTTGGATCTCTTCAGCCATGGCAAAGCCAACCGAATTGGCAATGCCCTGACCCAACGGGCCTGTGGTGACCTCGACGCCCGTTGCGTGGCCGTATTCGGGATGGCCTGCGGTAATGGCACCCCATTGGCGGAAATTACGGACCTGATCGATCGTCATATCGGCATATCCGGTCAGATGCAGAAGGCTGTAGATCAACATCGAGCCGTGGCCCGCCGACAGGATAAAGCGGTCTCGATCCTGCCAGTTAGGGGCAGTGGCATCAAATTTGAGATGATTTTCAAACAGCACTGTCGCAACATCGGCCATACCCATTGGCATGCCTGAGTGACCAGAATTGGCTGCGCGCACAGCATCGAGTGTCAAAGTGCGGATTGCGGCAGCTTTTTGCCAATGGGCGGGGTGCCGGGTCTGAAGGTCTTGAATGTCCAAAATACGGGTATCCCTTAAATGAATGACTGATGAGATGCTCAATAACAGCCTTAAACCTAAGATCAAGCCACGCTCGGCGCCGTTTGCTAGTCATAGAGAGATTTATTTTGTTTAAAGTAATCTATAACCTTGCTGAGCGTCTTGCGAATCGTCATGGCGCGGGTGAGTACGATTTAGACAAAAATGGGGATGGATATCCGATGCCGCAAATAGATGTGACTGAACGGCGGATCACCACGGCGCTGGACCGGATAAGGAAAAGTATTGAAAGCGAGCCTGTTCCACAAATGGCCAACGCGGTGGCGCATGAGCTTGAGAGCAAGGTGAGCCAATTGCAATCAAACGTGCAAGAGGCAAATGCAGAATTGGCAGAAGAACAATCCACCAATGCACAGCTTGAACAACGGGTCCGCCGCCTGCGCGAGCGCCAGCAGGGGTTTTTGACCAAGCTTGAAGCCGATATCGGCAAACAGCAATCGGCAATGCGCAAGCTTGATGAAGATCTGCAAAAACTGCGCCTCGCCAACGAACAACTCCGTCAAAGCAATCATGCGCTGCGCACCGCCAATGAAACCGGGGTCGCGGATGCGGAATTGATCAATAAAGCGATGATGGAAGAGATTGTGTCGTTGCATGCGGCTCGCAGTGCGGATCAGGCCGAAGCGCAGGTGGTCATCACATCGCTGAATGTATTGTTGCAGAAAACCGGCTCAAGCGGTGCTGGATTTGAGGAGAGCCTGTAATGCCAGAAATCCAAGTCAACATTGGTGGACGCAGCTTTGACGTGGCCTGTGCACAAGGCGAAGAGGCCCACTTACAAAAAGCCGCAAAAATGATCGATACCGAGACCGAGATTTTAGCCAAGCATATGGGCCGCTTGCCGGAAGCCCGGATGCTGTTGATGGCCGGGTTGATGCTGGCTGATCGCACCTCGGGACTGGAGGAGCGGGTCAAGACGGCAGAGGCCGCATTGGAAGAGACCCAAGCGAAGCTGCATGATCTGCGACGACGACGTGGCACGGGTAGCGCGAGCGCAGAACCCGTATCCGAGGGCGCGGCAATGGCTTTTGCCGATATTGCTGATGAAGCTGAGGCGCTGGCGGATATGATCGAGCGGCGAAGACGTGCCGAGCGTTAGTGCGGTGCAAGCTAAGTCGGTTCCGGCTCGGTAAAGATCGCCATGTTCATGGTGGCAGTGCAGTCCAAAGGGGGGGGCTGCTGCATTGGGGCAAATACGCTCCGTGTATGGTTTGCTCAGAACCTCTAATCCACCTGCTTGGCCCGCGATGTAGCCATGACAAGCTGTATTGATGGCTATATTTGGGACAGCTTTACGCTGAACTAAAAGGTGGAAATTATGTGCAGTAAGGTCTGCAAAGCCTTTATCTTTTTAGGGTTTCCCGCAGCAAGGTCACTGGAGACGAGAAAGTGACTTACCAAAGCGCTGCGCTGTCCAAAGCTGGCCACATTCACAGCGAAGGCCGTTTGACTGAGCCTAAGATCACCCTTGTTTTTATCCGCTATACCCAAATCAGCGAACTCGTCTGGCCAGAGATTGTGCCTGTCATGGACCTTCGGCAAGGCCGATAGCGCTGCTAGAATGATTGGAAAATGCATACCCTTCAACAGTTTTGGAGCGGCAAGAGCAATCAGGTCTTGTTTGAATAAGGGGGGTGAATTTAAGCCCGCGCTAAACGGGGAATAACCCTGACGAATAGCAAGATCCATATCGTCGCTGTGAAAACTGGATAGTTTTTTGGTCGCACGGATACGCAAATCGATGTCAGGCGGTTCGCTAGCAAAGTCTGGCAGCTTTGGGATAAGCCATTTGGAAACAAAGGTGGGTGTAACGCTGGTCAAAACCTTGCCGGGTTCAGGTTTAAGCGGCGCTGTCGCCAAACGCAGTTCAGTAAATGCACCTGCGATCCTGTCGTGATAACTCAGGCAGACGGGAGTAGGGGCCAATCCTTCTGGTGACCTGTCAAAAGAGTGTTTGTCTAAGATGCGTTTCACGTTGGCGTACTTGCTGTACCGCGCCTCCTTGAGTATCGCCGATTTCATCCAGCGCTGCACGGAAACTCGGACGACGCCTCCCATCATCAAAGGCTCGAAGCCCAGTGAGGGGCGAAAGAGATACTATATGGCAATAGTATTTCTGGCGTCATGAAAAATTAATTCAAATTCGAATATACTAAATTATGGGCTCATAATATCATTAATCAGTCATGATGGCGCATATATCAGTAGAAAAAGTAGCTCTTATGACAGCAGGTGATAGCGGAATGGCCGCTGATGCAGCACGTCGATTTGCATAAGATGGGTTTATAGCTGGCATTCTTTTGTCTTCGGGAAATGGCGAATCCCTCCACACAGGCCTTGGTGGTTTGGCGGTGCAGGGCTCAATCTGAACGGGAATAATTTATCCGCACTTGTTCAAGCTGCTCAAAATCGGTGGGCGTATTGCCGATTTCTACCCAACTGCCCAGCCCAATTGCGCTAACGGTTAAGCCACTCTTACCCAACTGACGATGCTGCTAAAAAATTACGCTTTGATGAGTTTGCCTTGCTGTTGTGATTTTGATAATTTGAAGTGAACAGGCATAGGAAGCTGAAGCATGTCAATACCAAGACGTTTCGATTATGTGCGTCTCGCAAAAGACGAATAGAAAAAGTCTTTACCTCAGGATTTCT
>Ga0114998_10000695_pt1 | contig 25011 bp, 17 predicted proteins | sample ArcticOcean_MG_C_5_FD_87044 | JGI IMG/M metagenome (GOLD analysis project Ga0114998, IMG submission 87044) | Marine microbial communities from western Arctic Ocean - ArcticOcean_MG_CB4_138 | ecosystem: Environmental > Aquatic > Marine > Oceanic | place: Arctic Ocean: Canada Basin | collected... | reverse complement strand
GGAGGGAAGAAGTTAAATTGGTGGAGATTGATCCGAGCGAATAGCCAATAGGCATGGAGCCGTCATCCCAATTCGAGTCATCGAATGCAGGCGACCACCATGCGGGTCCGGCACCGGCGAAGGGTTGGTCACTGCCATCCCAGCGGAGATTACGCTCGGCTGCGGTGGCTGAAATTTCATTGATGACGATTTGCCCGTGGACGATTCCTACGGCGAGGGTCGATAAGAAAACTTTCTTTAGCATGTGCGTGGGAGGCAGGCTACAACGTAAATACAGCGAGGCAAAGTTTCATTTTTAATACGAAGGACAAGGCTTGTTGGCGGGATATGTGAGTGGAATGTCAGGGGCGGCAGCTCTGGTATTCATTTACCAGTTTGAAGAGGTAAAGGAAAATTTCACCCTCTATCAGCGGGTTTCGCGAATCTCGGTTCCAATTCCGGACTGCGTGAAAATCTCCAGGAGCAGGGTGTGAGGTTCACGGCCATCGATGAAGTGAACTTTTTCGACTCCCGCGGCAAGGGCTTCGAGAGCGGAATTAACCTTAGGAATCATGCCTCCGGAAATGGTGCCGTCATTCAAGAGATCAGTGGCTTCACTTCGGGTGACCGAATGAATGAGAGAATCTGGCTTTGAGGGATCTTGCATCAAGCCGGGGACGTCGGAGAGGTAGACAAGTTTTGCGGGTTTCAACGCGCAAGCGAGAGCGGCGGCGGCGAGGTCGGCATTGATGTTGAGAGTATGACCGGAGCCGTTTTGTCGTCCCAGTGGAGAGACGACGGGGACTCCTCCAGTGCCGAGGGTATAGAGAATGTCTTCGATATGACAGGAGGTGGCTTTTCCGACACGGCCGATATCTGCAGGATTCCCATCGTCATCGATGCCCATGAGTTGGTCGGCGAAGAAAACGGAGGTGCCGTGGACCGAGGTGGCCTTAGCTCCAAAATCGGTGAGGGTTCGGACGAGGCCTTGATTGATCTCTCCGTGAAGCGTTTCTTCGACGATTTCGATGGCTTCGGGCGTGGTGAAGCGGAAGCCGCCGATGAACTTGGCTTCGAGTCCGGCCTCTTTCATAGCCGCGGAAATGGCCTTTCCGCCGCCATGCACGATGACCGGCTTGATACCGGATACTTCGAGAAAAACGATATCGCGCATGACCTCCCGGACGAGGTCAGGATTGTCCATGGCGGACCCGCCCATTTTGATAAGAAAGGTTTTTCCCCGGAAACGTTGGAGATAGGGGAGGGCTTCGGTGAGGACGCTGGCTTTTTCGGTGGCAGTCACGGGAGGAATATCTAAATTCTAAATGGTGAAATACTAAACAAATCCTGAGCCGGAAAACTCAAAATTTGAAACGGTTGGCGGGAGTGAAAGATTGAGCTTGGTTGAGAGAAAGTATCCGCAGATTAAGACTGATGGTTGAGGGGGGCGAACAGGAATCTCCATGAGGTTTACCAAGCTTGAATGATGTCGTGGATTAATTGTGGACCGCGGTAGACGAAGCCGGTGTAGAGTTGGACGAGTTTGGCACCAGCGACGCGTTTCGCAAGGGCGTCTTCGGTGGTGAAAATTCCGCCGGCACCGATGATGGGGACATCATTTCCGAGATGGGAGTGGAATTGGCCGATGACTTCGGTGGAATGTTGCGTTAGGGGAGCGCCGGAGAGACCGCCTGTTTCGTTGGCATTTTTGTGCCCTTTGACTGTATCGCGGTCGAGGGTGGTGTTGGTGGCGATAAGGAAATCGAGTCCGCCATTTCGGAAGACGCAAGAGAGGTCGGAGATCTGGGTTTCGTCGAGATCTGGGGCGACCTTTAGGGCGAAGGGGACGTAGCGTCCGGTTTTCGAGTGAAGTTTGGTTTGGAGATTTTTGAGAGCTTCTAACAAGCGTCCGGCGGCCTCCTTTGATTGGAGATCGCGGAGGCCGGGGGTGTTGGGTGAGGAGAAGTTGGCGGTGATGTAGTCGGCCCAGGGGTAAGCTTTCTCAAAGGTGATGGCGTAGTCGCTATTCGCTTCTTCGTTAGGGGTGACTTTGTTTTTCCCGATGTTGATGCCGATGATACCCTTGAAGGATGTTGATGAGCGGACATTCGCAAGGCCTTGATCGATACCGGGATTGTTGAAGCCCATGCGGTTGATTAGGGCCTGGTGCTCGGGGAGGCGGAAGAGGCGGGGGGAGTCGTTTCCGTCTTGCGGCTGGGGAGTGAGAGTGCCGACTTCGACGTGGCCGAAACCGAGGGTTCCGAGGGCGTCGATGGTGTTGGCTTCCTTATCGAGTCCGGCGGCGAGTCCCACGGGGTTGGGGAAGGTGAGTCCGCAGAGGTTGACGGGCTTTGGCTTGGGAGAGGAGGCCATTGCTCCAAGAAGTCCCAGTTTCTCGGTCGCCCTGAGTCCTGCCATCGAGAGGTGGTGGGCCTTTTCGGCATCAATTCGAAAGAGGATACTGCGGGCAGCAGGGTAGAGGATATTAAGCATCGCTGGGGGGAAAATACCGTTTCCGGGCCATTTGAAAACAACAAGGTGAGATTCTCGTGAATCTAAACCGTAAATTGAGTTCCTGAGAAAAAATGTGACCCTGAGATGCTCTGCGATAGTACAGAGGAAAAGACGCTACGATGCACGATTTACAAACTTCGATTCACGCTGACTTTTTTCTCACCGATCTACTTGCGAGCTATGCTTCCGGGGTTCGATGACCTAGGTCGGTCCACTAATAGGCTCATGTTCGAGAAGCTTAAGATGGAGCCAGAGGGGCAGTGAAATTTAAACAGTGAGTTCGCTCATCTCGCCGGTGCTGTCGACGAAGCTTGCGGTGGGCATACTCAGGCGGTTCATCATGGTGACGAAGAGATTGGATAGGGGGATTTCGGCGCCGAAGCGGTGGTAGCCTCCGTGCTTGAGTCCGAGTTTGTCTCCTCCGGCGAGCACAAGCGGATAGTTGTTGTTGTTGTGGGTGTTGCTGTTGCTGCTCCCGTAGAGGACCATTGTGTGGTCGAGGAGGGTGCCTTCGTTTTCAGGAGTGTCCTGGAGTCGCTGGAGGAAGTAAGCAAGTTGTTCAGCACGGAAGCGGTCCCATTTTCCGAGGGCTTCGGATCCGCCGGGCTTGTTCCACCCGTGAGCGAGGCTGTGCTGGCTTTTTCCAAAGCCAAGAAGAGAGGGAAACTTGGTGGCGATTGAGGTGGCGCCATTCATGTTTCCCATCTGGTAGGTTAGGAAACGGGTAGAGTCGGTTTGAATGGCGAGGAACATGAGGTCGAACATCGTCTTGATGAGTTCGCCGGGAGTCTTGTCATCGGCTTCCAAGTGGAGTCCACTGGCGTCGATTTGTGGTTTTGGGACATCAAGCCACTTTTCCGATCGCTCGACCCGTTGTTCGATTTGGCGGACGGACTGGAGATATTCGTCGAACTTTTCCTGGTCCTGTTTCCCGAGCTTGCGCCGGACGGATTTGGAATGTTCGAGCACGAGATCGAGCATGTGATCGGAGTTTTGCAATTCCTGGCGACGCGAGAGGAGGGTTTTGTCCTCCTTGCCAAAGAGACGATTATAAATGATGCGCGGATTGTGGAGCGCAGGGACGGGTTGTCCGGTGCCGGTGAAGGAGAGAGTGCTGGAGCGGGTGGCTTCGCCCACGCCGCCATCGACCGAAAGACTGAGCGAGCGGAAGCGGGTGTCGTCGCCCAATTTAGCGGCGAGCATTTGATCAAGCGAGATCGAGTTCTTGAGCTGACCTCCTTTAAGCTGGGCGGCGGTGAGAAAGATGTCAGCGGTGTCGTGGCCGCCAATTTTTCGCCCGTTAGGGTGAGAGAGTCCCCCTAGGATCGAGACGTGCTTTCGTAGGGTTTCGAGGCATTGGAGGCTCTTGTTAAATTGGAAGTCACGACCTGTCGTATCGGGGAACCACTGCCACTCGGAACCCTCGCTCTTTTTCTTGGGGAGGCTTACGCCATATGGAAAATAAATACCGCAGAATCTCTTTGGTCGGGAGGTGGTCGCGGTATCGGCGCCCATGCATTCGAGGAACGGCAGGGCGAGAGATGCGCCCATTCCATTGAGGAAAGTGCGGCGTGGGAGGTGGCAGGATTTACGGCTCATTATTTACTGAGGAATGGTTCGCTCGCGACCACGATGTGAATCAATTCTTTAATACGGTAGTCGCTGGCGATAAATTTCGAAGTCAGTTCTTTGATGACTTTTTTGTCGACTAATTCAAGTCGGCGTCCGAGGGCATATGTGAGGATCTTCGAGACGAAGGCTTCCGCGAATTGCTCTTTCTTGTTTTCGGTAAGATGCTTTTTGAGATCTGCAATTCCAGTGACTGCACTTCCGCCGGGCAAGGTTGCTTGCGGGAGGACCGGAAGTTTGATCATGCCCTTCCCTTTGGTTTTTTTTCGGAGGATGTGCTCCCGCCAGAGACCGTCGGCTCCGAAGCTTTCGAGAGGAATGCCCCAGGGATCGATGCCTCGATGACACTCGTTGCAGGAGACGGATTTTCGATGTTCGGCGAGCTGGTCGCGGACCGAGAGTTTGGCGAAGTTGGGATCGGTGGAGTCGAGGTTGGGGACGTCGGGTGGTGGGTCGGCCGGCGGGTTATCAAGAAGACGATCGAGAATCCAAACGGCTCGCTTTACCGGGTGAGAGTCTTCGCCGGTGGAGTTTCCAAGGAGGAAGCTGCCATGGGTGAGGACGCCGCCGCGGTGATCGGTTGGTTTTAAGGCGACGCGTTCGAAGGTGCTGCCGCGTGGTCCGGCAAGTCCATAGTGCTTTGCCAGCGGTTCGTTTAACATAGTGAAGTTCGAGTCGAGAATGTTGAGTGCGCTCAAGTTCTTTTGAAGTAGCTCACCGAAGAAGTGGATCGTTTCGCCTCGCATGGAGTCCTTGAGGGATTCGTCAAATTTTGGATAATAATTGGGATTGATGGCCACGCGCTGGAGCGCTCCCAGATCGAGCCATTGATCGGCGAATTGTTCGACGAAGTGCCAGGAACGCTTGTCGGTAATCATGCGCGTAACTTCCTTGTTGAAGATTTCTGGGTCACTCAATTCACCATCTCTTGCCAGTCTCAGAAGACGTGAATCCGGCATCGAACTCCAGAGGAAGTAGGAGAGGCGGGAGGCGAGTTCCCAGTCGGAAAGGGGTCTCTTGGATGCACCTGACGGCTCAAGGAGGTAGAGGAATTCCGGGGAAATTAGGACCATTGCGAGAGTCTCGCGAATGGTATCCTCGAAGGAGGGCATCTTGGGTCGGGTGGACTTGAAGAAGCGAAGGTAGGGCTCTGTTTCTTCTTGTGAGATGGATCGCCGAAATGCCCTGCTCATGAAGTGTTTGAGTATGGTGCGGGCATCGGTGTTTTCATCGGTTCTCGTTTTTGAGCGGATGAGAATCCTAGAATGGTAGGCGGGCGGCCATTGGTCGAAGATCGGTCCGATAAACTTCATCGACTCTACTTCGATTTGGGGATAGTTGAGTGGCCCCTTGGGGAGCTTTTGTTTCTTTCCCTTTCCGCGAGCCTTGAGTGGTTTGTCCCGGCCTTCAGCGTAGGCATTGTCGAGCCAGATCAGGAGGCCAGGAAACTTGCTTTGGGTCTTGCTGGGAAGGGGGAAGTTTTCGATGCGGCCTCGTATTTCGAAGACCTGCCAATCTTCGCTGGTGACATCGATGGGCTTGAAAAATTCCCGTGGAGCTCTGGTGTCGGCCCGGTAACCAATCGCAGCGCGGAGTTGGGGGTAGCCACGGCCTTGGACAAATTTTGCCCGGACCTTTGCCCGGATTAGGATTTCGCCTTCGCTGGGGTATTCCGTGAGCTTGGCGATAAACTGTTGGTCTTGATCGAGGAAGTTGCTTCCGCGATTTTTATCCTTCACGGTTTTTTCGAATTTTTGTTCGAAGGTTTTAGGTTTGGGGCCGGTGACGATGGCTTTGGCTAGTCCTTTGCGTGCTGCTTCGAGGTAATACTCCAGTTGGAGATCCGACATGAGCAGGGCGGAGCCATCGTTTCGGAATCCGTCTTCAGAAAGGCCCTCGGGAGGGAAGTTTTTTACGTAGTCCATCTCGATGCCGAGAAGATCGCGCATCGTGTTTTGATATTCGTTCCGATTGAGGCGTCTCAGGACGACGCGGCCTTCGGTCCTTTTCTTTGCCTCAATCACGGAATCGATCTTCTTGGTGATCCAGCCGGTGAGGAATTGCAGTTCGTCGAAGCTTAATGATTCTTCGTCCTCCGGTGGCATTTCGCCAAGATTCAGGACATCCCGGATATCGTGCCAGGTTTCGGCGGCCGCACGGTCGTTGAGGAAATCCGTTGAGAGGGTGTCGAGGCGCAGGTCTCCCTTCTGTTTCTTTTCTCCATGACACTTAAAGCAGTGGGCTTCGAGGATGGGGTAGACCTGGGTTTTGAAATCGATGGCCCCATGACTTGTTCCTGGAAGAAGGAACATTGGGAGGATTAGTGATTTGAGTCGGCGGGGAATCATCAGAGAGGAGCTTCCCCTGATACCAAGGAGACTCAATCCGTCTTTCATCGGTCAAATGGGAAAGAGAGATCCTGGCGCTTTGGAGAGTTTCATTGTTCGTTGGCTTTCGATATAGAGATCCCGTTCTTCATTTTGTTATTTTGACTCTGGATTCTGCTGCTGTCTCCCACCTTCTTCTTGAAAGTCTTCACAAGAGCCCGTTGCTCGTTGGAGATCTTCCTGAAGCGGCTTCGTTTTCTCGCGTGATTTTTGAAATGCCAGAAGATAGGATTGCGCTTAATTTGAGTCAAAAATTGGGTCACCTTTACGAAGATGCGCTGGGGGCCCTTTTCGAATCATCCGAGCAGGTTGAAGTCATCGAGAGAAATCTTCAGATCCAGATCGATCGACACCAGACGGTTGGAGAATTGGATTATTTGCTGAGGGATCGTGAGAAGGAGGGCTTTGTTCATCTGGAACTGGCGGTAAAATTCTACCTCGCGGTGGAATCAGTGGATGGGATGATGTTTCCCGGACCGGATGCTCGGGATGATTATTATCGAAAGTTGAAGCGACTACGCGCGCACCAGCTCGTGCTGCCGGGGAAGTTCTTCGAGCATTTTCCATCGGAATATCGGGCTGAGGCGATCCGGACAGAGCAGTTGATTTATGGTTGCCTTTTCGATCATGTTGGTTCGGAAAAGCCGGCTCACGCTGAGTTTATTAATCCGAATTGCCGGCGTGGGCGGTGGCTTTGTGAGGATGAAGTAGAAGACTATTTAAGGGGGACGGAAATGGTGTGGGTAATTCCGAAGGCGCTTTGGCCGGTTCCTTTTCCGCTTCTTGAGGGAGTGGAGTTGGAGAGATGGGATTCGGGACAGGGCGTGGATCGTTGCGTGATGGTTAAGATTACGGGGGACGAGCGGCCTCACTTTATGATGCCAAATGGGTATCCAGGGAGATGATTTAGCGGCTGGTTTTTGCGGGTTGTATTTTTGGTATTGGAGTCGACTGAAGAGATATAAATATGAACGACGCCCTTTTATTAGATTATCCGGAGGCCGAGGTGATCAAGGTGATGGGTGGTCGCTTGTAGGCGTTGAGTTTTTGATGCTGGCGGAAGCGGGTGAGTGGACGGGTGGCGAAGCATTAGACGCTTTTCCGAAAGATTCGCTTGATAAACTCATTGTAAATCATCCCGGGAAACTCGTCTTCAAGGTTCCGATATTCCACGAAATTTCCGAACTCCAATCGATCGACTGATTCACTCGCCTCATAAAGTCTGCTAAGAGACCGGACTCCTGTTCTCGAATACATTCCTTCCGACGAGGAAGAATCCGTTAGATTGAAATGGACCATTGTTTTGCACCGTAGGGAGAAACACCATGATCACAAAAACTGGACTTTTGGTGATGAGCCTTGTTTCAACTACCCTGGCCGGAGAGTGGCCCGGATGGCGTGGGCCAACAGGAGACGGCATTGTTCCCGACACCACTGCTCCCCTCGAATGGTCAGTCGATAAAGACGTGAAATGGAAGGTCAAAATTACCGGTAAAGGGCACGCTTCGCCTGTCATCTGGGACGAAGCTCTGTTTTTGGTTTCGGCTGATGAAGACAGCGGCGAACGGATCCTCATGCGCCTTAATCTCAAATCAGGTCAGACCATTTGGAAGAAAACCGTGCTCGATGCTCCCATTGAAAAAGTGCATCGTAAAAATAGCCGAGCATCCAGCACTCCGGTGACAGACGGAACCTCCATCTTCGTCAGCTTTCTCGATCAGGAGCAGATGTTCATCGCAGCTTACGATTTCGACGGTAATAAGATCTGGGAGAAACACCCTGGTATTTTCTCCAGCATTCACGGATATTGCTCCAGTCCCGTCCTCTGGAAGGACAAGGTTATCATTAATGGTGATCACGATGGGAACGCCTACATCGTCGCGCTCGATGCCAAAACCGGAAAAGAAATTTGGAAAACTCCCCGCCCCAACAAAACGCGGAGTTATTGCACTCCCTTGTTACGAGCGATTCGCGGGCGGAATCAACTCATTCTCTCGGGAAGTAAGAGCGTGGCTTCCTACGATCCCGACACTGGAAAACAACATTGGGTCATTGACGGACCCACCGATCAATTTGTCGCTTCATTGGTTTACGATGAAAAGTATCTCTACATGACCTGTGGGTTTCCGACCAAACACATGATGGCGATTGATCCAACTGGCAGCGGAAACGTCACTAAGACCCACGTCATTTGGCACACCCGAAAGGACGCATCCTACGTGCCCAGTCCAGTTGTCGTCGATGGGTTTTATCTCGCGGTTTCCGACTCCGGCACCGGCACTTGCCGCAAGGCACACGAGGGGGATCTCCTCTGGAAAAAAAAGCTTGGTCGCGAGCATTCATCCTCGCTTGTCGTACTTCGTGATCACGTGGTGTTCAGCTCCGAGAAAGGAGTGATCACCGTGGTGAAACCTGGAAAGGAATTTCAACAAGTCGCCAGAATGGAACTCGGCGAACCCCTCTGGGCCTCCCCCGTCATTACCGATGGACGGTGGTTTCTCCGGGGAGAGGAACACCTCTTCTGTATCGGCAAGTAGCCGAGATTTGGCCAACCGCTATGAACTCTCTTTTTTGGTTGCTTGCTTGGGGGCGTCGTTGAGGGGATTGGAGGGCGGCTCCTTATCCTCAAAATTGCGAGTCGTCTAAAGGTTGATCCGGACGGTCGATTAGAGAAATCTGGGCCCGATGATTCCTGTTATGCAAAAACTCACCGAGCAAGAGTTCTTCACCAACCGATAAACGACAACAAGTCACTCATCGATTGCAAATCGATCGCCGCTTCGAGCCCCTCTGGCATGAGGGACCGACCGGAGCTTGTAATCGAATTGATATTTTTGCGGAGGATGGTTTCCTCAACGCCTCCGGCCCGTCGCAAGGTCAATCCGGATGTCGATTCGTTGACGATCCGCCCTGTCACCGTTTGGCCATCGTTGAGGGTGATGAAATACTGAAAAAAGTTGGCTGAGACCTCACGGTTCGGATCAAGAATTTGGATGAGAATCGACTCGGAGCTACGATTCTTGACCGTCTCCAACGTTGGTCCCACTTCGTTGCCGTCCTTCCCGAGCTTGTGACACGCCACGCAGTGCTGGAGGAACGCCTCTCGGCCCCTTTCGGCGTTTCCTGTGAGCTTGAGGGCTGCTCTGTATTTTTGGACGACCTCTTCCCGCGGGTTCTCTTTCGTCGAAAAGAGTCTCGCTGCTTCCTTCTGCAATGCTTGGTTCGGGTGCTTTAATAACCGTTCCTGATGAACGAGAGGGATCTGACCTGGGAGAACCTTCTTGTCTTTGACGGCACTCAACAAATGGCCCTTCCAGACGTCACGACTCAAGAGTACCTCAATGATTTCGGTCCGAGTTACAGGAGAGAGCTCGGGGAGAAACTCGATCAACGCGCTAGCAGATTCTGGTTGGAGGAATCCGGCGATTCCCGCAATGGCAGCGCGCTGCACCACCGGCGCCCGGGAAGAATCGAGAAGCCGATAAAGATCTTTGGAGACTTCATCCCAGGATCCCTCAACCAGGATTTTGATCGCGATGACCTGCTTGTCGGGCGGCACGTCCGGCTTCCTCAAAAGACCTTTAGCCTTTTCGATCAAGCCATCAGTGATTTCACCTGCTTTGGGACGGTCGGCCAAGCTCGATCCGGCTTGCTTCATTCCCTCTCCAAGTTTTGCAATGACAGAAGACACTGGGAATTTAGGAGGCGCGGTTCTTAAGACTTCCAGGAGGGCTGTCACCTCATCTCGGTCATTCTGGGCACCGATGATAAATGCTAATGGGGCAAAATAGGAACTCCGGTTTGTTTTGGTCTGCAAGCTCTTGAAAATTGGCAAAGCTAAGCTGGGGCGAGCACTCAAAACGGCAGTCCGTATCCAGGTATCTCCCTCGTCGTGAACGGCAATTTCAGCAAGTGCCACCGCGATTTCTCTGCCCTCAAGGTCGCCCAGAGTAAATGCGGCCTGGAAGCGCACCCGGGGATCATCGTCCGCTGACAGAGCGAGAATCCTTTTCTTTAAATTGGTGAATTGCGGACGGTAAAGTCGAAGTCCATGTTCACGGACACCGGACGATTGATCGGACAAAGCTACTTTAAGATCAACTTCGCTAAGACCACCGAGTCCGACGATGGCATGCAAGGCATGGAGACGGGCAAGTGACGATTCGCTCTCGTACAAAATGTTTCGTAGCCCGGGAAGAGCCGCCTGATCAGCTCTCTCAAAAATCAGACGCCCGGCGGTGTCCCTCCACCATCCGTTTGGATTCTCCAATTCAGATACCAGGGCAGACAGAGTCGCCTTCCCAAGCTTGGGAGGGGAGGGCGGTTGGAATCCTTTCGGAGCCAGACGATAGACCCGACCGTGATCCCGGCCCGACTGAAAATCGACCATCGCGAGAATTTCAGGAACCATAGAATCGGGAGTTTCAATTGTTTCCCGATACATGTCGACAAGGTGAAGTGTTCCGTCGGGCGCATTGATCAGATTGGCCGGGCGAAACCAATTGTCGGTGGAGCGAAGAAATTCGGATTTTTCTTCTAAGCGTTCGCTTGAGAAGGTGACTCCGTTTGGTGTTAAGCGTCGCCGATGAATTAGGTTGGCCTGAACATCCCCAACAAACAGGTTTCCCCAAAACTCCTCCGGATAGACCGTGCCCCGATAGATCTGCAATCCCGCGCAGCCACTGAAGACATCGTGCGCCACCGAAGGAGTGGAATATCCTTTTTTTTCTGCCAGACGAAGTTTGGTTCGAGTAAGCCGCCACGCTTCGATCTTACTCGAGCGATAGATGGTGCTATTCTTCCAAATATCCGTCTTGGTCGTGGCGACCGGCAGAAAAGGATTTCTTTCGAGATACCTCGACGGAAGCACGACATGCACCGCAGGTTTGGAATTTTGACTGAGGAAGCGGTTGCCCCAGTCATCTATGGCGTTGCCGAATTGCTCGGAACCCGAGAGGGCTTGAAACTCTCTCGTCCGGGGATTAAAGCGAAAATCTCTCCCCCTGATCGAAATGGGCTTGGCCTGCGGGTCCGCGACACTCCGGATCTCACCACCGCTGTTTGAACCAGCACCATAGATCCAGTGATCCAGTCCCCAAAAGAGATTATTGGCTGTCCCCTCGTCGTTCCGAAAACCAAATCCGGTAAAGACCTTTTCCCGGTGATCAGCACGACCGTCCCCATTCGTATCTTTCAAGAACCAGAGATCAGGCGCAGCCACGACATAGATTCCCCCGTCCCAACAGCAGATTCCCGTAGGCCAGGAAATTCCATCCGCGAACACTTTACTCGTTTCATAGTGTCCATTTTCGTCGTGATCACGAAGCAAGCGAACACATCCATCGGGGCCGTCGCTTTTACCATGGTGCGAGGGAAACTTGAGATACTCGGCGGCATACATCAGCCCGTTTTCATCGTAGGTCACTACGATGGGTTCATGAATCTGCGGTTCGCTGGCTACCAATTGCATCTCGAATCCGGGGTGTGTTTCGAAAGTCGCGATCGCCTCCTCGGGAGATCTCGGCTCCACCCGGCCCTGCTTCTTTCCGTCCTTAACCTTCAGAAGCTTCTTCATCGCGGCAGTAAGAATTTTCTCTGATCCCGGCCCGACCGCACTGGACGATGGACTGGTTTCGTATCCCCCCTGGGAATAGGCGATCTCGGTTCCAATGTAGCCGGGTCCGTATTCCCCATAAGCCGCCATCGCGACCTTAAGATCCGGGCGCATTGCCTTGGCCGCCAGTTGGTATTCCACGAAAAGCTCACCGGGCATGTGCAAAATTCTGGCATCTCCGACAGAGAGGCAGGAGACGTCGATATGATTTCCCGCCTTCCAATGCCGCAGGTAAGCCGCCTGATCTACCGTTGAAAAATAGCCTCCTGCCGGGTCCTTTCGGAGGGCCGTCATCACTGCTTCCTCATCCTTGAGATGATTCGCTAGCGGGAGGCGTACTTTTTCAACATTCAAACGAATGGCCTCCGGTGTGATTGGCCATTTTTCGGTCGTTCGCCAAGCCTTGAGCATCCCGGCGGCCAGACGGCTTGCCAAAATCATTCGGTTCTCTTTGTTCCCGTCGTTGTATTTTCCAGCCCCGAGGTTTCCGCCCGCCCCATTGAAGTGAATGTGAAGCGCGTCCGGAACGCCCTGACCTCTCATGAATCTGGCGATACCCGGGAAGTCCGGACTCGGAGTTCCCGTATGATAGTAACTCTGTGGATGGCAGGCATAGTAACTCAGTACCGCGACAGGTTTGTTCTTATTCCAGAATGAAAGTAGCGAAACATCAGGGTCGATTGTCCCTTCAGCCTCCGCCCGGAGAGCGGGATCGAGGGTCGTAGTATAACGCACCGCCCTAACCTTACCATCGGGACCAAGAAGACGACGATTGGACGCAACCTTCTCCACTTCCGCTTCACCCCAACCGTAATGAGTCACTGGCTGTGCGTTGGGAATGGCAAGCCGGATGGCCGCCGCGGCCCGTTTGATCACCTCGCGATGAAAATCCCCTTGAGTTCGTTTATACCCCATTAAGCCAAGTTCTTTTACCAGTTTCTCCGCCGTGAAATCACACCCGGGCGCATCGTGTTGATGCAGAGCATGGAGCGTGACACGGTCGCGCGTCGTCCCCGCGGCAGCGGCCAAGGCATCGCGGAATTCTTGGTAGCCTTCATTGGCCACCCCGATCCAATCGATGGCCGCCATCACGATGGGATCACCCGACCCAAGTAGAACAACCCCACGGCAACGAAGGGAAAGTTCGGGTGATTTTTCAACGGTCGTATAGGCCATCGCCGATCCCACCGGAGGAGTCACATCAAGGTCAAAGGTAGCAACCCGGAGAGAGGTTTCTTCCCCCTTCCTCGCTCCGGAAGCAAAAAAAACGACAGCAAGTAAAACGGAAATTAGAAGGGGGAATTTCAAAATGAGGGAAGAGAGGGTTTCCTACACTTATGAAATACCTCAATAAAATGCACGCTTCGATCAGGACAAGAGCAATTCTCACACTGCGCCCCTCAAGCGAGCGGCCTGGCAAGGATCCAGTGCATCACGCAGATATCCTTGTTAGTGCCGAGTTAGAGTAATCTAGTGCATTTCTATCGCGCAGCTCCCAAGCCCGCCGCGGAAATAGTTGAACTGCACCCGCGGATGGTCGGCAAGCAGGCTCATGGGGACTGCTGCATCAGCGATCCCTTTGGAGATCATGAGGGCGGTGAGGCGTTGGCCGAAGGGGTTATCATGGGTGCCTGCTTGCCAGATCGACACTTTTTCCGCCTGCCAAGTCTCGGCAGGACCGACGGTGATGGCTTTTTGTGGGACCATCGTAATATTGCCACCGCCTGAAGTTCGGGCGTTCTGCGCCAGCGTAATGGGGTGCAGTTCGACGATGCGAGTGCCAAGCCGGCGATACTCCTCCGGGGTCGGCGGGGCATCGGTGTGGGCCCCTTCGCGGCGTGGCGGATCATTAAAGGCCCAGTGTTTGATGTCGCCCTGGCCCCCCTGCATGACCGCGCAGCGGACGCCTTCCCAGGAGGAGCGGTAGTGCGAGACCTCGGCAGCGGGGAAATGGAGGTTTGATTCCGGGATCTTTAACTTGTCCTCGATGCGGTCGAAGAGCATTTCCCGGTCGGCACGCTCAAAGGATAAAGGGTGCGTGACGGGCAGCTCTTTGCCATCGTCACCAAGCCATTCGTCCATGCCCCAAAAGTGTGCGTTCGAGAGATCGATCTTTAGCTCGTTGACCAATCGTGCGACCAACGGCAACTGCTCGGTTGGACCAATCGGGCCGCAAATCCCGATAGGATTATCGGGTGTCGAGCGCTTCCATGAATCGATGTATTCCAAAGCTTCTGCGAGGTAGAAATCTTCGAGGGTGTCATACATTCGTATATCGAAACCGGGGCGCGAAAGTTGCTCGAGATCGAGCTCGCTCAACGCGGCGGCATCGCGAATGATTTCTTCGTCGAGGGTGGTGTAGTCCCACCAGTCGGGGGCAATGGTGCTGAGCTTCCGAGCCATGGTGAAAGGTAGTGGCGAACGTGAGCGATGGCGAGCAAGCTTTGAACCAGAGAGGCTAGAGGCTGGCCTCGTAATCAAGGTTCACTTGATATCTATTTTGAAGAGCATCACTTAGAGGGTCGAACTCCTCGGGGCTCAGGCCGAGGTGCAGATGGCGTCGCCAGCCCTCGGCGTGCTCGAAGATGCCGGACATGGCACCGACCTCGCGCGACATCTTCTCCATGTTTGCGACATACGACCCCATGCCTTGGCTGGCATCGAGCCATGCCCCTTGGCTGGCGTGCGCTTCGAGCGCCTGCCTTTTGGTTTCCATGACGTCGCTCGTGTCAACGTAGGAACCTGGCACGATCCTGCGCCGCAAGCCATCGCGCAGACCGTGTGGCATGGCGTGATAGACGGCAAGCTGGTGGTCCTTGAGTGCCTGGCTCGGGGGCTCTGTGCCGAAGTTTGGCATGCCGTGGGTGAACGCGGCGGTGAGGGCGAGACGCGCGGTCTCGGTATGGTCGGCCATGTAGTCGTCGGGCGAGTGAGTGAGCACAATCTCCGGACGCGTCTCGCGTATGGTCACGGCGAGACGCTTGATCAGGTCGACGGAGTAGACGATCTCCAAATCGTTACACAAGGGTCCGTGCCACTTGGCCCCGAGGATGACGGCTGCTTGCTTGGCCTCAGAGCGGCGTAGCTTGGCGGTGGCTTGGGCGTCCATGGTCAACGAGCCACAACCGCCGTTGGCGAGGCAGAAGTAGTGCAATTCGTAGCCGATGCGCCCGAGCTGCAGCAACGTGCCGGCGAAGAGAAATTCGATGTCATCCGGGTGGGCGACGATGGCGATGGCAGATTTCATGAGTTTTTGGCTAGGGAGGCGGAAGCGTCTACGCGCGTAGTTTGACGGGGCGTCCTTCTTCAGCGGAGCGGTCGGCGGCGAAGAGAACTTCGAAGGTTTTGTATGCTTCCTCGAGCGAGGTCAGGGGCATCTCCTCGCCTTTCTCCAAAGCGGCTAAGAATGCTTCGAACTGGGTCTGGTAGGGGTGATCGCTGACGTCACCGGAGTCGAGCATCTTCATCGAGAGGGTGCTCCATTGATCCTTGTTGGCGGCGAGCTTCGTGGAGTGGAACTTGTCATCCAAAAGACTGCCCTCGCTGCCGACGAGATGGGTGTGGAAGTAATATGGCTGCAAGCAGTCGATGCAGGAGGTAGCTTTGCCGATACGGCCGTCGGTGAACTTGAGGATTGTCGTCGTCGTTGTGGGATACTCGTATTTGGCGAAATCTTTGTTCTGTGAAGTTGTGGCGTAAGAGGTCACCTCCTCGACCTCGCCGCCCATGCAGAGCAAGAGCGCGTCGAGTGCATGACAGCCCGCAGAGAGCAGGCTGCTGCCGCCGCTCTCCTTGCTGGTGTTCCAGCGGTATTGCCCATACCAGGGGCCGATGCCGTGGTAGTAGTCGACCTCGGCGTAGTGAAGGTCGCCGAGCAAGCCCTGATCGATCACCGCTTTGGTCGCGAGAAACTGGCTGGAGTAGCGGCACTCGAAGCACACGCAACAACGGACGTTAGCAGCACGGACGGCCTCGCGGATGGCGGTGCAATCGTCGAGCGCGAGCGCGAGCGGCTTTTCAAGGATGAGGTGCTTGCCAGCCTTCGCCGCCGCGACCGCATGGGCTTTGTGCTGATTCGGGTATGAACAAATCGACACCACCGCAATATCATCGCGCGCGAGTAGATCGTCGATTTCCGTATAGCTGGTGATTGTGCTGCCGTGCTTCGCCGATAGCTCGGTATCGTTTTGCGGCCGCGAAGAACAGATCGCCGTGACTTCGACGCCTTCGATGGTGTTGAGTGCGTCGATGTGCGCTCCAGCAACCCAGCCGTAGCCAATGATCCCAATTTTCATGCACGGAGGCTAGCGGTTCGGGTGAGTGTTGGCGAGGCGATAACAAGCTCCCTCACGCGATGGCACTGCCTATTTTGTAAGCTCAAGCAAAGAGCTATTTTAAAGGGGGTGGAAGTGAGTGTCGATTCATGAATGTGATTAGAGTCGAGGGCCTATTTTTGTAGACGGAATATTCTCAGACTTTTTCTTTCTCCACGGAGTACGTCATGAATCCTCCAGATTCACAATCTATCAAGTGACGGTACCTTTTTCACCTTCGTGGGCCACCCGCCGCAGATCGGGAGGATTCCTCGAAATCGAAATCGACCTCGGCGGAGGTATTGGAAACCCCGCGGTTGCCGGAGCTTGCCTTGTCATGCGATGGCCCGGCAGATAAGTCCCGAAGACCACGCAAGTAGCCCTGGAGGGACCAATCGCCTACTTGCGCCGGAAGCGCGAATTGATTTCAGCTATTCTTCGGTCACTCGGTAGTAAGCTTTGGCGAGATCCGCCGGAACAGCCATATCAACGTAGGAGGTTGAATCGCCTTCCGACGCGATGCTGTCCGTTAGTTCTTCCCAATCGAGAAGGTCGGTAGAACGCTCCATGATGTACGAGCGGTTTTTCCCGGACGCCCACGTGAGCGTGGCATTCCGGGTAGAAGGATCAAGCTGAATGCTGGTGAAGCGAAGAACTTTTTTCGCTGTCTCGATCAGTTGAAGTGCATTGATCGTTGAGTTGGCCCCTTCGATCCCCTCATCCCAGAAGTTCAAGGTGACGTTGCCATCATTGTCAGGCGCAATGTCGTCGAAGCGGACGTAGTTGCCCGTGCCGCGGGCCGCGATATCGGTGCTCGTTACTTGCCTGAACTCCGGACTTTCGTTATAAGTGTCCGCGTTTTCCATGGTCATGAAAATGCTCTGCTCGGATTCGAGCTGTTCAAAATCTGCAGTGGGCAATTCGAGAGGCCGCGCAACCGCGTAAATCAGCATCGAATACGATCCATCGGGAACATTCGAGAAAATGATCGTTGTGGGAGCGTCCTTGTTGTCTCCACCTTCGATCAATCCATTGAGTAGCTTGGCGTTGGTATTATCCGTTCCGGTTCCTGCGCCCCAGGTGTTGCTGGATATCCATTCCACCGAGATTTCGGAGTTTTCATTTCTGCTGTTCAACAGGTTTTCTTGAATACCGTTCGGGAAACCGTCACCTTCAGGCGGCAGGTTGTTCCAGTAAGCTTGGAGAGAGGCGCCACCAATTTCAGTAGGTTCGACGCTGGTTGGAGCGCCGTTGGCACCGGCACCGGCGAAGTTTACACCGATACTAAGCGGCTGGGATGCGGGCTCAAAAATCACCGCTTGAACCGCTTCACTGGTTTCGCATCCCACGATTTCTACGGAATACAGATCTCCGGCATTGGCCGTCGTGATCGGCTCCGTCGTGTAAACCGTCTGAATGGCGCCAGCGATAGGTTCGCCATTCTTGTGCCACTGCACCGGCCAGGGGCCGTTAACTTTGGTGAAGAACTCGGCGCTTTCCCCCTGCAGCACCGGAGTGTCGACTGGCTTGGTCAGGAAGAGAGCTTTGTCACAATCAGCGGCTCGGCTGAAGGCTAGTAATTCGACTTCCGCGATCTGCATGCTATTCGCGGTTTCGCCTTGGACCTGAAGGACCGTCCAGCGGTAATGCAGGAAGGAAGCCTCGTTATCGAAAAAGAAAAATTCCTGCGTTTGAAAACGATCGCCGCCCGGGAAAACATCGATCCATGCGGGAATTTCTTCATTCTCATAGATCAGCTCCCAGGTGCCGGCCTCCCAGGTGGGAGTCTCGTCGTTTGATCCTTCCAATCGGATCCGGAAAGGGTCGCGCTCGGGAGCGTCGTTTGCCGATTGCAAACTGAGACCAACTACGTTGGTCTCGCCCACTGCAGGAGAAACCACGAACCCCGAGGGAAAGCCGTCGGTCCCAAGAGTGTCAAAATTGAGATACTTGGTGGGTTGATTGTCAATCGCGTTAGGTGCGGCTTCGGAACCTGGGGTGTTACCCGAACTGGTGATCAACGGATCTCCAGGTTGCGTCACGTCCACCGGCATCGACCTGCCGAGTAATTCAACTTCGGCAATCTGCATGCTGTTGGCGCCTTCTCCCTGTACCGTTACGACCGTCCATCGGTAATGCGTGTAGGGAGCTTGATCTCCAAAAATTAAGGTTTGAGTCTGGAACCGATCACCATCGGGGAACTGGTCCGTCCAAGCAGGCACTTCCTCATTTTCGTAAATGACGGTCCAGCTTCCGGTCTCCCATGTGGGAGCCTCGTCATTGGAACCTTCCAGACGCACCCATTTTGGATCTCTTTCCGGCCCATCATTGGCCGATTGCATGGTCAAACCGGAAAGAACCGTCTTACCAACCCCGGGAGTAACGACAAATCCGGAAGGAATTCCATCGATGCCCACGGTGTCGAAGTTGAGGTATTTAGTGGGCTGATTGTCGATCGCGTTGGCGACTCCTTCAGATCCGGGACTGTTGCCAGAACTGGCAATCAGGGGGTCGCTGGGTTGGGTGACGTCGCTTTGGGCGTGGGCTGTGGTCTGTTGGAGCAAGAAACAGCAGGCTACCAATATGATGGATGAGAGGCTGGAGGGAAATTTCATAGTTATAAAGGATTAATCGGAATTTTGAACCTACCACGTAGGATTTTTTTTCTTAAATTGATTGGTAAGGGCGTTTTTGAAAGGGGGTACAAGTGTTAATCTTTCGTAGCAGGCAGGGTACAAATTGACGATAGCTCGGCAAGAAGAAACTTGTAGAAGGTTAAATTGGTAGAATCGCGGAGGAAGCGGTCAATTGATTGCTGGGAATTTGCTCTTTTAGCGCGTTCTTTGATTTCCAAAGAGTCCAAGAGTTTTACGATATAGCGAAGGGTCCTGAGACAGGTTTTCTCATCAGTGGTCGTTTCGAGGTCGGCGATTTTGATAACGAGGTAAAGGTGAGACCTCCTGGAAGTCCACGCTCTTTAACCCGGAATTCGGTGTCGAGTTTCGTGTAAGGTGGGATTTTGATACGAACTTCTCCACTCAGGGTGTGAAGGGGGACTTCCGTGCCGAGGACCGCTCCCCAAGGAGGGAGTGCGCGAGCGTAGGAGAGATCGGAACCGATGACACGGTAGTCAGGGTGTTTTTCAAGACGGACATGGAGGAAGAGGTCGCCAGAAGGGCCGCCCTTGATGCCGGGTAATAGGCCGGAACAAAGAGTCAAAAGAAGAGTAGTCAAAAAGAGCGGATCAAATCTCGTTGTACGAAATCGCATCCCGTCGATCCAGATTACAACCATCGCGTGAGAAAGCCTCACCTTTCCATCATTCGATCAATTGAAACTTCTCGTCAAAGGAGCCATTCTCCATTTTAATCACCTCGTTATCGTAACCATAATCCACGCCCCAGTTCAAGGTGTAGGTAAAATTCCCTATGGGTGCTTCAGCCGAACTCCCCGTTCAACCAAAATCCGCAAATCTCGTGTTCAAATCTGGCCTCTCAAATCTCCTCTCCTGGCTAGGATTCCTCCTCTTCTCAAGTCTAGGATCCTCGGCCACTAGGCCCAACGTAATCGTCGTCTTCATCGATGACATGGGCTACTCTGACTTCTCCTGCTTCGGCGGCGCCGTCGAAACCCAACATATCGACCGTCTCGCCTCGGAAGGGATTAAGTTCACCAACTTCTATGTCAACTCGCCCATCTGCTCGCCCTCCCGTGTCGCCCTCACCACCGGACAATACCCGCATCGCTGGCGTATCACCTCCTACCTCAATAATCGACGCGATAACAAAAAACGCGGCATGGCTCAGTGGCTCGACCCCAAGGCCCCGACCCTCGCCCGCCAACTCCAGCAAGCCGGCTATCAAACGGGCCACTTCGGCAAATGGCACATGGGAGGCCAACGCGATGTTACTGACGCACCCGAAATCTCCAATTACGGTTTCCATCAAAGTTTGACTAACTTCGAAGGTATCGGCCCCAAGCTTCTCCCCCTCACCCTCAAGCCCAATCCTAAAGGGGGCGACCCCATTGTTGGTAAAATCTGGGCCGATGCCGAGCGCCTCGGCGAGGGTTTTCAGTGGATGCAGCGCTCCGAAATCACCACTGGCTTCGTGGACGAAGCCCTGAAGTTTATCGACCAAAGCCAAGCCGATCAAAGACCCTTCTATATTAACCTCTGGCCCGATGACGTCCACGGCCCCTTCTGGCCACCGCTTGACAAATGGGGAGGGGATAAACGTGCCCTCTATAACGGCGTGCTCGGTTCCATGGACGAACAACTCGCCCGCCTTTTCGATCGAGTCCGTAACGACCCAAAACTCCGGGACAACACTATCATCACGGTCTGCTCTGATAATGGCCACGAACCCGGGGCCGGCACCTCTCGTCCATTTCGCGGAGCCAAGACCTGGATGTATGAAGGCGGGATCCGCTCGCCCCTCGTCGTCTGGGCTCCTGGCCTCATCCCAGCCGATAAAAAGGGGACCTCCAACGACACCTCTGTTTTCTCCGCCATCGATCTCAACCGTTCGCTCTACACCCTCACTGGGACCTCTCCTTCCGAGGAACTCGACGGCGAAGATCTCTCCGACACCCTCCTCGGAAAGTCCATTGCCAGCAGAAAAGCGCCTATCTTCTGGCGTCGCCCACCCGACCGCCCCGGCTTCGGACACGGATACGATGAAGACAATCCCGACCTCGCCACCCGCCATGGCGATTGGAAATACCTCGTCAATATCGACGGCTCAGACCCCCAACTCTACAAGCTCCCGGTTGACCCCGGCGAAACGAGTAACCTCGCCAAAGAACACCCCAACCTCGTCACCCGCCTCGACAAAGCCCTCCGCGCCTGGAACGCCCAAATGCCCGTCGATGGCTCCGATCCCGTTTTTAAAAAAACCGGAGCCCTTCCCAAAGATCACTTTGTTAACCCCATCGGCGGCGGAGCCGATCCCTGGATCATCCGCGACCCCAATGCCGACCGCTACCTCTGGTGCGTCTCCGCTGGGGACCATGGTATCGATCTCTACTCCACCAAAAACCTCACCTCCATCGGCCAAAAACACCCCATCTGGTCTGCTCCCGAATCCGGCTCCTACTCACAACAAATTTGGGCGCCCGAACTCCACTACCTTCAGGGAAAGTGGCACATCTACTTCGCCGCCTCCGACGGTGATAATAAAAACCACCTCGCCTACGTCCTTACCTCAAAAACCGCCGATCCTCTCGGTGAATACGAACTCCACGGCCCCCTTCAAACTGGCGATACGGATGAGAAAAACCTCTGGGCCATCGACATGACCCCGCTCGAGCACGAGGGGAAACTCTACGCCCTCTGGTCCGGCTGGGACGGCCCCGAAACAGATCGCCAATTCCTCTACATCGCCGAGATGGCCTCCCCATCGAAGCTCGCCACAAAGCGTGTTCTCATTTGTAAAAACGACGATCACCCTTGGGAATTTACCGAACCAGCCCCCAAAGGCCGTGGCCTTAACGAAGGTCCCCAGGTCCTTAAAAACAAGGATCGCACCTTCGTTGCCTATTCCTGTGGCGCTTCCTGGCTCCCCAGCTATAAACTCGGTCTCCTCGAACTCACCGGAAACGATCCTCTCGATCCCAAATCTTGGAAGAAGTTCAAAAAGCCCGTCTTCCAATCCACTCCCGAAACTTTCGGCGTCGGTCACTCCTGCTTCGTCAAGTCGCCCGATGACTCCGAGTGGTGGCACATCTTTCACGCCAAGCGCGACCGCGTTCCCGGCTGGCAACGCGCCATTTTTGCCCAACCCTTCAAATGGTCCAAAGACGGCCGTCCCCAGTTTGGCAAACCCATCGCTCCCGGCAAATCCCAACCCCGCCCCGCCGGAGAAAAGATCACCAGCCGCACGCTTCCCTACAAGTCCGATCTTCGCACTGATCACTCCTTTTACGGCCACCCCCAATTCTACCAGCTCACCTCCGAAGGCCTCAACCTCGGCACCCCGCCCAAACACCCTGTCAACGACTACCGCTCCGGAGAAAAGGTCCTCCTCAACGGGCAAGTTCCTGACGACTTCAGCGCCTCTGTCATCCTCGACTTCCATAACTCTCGCAAAGGAAGGGGCGCTGGTCTCCTCTTCCGCATCACCGCCGCCTCCGTCGGCTACGATGCTCACCGCGGCTACTTTCTCGGAATCAAACCCAGTCAAAACACCGTCCTCCTCGGAAAAATGGACGGCTCATCCTGGCAGGAACTCAAACGTCGGAAGGCACGCCTTGACGTTTCAAAAAAACACCTTTTGAAAGTCATCGCCCAAGGCCCCAACTTCACCATCTCCCTCAACGGAGAAGACCTCTTCACCCACATCGATCCCACCTACAAATCAGGCTCCATCGGCCTAAGAGTCGTCGACATCCCCACTACCTTCTCAGAACTCGAATTAGAGACTTTAAAATGAGACCTTTCGTTCCTCCCCCGGCCAAAGGGTCGTGAGAGGGAGCGCTAAAATTCGTTGTTACCAAGATGAAAAATCGTTAACGGTTGGGGGATTTGTGACATTGCCAAGGAGAATCATTTGGCTAGGATTATCCAAACCACCTAAATTAATGAATAAACGACTACTCGCCCTTACGGCCTTCCTGCCATTCGCCGCTTCTGCTGCCAAATTTTCCATCAGCGCCCAGCCCTTCGGCGAGGTCGATGGTAAGGCGGTTGAGCTTTACACTCTTTCCAACGAATCAGGAGCAAAAGTCTCCATCACAAACTATGGTGGCACTGTGACCTCGCTCATCGTGCCCGATAAGGACGGAAAAATGGGGGACGTCGTTCTCGGTTTTGACACGGTCGGAGAATACGTCGAAAAGAGCCCCTACTTCGGCTGCATCGCGGGACGCTACGCCAACCGTATCGCGAAAGGAAAGTTCAGCCTCGATGGCAAGGAATACAGCCTCGCTATCAATAATGAACCCAACACACTACACGGTGGTGTCAAAGGCTTCGATAAACAGATCTGGAAGGCCAAGGTCGGCAATCAGGGGCACAACCCCAGTCTCATACTCACCTACACCAGCCCCGATGGCGAAGAAGGTTACCCCGGCACCCTCAAAAGCACCGTGACTTACACTTGGACCCAAAAGAATGCGCTGCGGATTCGTTACAAGGCCACCACTGACAAGTCTACTGTGCTCAATCTCACCAACCATAGTTACTTCAACCTCGCGGGAGAGGGGAGTAAAACGGTCCTCGATCACCGCCTCAAGATCAATGCCGAGCGCTACAACCCCATCGATTCCACGTCGATCCCGACCGGAATCGCGCCCGTCAAAGGAACGCCTTTTGATTTCACCAAGTCCACCCGCATCGGTAAGCGCATTGATCAAGAAAACGAGCAACTCAAAAACGGCATCGGCTACGATCACAACTTCATCATGAAGGACAGCCGCGATGGCAAGATAGGCGTCGTCGCCATCGTCACCGAGCCCACCAGCGGTCGCGTCCTCACTGTGAAGACCAGCGAGCCGGGCATTCAGTTCTACTCGGGTAACTTTCTCGACGGTCTTGAAGGCAAAGGCGGCAAGGTTTATTCCCATCGCTCGGCCCTCTGTCTCGAAGCTCAAACCTTCCCCGATTCACCGAACCAAAAAGAGTTTCCCTCTCCCGTTCTTCGCCCCGGCGAGACCTACATCCAGACCACGATCTACGAACTGGGCGTTCAGAAGTAAAAGATCACTCCTACTTTTCCAAAGGCCGTTCCTGAATCAATCAGGAGCGGTTTTTTTGTGGGCGCTTGGGCTGAGTAGTGTCCTTACATGATTTTTGATGCGCTTCTCCAGGGCTTTGACATTTTCTAAGAAAACTTTGGTGGTGACGAGTAAAGGCGGGTGCTCTGGAGGGAGTGCTCGTAGATTAATGAATGTGGTGCGGCGGTGGGAAGCAGCTTCAAAAGGAGATCGTAAAAAACGAGATTCAAAATCCAATCCGGGCATGCCAAAGTTCTCTATGGCATGAGCGAAGAACGGACTGAGGAGTTTGCTCGTCAGCCAACGGTGGAGTATGCCAAAGGCACGGCCCGTGATCAGAATGCCTATGGATTAACGATGTGGATGGCTGGTGGCGGAATCAAAAGTGGTGTGAGTTATGGTGAAATCGATGAGCTTGGATCTGCGGTAGTGATGAATCGGTTGCATGTTAAAAACTTGCATGCGACAGTCCTTAATCGGATGGGGCTTAATCCCAATCACTTGAGTTACTTCTACCGCGGCCTCGAACAGAAGTTGGCCGGGGTGGAAGGTGCCGAGCCGATTTTCGAAATTTAAGCTTAAAAATATGAAGATAAAAAAAATTCTCTCCTTGTTGTTTGTAGGGACCCTTTTGCCCCTGGTGGCGAAGGATGACCGCTTGGTTTTAGTCGGGACGTCGTATGGTAAAAACGTTCTCGCGATTTGTGATTCAGATGGAGGGATCTTGTGGAAGCAAAAGACAGCGGGTCCACAGCGGGGGCACGCCGGCCATCATGATATCCATCTTTTAAAGAACGGAAATATTCTCTTTCACGATACTTGGAGCAAGACCCAGGAAGTAACACTCGGCAAAAAAACGGTC
>Ga0114998_10000692_pt1 | contig 25028 bp, 23 predicted proteins | sample ArcticOcean_MG_C_5_FD_87044 | JGI IMG/M metagenome (GOLD analysis project Ga0114998, IMG submission 87044) | Marine microbial communities from western Arctic Ocean - ArcticOcean_MG_CB4_138 | ecosystem: Environmental > Aquatic > Marine > Oceanic | place: Arctic Ocean: Canada Basin | collected... | reverse complement strand
GGTTATGCAACGGATTGCAAATCCGTCTAGCCCAGTTCGACTCTGGGTCGCGCCTCCAAAATTCCTTATTGGAATCATGAAAATAGCTCCTCCGGGGGCTATTTTTGTTTGTGCTGGTTTGTCATGTTGTGCAAACGCCCAGTTGGACAGAAATTTAACTAGCATCAATACCAGTGCCTTCACACATCTAACAGCTCATGCCCGCACTTCGTGCAATGGCAGCACCTGTGTCATTTCATGGGCTGTCCGGTAGCCACCTATTCGCTTTACATAAACAATCAAGTCTATGAAAAACTGATTGCAGCAAAGCGTTGAAGAGTCGCCGATCAGTAACAACTTGCGTCGGGCGCGCGTCATGCCCACGTTCATTCGGCGGATGTCGGAGAGGAAGCCGATCTCGCCTTTGGGGTTGCTGCGCGTCAATGAAATGGCAATGATGTCACGCTCTTGGCCCTGAAACGAATCGACAGTGCCCACGCTGAGCCTACGTTGCATTAGCAAATCGTTGAGAACTTCGCTGTCTTCGATGGCGTCCTTCAAATAGTTGATTTGGGCGCGGTACGGCGCAATCACGCCGATGGTGAGCGGGGCTTTTTGGTGTTCGGCGTGTTCAGCTGGGTCGTAGGGCACCAGCAGCTGGACGAGGCGCTCTAGCAGCAAGTGGGCTTCTTCGGGGTTGGCCGTTGAACGGCTTTCGGGAATGGCAACCTCCAAAAAGCCACAGCCGGCGGTGTCGATAAATTCCACTGGCCAGTCGGGAGCAAAACGCAGATCGTAAGCCTCCAAACCGGCATGACGCACGCTGGGGTGCGGCACCAATTGGTTGCCGTAGAACTTGTCTGAGCTGAACCCCATGATGTCCATGTGCATGCGGTATTGCACGGTCAGCATGCGGGCCGTCTGTGGCTGGCGTTGAATGCACTTTTCAAAAAGGGTTTCGCGCAAGCCCTCCCGGGCCGCTTTTTCACTTTTAACCGTGGGCGGTAGCTGGCGGTGATCGCCAGCCAGAACAACGCGCTGGCCTCTGGCAATGGGAATCCAGCAACCCGGCTCCAAGGCTTGAGCGGCTTCGTCGATGAAAACGGTCTCAAAGCTCAGGTGGCGAATGTGGCGGTGGCTGGCACCCACAAGCGTGCAGGTGATGACCTGCACCGATTCGAGCACATCCTCAGTTATAAAGCGCTCTAAATCATCGGCAGTTTGACGCAGCGTTCGCGCTTCCTCCTTCAGCCATTGCCGGTGCTGGCGCTCCTCGAAGCCGAAATGGCGAATATATTCGTTGACAGTTTCTCGGTGCTGGTTAGCGGTTTGGCGCATCGCGTGCATTTTGCTGTAGCTGGGATGGGCCATCACACCTGCATCGAGGGTGTGCTGGAGCAGCAAATCCGACACGCGGCTGGGGTTGCCCATACGGATCACGTTGACACCGCACTCGGCTAACTTTTCGGTGAGCAGGTCCACAGCTGTGTTGGAGGGGGCACACACCAGCACGCGCCGTTCACGCCGGATGGTTTCTAGAATAGCCTGCACCAGCGTAGTGGTTTTGCCGGTACCGGGCGGGCCGTGGATGATGGCCACGTCTTGGGCCGAGATCACATGGCGCACAGCTGCCAGCTGCGAGTCGTTGAGCGCACTGGGATACAACAGGTCGTCGACTTTGTGCTCACGAAAGCTGGCCTGCCTGGCGCCCAGCAGCACGTCGCGCAGTTCGGCCACGCGGTTGTCGCGTGCGCCCATGACATCACCCAGGGCCTGGTTCATCTCGCGGTAGCTCACCTCATCAAAGGTGAGATCTATGCCCAGCGTGCTGCCGTCAAGTACCCAGTCGGGCAGCTCTTCTTTGGTGGTGGCAAACAGCAGCTTGTTGCGCCGCACGCTGGTCACAACCCCGCTCAGCCCGGGCCGATCGGATGTTGAGTGGCCAGTTCCATGACTGAACAGCGACGCATTCTTGCCCACCTGAAACAAGTGGAGGTCTTGCCGACTGGCAGGGCGCTCCAGCTCAAGCACCACCTTGCCACCAAATCCGATCTCTTCGTGGGTGATGGTGACGGGGTACCAGGTCAAGCCACGCCGTCGGCGCTCCTTGATGCTGGCACTGGCATTTTTGAGTTTGAATTGTGCTTGGTCTTCCTTTTGCTCAAGTTGCATGAGTGCACGCACATGTCGTAACTCATTTTGAACATCGCAAGGGGCGGTAGGGGTAAGGTCTGGGTCAGCCAAAGGTACAGGGACTTAACCGCTCTCGGTTTTAAGCATGGACGGGACTCTAACTCAACAGGTTGTTGACTCCTGAGTCAGGGATATATCAGGCCAGCATTGATATTGAGCGTCAATCAGTGCCGCTTGTAAGCCTTCCAAGTACCACCATAGCGATAACAGCGAAGACGCTCAACTTTAACCCGACATTCTTGACAAATCAAGGTCCAAATAGCTGTCTCGTCTTGCACAACACGGTATAGGGTTGAACGCACTGCTTTGCATGTTGCGCAAGCTTTGATTCGGGATCGAACAGGTGTAGACATATTGATAAAGATCACTCCATTGCGTCACACGAGGCCGTCGCTTCTTGGGTACTGGGAAGTTGCACAAGGTGCGTTTTGTGAGAACCAGTGATTGCTTTTTTGACGATCTTGTAGATGTCAAGATCAAAGTTCAAGTCTTCAGACTGGGCAAGGACGTCCAGCTCACCGTGGTCGTTGGCGGTGCCCATGTAACACCATTTGTTGATCACAAGCATGCTGTGCCCGTCTTGTATCGCCACCGCACCAGCAAATGGCCAAGCTTGGACCTTGAAAGGCTGAAGCGCAGTTTGCAACTTTAGGTTGTGCACCGCCAAAGACACTTTTCCAATGCATGCGCCATGGCATTGTTTGACTTGGTAGCCAAAGCAAGGTTTGCCCTCGTCTACTTTTTCCAAACCCAGTAAGGCTTCACACAGTTGGTACTTCTTTGCGACAGCTTTTAAGTAGCCCAGCGCTTCTCTCTTATTGTAAAAAAGACCGTACAGATTTGCTTGAAAGTCGGGTTGTAAGTGCTTGTGCGTAATGAGAGTGGGTTTGTCACAGCCTGATGTGCCTTGGCTCAATTGCCATGCGCACAAGTCTTTTGAGCGGCGAAGCTTGATGTTCATGCTTGGCATGCGCTCTTTGATGAGCTTGGCTTCCAAAATCAAAGCGCTCAATTCACCACTTGTCTCGATCCACTCGATGTGATGAACCTGTTCGGATAATTTCATTTCTTTGCGAACGGTGAGCGCACTTTGGAAATGGCTCATCACGCGGCTGCGCATTGAAATGCTTTTGCCAATGTACAAAGGGGCGTGGTGCTCACCGTACAACATATAGCAACCCGGCGAGTCTGGAATCGCATCGATGACGGATTGGCTGATGTTGGGCGGCAGGCTGACGTGGCTCACCAACTGACGCACCGCTTCAAGCAAGCGCGTTTGGCCGACAGTCTTTTCACACACATGCCAAAATTGGACCAGTAAATCGGCGTCGCCCAAGGCTCGGTGCCTCGCACTGACCGTCAGGTCGTGTACAGCGACGATGGTGTCCAAGTTGTGCCTAGCCTGTTGTGGGAAAAGCAGTCGAGAGAGCTTGACGGTGCACAGAACCTTCGGTCGAAAATCTAAACCCAGCCGTTTAAAAGAGGCTTTGATGAAGCCATAGTCAAAGCGTGCGTTGTGAGCAACAAAAATCTTTCCTTCTAGCTCTTTTTTAATTTGTAGCGCGAGTTCGTCAAATGATGGGTGGTCCGCCACCATGTCAGGCGTGATTCCCGTCAATCTCTGGATGCTTTGAGGAATAAAGGTTTCTGGATTTATCAAGCACTCCCAAGCACTTTCTTGCCCGTTAGCCAGTGTCTTGATGCCGATCTCAGTGATCCGGTCACGATCGAAATTACCGCCCGTGGTCTCGATGTCGACAAATGCAAGAATAGGAAATTCGGTGTCTATAAGTTTCATTGGAAAGCCAAGTTTCGAGAGTTTTTATCATCCTACACAAACAAACAAAGTGTGATAATTGGCAGGCTCATTGATTGAAGCTTGTTGACGCTGTGGCTTAGGTGACCAGCCTGACCGATGTTGGTTGTCCATGGTCGCTGCCCTTCAACCATTGCAGGCACATAATTTCTTAGCAACTTGACCGATCATCAGTGTTCGGTGCATCAGATCGAATATGCATTGACTGCAAACGCTCAGTGCTTCAGTGCTGATTTATGGGGGCAGTGCGTCACAACTGTTTTTTTAATTGAATCATGGGCTTACGCGAAGTCGGTACGGCTTCTTTAAGGCGCTTTGTAGTGGGTGTTTTTAATGAAGAACCTAGCAACCATGGGGATTAGCATCGACTTGTTGATTGGTGCCTCGTGCGCTGAGGCTGCGTCACGAAGAAGACATGATGCTGGAACGCGGTGTTTTCGTTGACCGCGCTGGCGATACGGTGGATCTTCTGCTGACTGCCAATCGCGACTTGGCTGCTGCCCGGCGATGTCCGGCACGTGCCATCAACCTGCACGATGTGCCAGACAAGATCACTACCGACAAGCGTGGCGCTGGAACAGCCGCCATTGAGAGTGTCAAGGCTGTCGCCTGCGTCGATAGCCTGATGCGTCAATGCGAATACGTCAACAACATCGTTGAGCAGGACCATCGAGCCATCACACGAATTACCAGCCGATACGCGGCTTCAAGTCGTTTTCGGGTGCATGAATCACCATCGCCGGAATTGAAACCATGCACACAATCCGCACGGGGCAGACGGACTGTCCCAACGGCAACACTATGTCTGCAGTCAACCAGTTGTAAAGCCTTGCAGCTAGATCTCCAACTCAGCAACGCAACTCTTTTGGCCAGACGCGATTGTTGCGACAGAACCCCATATGCCGCCCCAAGTTGACGTGGGATGGCTGAGAGTCCGTGTCAAGCATCGTCCTGTCCTAATTGACTCAATTGCAAGATGTCCTGCAGCCGCTTTAGCGGGTCTGGTTCTTTGAGGAGCTGCTGCTTCATCTCGGTGCTGACTGGCATAGCCTCTGCATAGCGATTGGCCAACCAACCACACTGGTCCAAATAATAAGGGGCAAAAATAGACAGCTTGTCGAGATTCCCCTGCTTTTGAAGCGACGCAATGACCTTGCCCAACTTGTCAGCAAGAATTTGGAGCTCGGTAGGCACTGCAAGCTCTGGGTCTTGTGGGAGATATGTGACAGCGCCTTGCCATACGCCATAAGGACCAGGTTGCAGGTCTGTCAGCTGAAAACGCAAACCACCCTGACAAACAACCCGAAAAAAGGCTGGCTGCACTTGATCGAATTCTCGAATGTGAGCCAAGCACCCTACCTGGTGAAGCGTGGGCACTTTTCCTGGCACCTGCACTTCTTCGTTGTCGTTTATGAGTTGAACCACGCCAAATGGCAATTGCTGTTGGTGGCACTGCTTAATGAGGTTGAGGTAGCGGACCTCAAAGATTTGAAGATGAAGCTTGCCATCAGGAAAAAGGCCGTGTGACAAAGGAAAAAGGGGAATAATTTGAGTCAAGGTGCTGTATTTCGCGATGGTTGGTTGTTCAAGCGTGCTGCGCAGGTGCGTGCGTTGAGTCGGACAGATTTTTTAGGAGAGATCACGCTATCAGTGGCATGAATAACACCGTTGTGTGCGGTCATGCTTGTCTTGACAGCGTTGGCGTTGCCAACCTTAACGCCACCCATGGTGGTTACAGTCAACTCTGCGCCTGGAGCTGTTTTGACTTTGTCCACCTTGACACCGTAGGTCAATCCGGCTGTCAGTTGGGTCTTGTCTTTGAGCAAGGCGGCGGCGCCAGCGTTGGGGATGTGGGCAAATGCTTCACCGGTGGGTGCATACACAGTAAATCGGCCTTTGCCCTGTAATGTATCAGCCAAACTTGCTGCTCCAAGGTCCGTCGCCAATGTTTTGAAGCTGCCAGCTGCTAAGGCGGCGTTGACACCGTCTTTAAATTGACCGGAACAAGCCACACACAAAGGCATTGGTGTTGCGAATACATTTTTTTCACGGCGTTTCCTGCACATAAAGCTTCACCACCACCACAAGTAAACGATAAATTGAATATACGCAAATCGACAAAACCTTGTTGTAAGTGGGTAAACCACTTGATGGCGATCTGTGCGTTCACGGCTCAAGCGCTTTGCCTTATGAGCGATCTGTCACCAGCATGCGAGCAATCGCTGATTTGCTGAACTGTTTTTCACAATGTCGATTCCGTTTATTTTTGTGAGCTGCAGAGCGTTGACCATAGCGCTTGCCCGCCACAGTGTCGTCTAAGTGGCTTAAATCACGCAGGACCTCAAAGACTTTATTTGAAATGCCCTTAGGCATGTTCATTGTTCTTTTGCTCGATTAATTGCGAATATGGACTACCAACGTATTGGGACAGTCAACACGGCAACAGCCACCACTACCAACGCTGCGGGTGTTTCACAGATCCACATTGTAAAAGCTGCGGGCCCAAGTGAAACAAGCCAAAAGCCGTAAAACGGCAGAAATGCCCCGCATACCAGAGGCACTTGTACCGATGTCGCAGGGACTACATGTAAGCTGTTGTGGTGGGTGACGCCGTCAGCTTGCGTTCTACCCGTGGGTATTCAAGAAGCTCACAATGTCATCCAATTCGTCGTTGGAGATTGAATGTGCTAGCCCTTCATACACATGGGTTTCGACGCGGGCGTGATGCACAAGCCACTCTTTCGTACCGTCAATGGCAGCAGCAGGAATCACCTGGTCGTCGGTGCCTCGCCCCCAAAACACAGGCGGGCGAATGGCTGCCAAGGCTGCGTCTTTGGGGTGCTCAGCGCTGGCAACAAATCCTGAGAGCGCGACTGCGCAGCTAAAACGTGTGGGCGCTAGTCGCATCAGTTCCAACGCCATCGCTGCACCCTGCGAAAAGCCGATGAGACTCACATTGGTGAACGCCTGGGTGTCTAGCCAGCTAAGAACAGCGTTGGTTGCGGCATCTACTTGTTCAATGTCATAGCGCAAGCCGGCGTTGAGGTTAATTGGAAACCACGAGAAGCCTATGCCTTCAGACAGTGGCGCGCGCAATGACGCTATGACGGGTTGCTGAGGCAGTAGGGAAGCCAAGCCAAAGAGGTCGCCTTCGTGCGATCCATAGCCGTGCAGCAATATGAGCAGCGGTCGACCTGTCCTTTCATGTTCGGGGGCTGACCATAGTACTGCCGATGAATCTATTTGCATGGTTGTTTTCTGTGTGAGGTTGGTGTGTTGTTGAACCTAAAAGCCGGTGGCTCGTTGGTGAATTTATTCGTTAAGTATCTGTCACGCGTGACGTTTGCAATGTGCAGCCCGATAGGCTCGTCTTCCCGGCTGTCTGTGGCATATGCAGTCATCTATTGAGTCATGTTAGACGCTCATGTAAGCCCTCTTTACACGCGCCTAGCCCACGTTGCTGTGCATGCGCTCAGTTATGCAACCCAAGCAGTCATGCTGTCGCCTAGAGAGCACATGCCATGTTGTTCAGCACGCTATATTGTTATTTTAATAAACAACGTGGCATCAGTTGCTGGTTGTTGTTTGTTGGCATGTTGTGGTGGCGTATTGCCTTTGCGTTTGCGTTCGCGTTTGTATTTAAGTTTAACTATCAGGTATCCGGTCATGAAACTCTACCATTGCAAAGATGCCCGTTCGCTTCGGGCGCTGTGGACGCTGGAAGAAATGGGGCTTGCTTATGAGCTTGTCAATATGAAGTTTCCCCCTCGCGCCACTCATCCCGGTTATCTTGATGTCAACCCGCTGGGTACTGTGCCCACGCTGGTGGACGACGATGTCACCTTGACGGAGTCCAGCGCCATATGTCACTACTTGGCTGAAAAATATGGCCCTACAGATCTTGCAATTGGCGTGGATGACCCTCAATACGGTGAGTACCTCAATTGGCTTTATAGAAGCGATGCAACGCTGACATTTCCGCAAACACTCGTACTGCGCTACAGCAGCCTTGAGCCACAAGAGCGCCGAATACCGCAGGTAGTGGCCGACTACACGCAATGGTTTTATTCACGGCTGCGGTCTGTGGAACTAGCGCTTGAGGGCCGGGACTACTTACTAGGCCATCGCTTCACTGTGGCTGATATAGCCGTTGGCTATGCGTTGATGCTGGGCGTGTCCCTGGGTTTGGATGCCAAATTCAAACCCAATACCCAAGCTTACTTGGCCCGTTTGATGGCCCGCCCCGCGTGCATCCGTGCATGCGCTTTATAACAGGATGTGTATGGACTATTCAACGTTGAGCTATGAGATCAAAGATCGTATTTTGACCCTGACTTTAAATCGGCCACGGGTGTTGAATGCCTTCAGCATCACCATGGGCGAAGAGTTGGTGCTGGCTTTCAATGCCGCCAGCGCTGACGACGAGGTGCGGGCCATTGTGGTGACTGGCGCGGGCAGGGCTTTTTGCGCGGGCATGGACTTACAACCAGGTGATAACGTATTTGGCTTAGATGAAAACCAGCGCCCAGACGTTGACGGCGCGGGTGTGGTTCGTGATGCAGGTGGGGTGGTGACCTTGGCAATGTACAACTGCACAAAGCCCATTATTGGTGCAGTCAACGGCGTTGCGGTCGGTGTTGGTGCCACGATGACGCTTGCAATGGACGTGCGCTTGGCCAGTGAACAAGCCCGGTTTGGGTTTGTCTTTTCTAAACTTGGGGTTGTCAATGAGGCTTGCTCAAGCTGGTTTTTGCCTAAAGTTGTAGGCATGTCGCAGGCCTTAGATTGGCTTTATTCTGGCGAGATATTCGACGCTGACCATGCGTTACAGGGCGGTTTGGTGCGCGCTGTTTATGCACCCCAAGACTTGTTAACCAAAGCCTACGAATTGGCCCATAAATATGTGGATGCCACATCAGCTGTTTCCATCGCCTTGATTCGTCAGGCCTTGTACCGTGAATCAAGCCAGCCGCATCCCATGTCAGCGCATCGGCAGGAAAGCTTGAATATGTTTTACACCAGCATGGGAGATGGCAAGGAGGGCGTGGCAGCTTTTCAAGGCAAGCGCCCAGCTGTGCTTGATGCCAAGGTGTCTACCCATATGCCGCCTACGTTTCCCTGGTGGCAAGAGCCCAGCCTGTAGGGTGTGTCTGGGTCGGTGGACAAGTTGGACGGTCCGTTGGTTGTGTGTAACTGAGGGGCGGCGCAGTTATACCCGACAGCCCCCTGGTTGGGCTTATGTGCAGTCAACACATAGACACGTACTTATTTCTACACATGCAGTGTCGTGACGTTGCTGCACAACATTGCTTATAACCATGCCAGTTAAATGGCTTAATTGGTGCAATGTGTTGTGAGCGTACTGTTTTCCAAACCCCACAATATGTGCGCTGTGGACTCAAAACATCACAGGTAGGTAACACTACTTACGCAATAACCACTGTTGCAATAGGCCTGTCATTGTTGAGGGGTATATACATCCCGGTTGTTTGCAAGTGGTTTGCTGGATGTCGATTTAAAAGGCAACAGGTAGGCAGTTGGTTGTGTGTAATTCAAAATTACCCAACCAAATCATATGGTTTGTGCGTATGTAACAACATGCGTCAGGAGGGAATGTGACTTCCATCAAAGTACAAGATATAACCCTTCGCTTTAGTCAACTTTCAACCATTTAGCGCCTTAACAATCGATTAATCTGCATCAAAGCTTGTTTTGTTTGAGTAATACCAGAGTTAAAGCAAGGGGTATTGACTTGTAAATGAAATATGTCCAAGCGCCTATTTTTGCCTGTAACCACTCCTGTCTTATGGGTGACGGGTATTAGGGTTTCTACATATGCATCTATTCATTCGGTTACTATAATGTTGGAATCATGGTGCAAGTGGCTGTACGAAAGTAATTCCATCTGATCATGATTGCAGGGCGATTAATCACCCGTTTTACCAACATTGAAGAGGCTACAAATGACATTTAAATTTATGAAAGCACGAGTGCTTGCGCCAGTCGGTGCCTTCGCTCTTTCGGCTTTAGGCTCAGGCCAGGCTATGGCAAGCACACTCGCAGCGGACGATTTCGTGGGGATCAGCTTTTGGTTGATTTCAATGGCATTGATTGCATCGACAGTGTTCTTCTTTTTAGAGCGCGACCGTGTTTCCCCTAAGTGGAAGACATCATTAACGGTATCTGGCCTTGTGACACTTGTCGCCGCTGTTCATTACTTTTACATGCGCGATGTGTGGGTCGAAACCGGTTCAACACCAACCGTGTACCGTTACATTGATTGGCTCATTACGGTCCCACTGTTGATGATTGAGTTCTACTTGATCTTGTCAGCTATTACCAAAGTATCAGTCGGCATCTTTTGGCGCCTAATGGTAGGTACCTTGGTGATGTTGGTTGGCGGCTATCTGGGTGAGGCTGGCTACATGGACGTTACCGTGGCCTTCATCATTGGTATGGCTGGCTGGGCATACATTTTGTACGAAATCTTTGCAGGCGAAGCCAGCAAAGTCAGTGCACAAAGCGCACCCCCATCAGTTCAGTCTGCATTCAACACCATGCGTTGGATTGTGACCATCGGTTGGGCGATTTACCCCGTCGGTTACTTCTTTGGCTACTTGACTGGCAGCAGCCCAGAAACAAGTGCCAATGCATTGAACATCATTTACAACCTTGCTGACGTGCTCAACAAGATTGCATTTGGTTTGATCATTTGGCAAGTTGCAGTCAGCGAGAGCGAGAAATCGAAAGGCTGATGTAAATTCCGCAATGCAGGGTCTTCAATTGTTTGAATTCCCTGCGTTCGGTTGCTTTTCTATTAAGGGCACGGCTCATGCCGTGCCCTTTTCATGAGCTTTGTTATGGATCTTGTTGCAGTCCACACCAGACCAGCGTCTCAGAGCGAGCTGCTGTTGGAGTTGGTGGAGGAGAAAATGCTGTTGTCGATTGTTCCCCCGGGGCAAGATGCTGTCGACAAGTCTGTAGATAGCAGGGCCGCTGCAGCGTATCACCTGAGCGCAGGTGGTCAGCGCGTTAGGGCAAGATTAGCCCTCCAAGCAGGTCTAGCTGCTGGTTTAACAGAGTCGGAAGCTATATCTATTGCGTCAGCTGTTGAGTTACTGCACAACGCCTCGTTGGTGCACGATGATATTCAAGATAAAGATGAATTCCGCCGCGGTCAAAAAGCGGTTTGGTTTGTGTTTGGTGTCAACACCGCCATTTGTGCCGGTGATTTGTTACTGTCAGCAGCCTATGCAACGCTGTGCGACGTCAACAAGCCGCATGCACTTGGCCCTATGCTGAAGTTGATGCATGAGCGTATTGCTTTTGCAGTTGATGGCCAGCACGGCGATTTAACTGCTGGGCTGTCCACGTTGGACAACCGCCTCTCTGTGAGTGCGTATCAAACAATTGCCATGAACAAATCTGGCGCCTTGTTGAGTTTGCCCATTGAGTTGGTGTTGCTTGCATCAAACAAACCACAATACCTGGCGAATGCATGGCAGGCTGCTGGTGCATTCGCGATTGGTTATCAAATTGTTGATGACCTCTGCGACGTTGACAGTGATCTGTGCGCTGGCTCACACAAGAGCAGAAACAACATTGTTTCAGTTTTCAATGGGTCAAGCTCTTTAGCTGATGCCACCGTTCAAGCTGCCCAGTTGGGTCTTAAAAACATCGAGTTGTCTATTGCCTTGGCTCAAGACTTGCCAGATGGCATTGGTCATCTGCTCGCCGAGCAAGGCTATCGCTTGCGTACAAGTCTCAGCGCAACCGTTAACGCGGGCGATCATCACTGAGTGTGTTTGATGCTTTGTCCCCTTGTGTTTAAGTTTTTAGTTTGATATGTAAACTTAAACTTTCAGATATTTCTCCCCATTTCTCGGCTCAGCGCCGCAACTATAAAGTGTCTTTTATGAAAACTGCCGTTGTCATTGGCGCCGGTTTTGGCGGTCTAGCCTCTGCATTGCGCCTGGCTGCAAGAGGTGTGCAAACAACCGTAGTCGATAGGCTGTCAATGCCAGGAGGTCGTGCTGTTGAATTTAGCAGAGAGCACTCCAACCAAACATTCCGTTATGACGCGGGGCCTACGGTGCTAACAGCGCCCATTTTGTTTGAAGAGTTGTTTCAGTTGTTTGGTGAACGCTTGGAAGACCATGTTGAGCTGATGCCGGTTACACCTTGGTATCAAATGAAATTCATAGATGGCTCAACGTTCAACTATGGAGGAAGTACGGATGACATACAGGCTGAAATAGCCAAGTTTTCAGCCAATGATGCCCTGGCATATCCTGCTTTTTTGGCGCATTCTAAAAAGTTATTTGATAAAGGCTATGAAGAACTGGGCACGCAGGCCTTTTTAGGCTGGGGCTCTATGATCAAAGCCATGCCCGCGATGATACGTCTGCGTGCTGATCGCTCAGTGTATGCACTGACAGCTAAGTATTTCAAGCATGAGTCTATTCGGCGTGCCTTCAGTATTCAGCCGCTGTTGGTGGGCGGCAACCCCTTTGATACCACCAGTATTTATAGTTTGATTCATTATCTAGAGCGCAAATGGGGCGTGTGGTTTGTGCGCGGTGGTATGGCGCAATTGGTAGCCGCAATGGTGGCACTAGGCCAACGTCATGGGGTGCAGTACGAGTGGAGTGCTGATGTCGCCGCTATCGAGGTCAACAACAAGCAAGCCAGTGGTGTGACGCTGCGTGATGGTCGCACCTTGCAAGCCGACACCGTGGTGTGCAATGCCGATCCAGGCTATGTTTTGAGTACGTTGTTGCCAGCTCCGCACCAACAAAAGCACGCGACTGAGCGCAAGCAATACTCCATGGGTTTGTTTGTTTGGTATTTCAGCACCGACAAAATGTACCCAGATGTCCCCCATCACACCATTTTGTTTGGGCAGACTTACCGCAAGGTGTTGGACAAGATTTTTAACAAGTTAGAGTTGCCTGAAGACTTGAGTATTTACCTGCACCGTCCAAGTGCCACTGACCCAAGTTGTGCCCCGCCTGGCCACGACAGTTTTTATGCCTTGGTGCCAGTGCCCAATTTGCGCAGCGACATTGCTTGGGCAGATGTTGAACATGACTTCAAGGCTGCGCTGCTAGAGGCCTTGTCAGATCGTATATTGCCCGGTCTTAAAGATTGTATTGTTGACGAATCGTTTGTAACGCCTGAGTATTTTTCAAAGGAATTGATGGCACCTTGGGGTGCTGGTTTTTCCATCACACCCACCTTGTTGCAGTCAGCCGGTTTTAGATTTCCAAACCGCGCCACCACGCTTTCAAACCTGTATTTCACAGGTGCGGGCACGCATCCGGGCGCAGGCGTTCCAGGTGTCGTCACGTCGGCTAAAGTGGTGGAAAGACTGATGTTCGGATCGGTTCAATGACACCTCAAAGCGTCATGGACATGCATGCCAAATCGTTTGCTTGGGCTGCTAGATTCCTGGCGCCCGAGGCCAAACTTGATGCTGCACAGTTGTATGTGTTTGCCCGCATTGCCGACGACTTGGCTGATGAGGAAGAACTTGGCCCGGTAGATGCCCGCATGTTGGAGTTGCAGCGCTTGGAGAACAACGTGTTGAGTCCCGCCAGTGGCGATGAGTTGGCTCACAAGGTTGGCCATTTGATGCAAGCCAAAGGTGTGGACAGTGATGTGGTTCGCCAGTTTATGTTGTGCCTCAGACAAGATGCGCGTCAATACACCGTGCAAACCACGGAGGAATTGCTGCATTTTGCATACGGCGTTGCTGGAACCGTGGGGCAAATGATGTGCCCTATTTTGGGCGCACCACACCACGCGCAACGCTACGCGGTGGCGCTGGGTGTGGGCATGCAGCTGACAAACATTGCGCGCGATGTTGTAGAAGACGCGCAGCGAGGCCGTTGTTACATACCGGCTCAATGGGGTGCAAGCATAGCGACCCTCAGCGCGCCAAGTGGTGAGCAACACATACAGCACAGTTTTGCACTGATCAAAAAACTGTTGTCGTTGGCAGATGATTTTTATGCATACGGACAAACAGGTTTTCAATATATTCCCGCTAACAACCGCCGTGCCATTCGGATTGCCACGACGCTGTACAGAGCAATTGGTCAAAAAATACTTAAAAATGGAGCGCACGCATATTGGCGTGGACGTACATCATTAGGCCGAATGGAAAAAACCAAGCTCCTCATGTCTTGTTACTGTGGTGACGACGCATTGTCTAAGCATGTGGTGCGAGATGTCATTGCTTTAGATATGAAACACATGGCGGCTGTGTCCGGCTTTCCACTTGCTGGTGCCTGAACCACCAATGAGCTTTGACATCGTTATTGTTGGCGGTGGTCTGAGCGGCTTGGCTTTGGCATGTGAGTTGGCCAAGCCTGAATTTTCTAGCCTTCAGGTATTGGTCTTGGAGCAGCGTGCGTGTTACGTGCGTGACCGCACATGGAGTTTTTGGCAAACCCCCAGCACAGCGCCCAACCCATACATATCGCTTGTCCGCCAGCGGTGGCAGCGGTGGCGTGTGCAGCAACATGGTCAACACCATGTGCACGAAGGCACATCACCGCGGGACGATCTCGAAGCCATTCACTATTGCAGCCTTGACAGTGATGCGTTCTACACAGCTGCTCAAGCAACCCTTGCGGGCAGCAGCAACGTTCAAATGCGTTTGGGCGTTGGTGTCAAGCATGTGCTGGACGGGGCTGAGCCAACTGTGGAGACTGTCGATGGTGAGGTGTTTGTCGCCAAGTGGGTGTTTGATGCACGTCCTAAAAAACGCCACTCCGACAATGGTTTGGTTCAGCAGTTTCTCGGCGTAGAAATACACACAGCGCATGATGTATTTGACAGCAGCACGGTTGAGTTGATGGACTTTCACCCCAGCGAGCAGGGCTTGCATTTTTTCTACGTTCTGCCGTATAGCCCCAAAGTTGCTTTGGTGGAGACTACTTGGATCTCTCCAGCGAGCTTTCAGCCAGACTTCGAGTCTGAATTGGCACAATTCATTGAAACAGCTGTCGGTGGGGCTGATTACAAGGTGGTGTACCGCGAACAGGCCTCATTGACCCTAGACCTGGACTCTGACCTAGTCTTAGACTCTGCGCTATGCAAGCAAGCAGGTCGTGTGGTCAGTGCCGTTCACGGTAAGCGTGTTGTTGCGCTGGGTCGGCGTGCGGGGACGTTGCGCGCGTCGACAGGTTATGCTTTTTTAGAAACACTGGGGCATTCACAGCGTGTTGCACAATCGCTGTCAGTCGCTATGCAAACAGGGAACCTAGACCAGTGGGTAGCCCCTAGTTTTGTACGCGCGCCATTAGACCAATGGATGGACGACGTTTTTTTACGTGTGCTGTCGCGTAATTGGCTCAAGAGTTCTGGGTATTTTATGCATATGTTTGAGCGCACAGACACCGCCACCATGACAGCATTCTTGAGTGGTAGGTCAACATTGCGTCAACGGCTGTTGGTTGCTATGACGCTGTCACCGCTGCCTTTTATTCGTCAGGCGGTGCTCACCTCGTTTGCGCGCTTGCAACGCAAGCTTCACTGATGTTGCAGCACATCTCATTCAAACCCAGTATTGGAAAAATTGCTGCAGGCCTGCTCGCGCTAGCCTCGCTGGTTGTCGTCGAGCACATGTTTAAGCAAGCTGGCTTGTGGTTGTTTTTAGGTCTGAGCCTCTCGACTGGCTTCTTTCATGGCGCCCTAGATATTTTGATGTTGCAACGTGAGTTCCCACAGCTTCGCCGCTTAATTGGCATGTTGTTGTTGTACCTGTTGAGCGCTGTTGCTGTCGCCACGCTGTGTGTGTTGAGTGGCAAATTAATGGTCATGCTGTTGCTCGGTATGTCAGTGTGGCATTTCGGCGAGCCATACGGGCGTTGGGCCAACGCAGTGGTGGTTAAACGCCTGATAGTTGGTGGCGCTCCGGTCATGTTGCCTGCACTGGTGTCTGCACATGAACTCAACAACATCTTGCCGCTGGTCGTTGGTGGTGACGCTGCTTGGGTATCTATGGCTTGGCAAACGCTTGCTTGGGCTTGGCTTGGCTTGTGCGGCTTGTCGCTGGTGGTGTTGCGTCAAGATGTGCTGCGACAACAAGTTTTAAATGAGGTGGGCGCTGTGTTGGTATTGAATCTTGCGTTATCACCTATGGCCGCGTTCGCGCTGTATTTTGGGTTGTTCCACGCTGTTGAGCACATGCAGCGTGTCGAGCTGAATGCTGCCAAGCCAGCGCTTAAGCATCCCTTTTCATCAGACTCACAATCCAACCACCGTATGTGGGGCCGCATTACATTTTTGCCATTGTTGCTGACCTGTGTGGCTACAGCCGCCCTGTTGTTTGGCCTCGTCTATTATTTGTGGCTAGGGTTGAACGAACACAGCGGACAGGTTTTACAAGGCGTTGACCAGTCGGTGTTGTTGAGCGCTGTGTTGATAGGCCTGACAGCTGTGACCTTTCCCCATTTAATACTGGTTAGCCGTTGCTCTGGCTGGCTGGCTAACAAGCCAGCAAAGACCTAGGGCCAGCTGGGTTGCTAGTATTTCCATGACGGGTCTATGCCGTCGATTAAACGCATCCAAGCTGACCACTCTGGGTGTCTGACCTTGGCGTTGGCTTGAGCAGACCCACCCTCAAATTGCTCTCTAGTTCTTTCCATTGCTTGAACAGATGGCTGTTTGATCTGGCCAGTTGCCATGGCGCGCATTTGCACTTCAGCATTTCTGATGAATGCGTAATGGCGAATCACTGCCCATGCCGCATTTGAACCTGCTGTTATCAAACCATGGTTGTGCAGCACCAAGGTGTGGTTGTCTTGACCAAGCGCTTCGATGATCTGTGGGCCTTCGCTGCCGTCCAGCACAATACCTTGAAAGTCGTGGTAACCAACACGCTCATAGAACTGGCAGCCTTCTTGGGTTAAAGGAATGACTTTGCTGTTTGTGGCGCATAAGCTTTGCGACATGGATTCATGTGTATGCAGCACGCAGTGCAAGTCAGGACGAGCGCGGTGGATGGTCGAGTGAATGACATAACCCGCCAAGTTCACTGGCCAGTCGGTAGCCGACAGTATGTTGCCATCTAAATCTATTTTGACCAAGTCACTGGCACGCACTTCGTCGTAGCGCAAGCCAAACGGGTTAATCAGCAAATGCGCTGTACCAGGGATCTGCAAGGTAATGTGGTTGTACACCACACTTGTCCAGCCGTAGTAATCGACAAGGCGGTAGGCCAATGCCAGCTCAAGTCGGGCTTGCCATTCGGTGTCATCCATGTTGGCAGGTGCATCCGGCAGTTCGACATTAAAGCGCGTGTCATTGTTCATACTTACTCCACATACACAGACGTTGCCAGCACAATTTTGATGCCGACGTGTTCATTACAACCATTTAATTTAACACCTTTGTTCGTTATTGAGGGGCTTGAATCTCATTGACATAGGTGCTGCCTCTTCTATTGCCAGTGGTTTCAGCGTGTAAAGATCAGTTGATGTCACGTGGTTTGTGGCTTGTTTGATTAACTGCTATTAATATGTCGTACATGACGACTCAACGCTGGAGACCTATGTCACAAGTTGCCCCCCCGACAGAGCTCGGTGCAAGTAAGCTGCACGCAGATGATCAGTTGCCTATTGATGGCTTGTCTTATGTAGTTGGGTCGCGAGCGCAGCCATTGTTGCAACTCACGGTGTCTGAACTGCTTGCGCACACGGTGAAAGCCTGTGGACCACGCAGCGCTTTCATTTTTTCTGAACAAGGTGTGCGTTGGACCTGGTCAGAATTTCAAGAACAAGTTGACGCTATGGCCAGTGGTTTACTGGCTATTGGACTGGTGCCTGGGGACAGGGTTGGCATTTGGTCACCCAACCGCAGTGAGTGGGTGGTGGTGCAGTTTGCAACCGCCAAAGTTGGCATTATTTTGGTCAATATCAATCCCGCTTACCGAGTCTCAGAGTTGTCCTATGCGTTGAATACCGTAGACATGAAGGCCTTGATATTGGCCCAGGGCTTTAAGCAAAGTGATTACATCGACATGATGTACACCTTGGCGCCAGAGCTGTATTCGGCTGAGCCAGGACACCTTCATGCGAAGCAATTGCCCAGTTTGCGCTGGGTGGTTCGCATGGGCGATGAACACTCACCCGGCATGCTGAATTACAGTGATTTGATGCGCCCAATAGGACCAGAGTCTGTTGATCGTATCAACGCGATTGAGTTAGGTCTTAATGCGCATGACGACATCAATATTCAGTTTACAAGTGGTACCACTGGTCACCCCAAAGGGGCCACACTGAGCCACCACAATGTGGTCAACAACGCGTGGTGTGTGGCGCAAGCGATGAAGCTGACTGCGCTTGATAGGCTGTGTGTGCCAGTGCCTTTGTACCACTGCTTTGGCATGGTTTTGTCAGTCTTGGCCTGCACGAGTGTGGGCGCCAGCATGGTCTTTCCGGGCGAGGCGTTTGACCCTGCAGCAACTCTAAAAGCAGTCAGTGATGAATCGTGTACGGCTTTACACGGTGTGCCCACCATGTTTATTGCCGAGCTGTCAGTACCAAGCTTCTCCGACTACGATTTGTCCACATTGCGAACAGGCATCATGGCCGGGGCGCTGTGTCCCATTGCGACCATGGAGAGTGTGGTCAAAGACATGCACATGACTGACGTCACCATCTCATACGGTATGACAGAGACCAGCCCCGTGTCATTTCAAAGTTCAACCGATGACCCGCTTGATAAGCGTGTGTCCACAGTGGGGCGGGTCATGCCCCACTTAGAGGTCAAAATTATCGATGAGCATGGCCAGGTTGTGGCTGTTGGGGAAAAAGGGGAGTTGTGCACCAAGGGTTACGCCGTCATGACCGGCTACTGGGGCGATGAGGTCAGAACAGCTGATGCGATTCAAGATGGTTGGATGCACACTGGAGACCTAGCCGTTGTGGACACTGACGGCTACTGCAGCATTGTTGGCAGATTGAAGGACATGGTCGTAAGAGGCGGCGAGAACATTTATCCACGTGAGGTGGAAGAGTTTTTGTTTCGCCACCCCAATATTGCCGATGTGCAAGTGTTCGGCGTGCCCGACCATAAATATGGCGAAGAGGTTTGTGCCTGGATCATTCCACGGCATGGTGAGTTGGTCACACTAGGAGATGTCAAGCTATTTTGCAAAGATCAAATCGCCCATTACAAAATTCCACGCTATGTCAAGTGCGTCGATGCTTTTCCGATGACTGTTACGGGTAAGCCTAAAAAATTTGAAATGCGCGATGCCATGGTGCTTGAGTTGGCCAGCAGTCGCACATAGCAGTCTGAGCAGCGGCTCAGTTCGACTTGCCACAATCGCTGCATTGCAATTCAGACGTTTCAATTGCTTGAGCTTGTGATGTTGACGCAGCAAGGCTGGCATTGATGGGCGTGCATGTTGCCCCTGTTGGACGGGCGCACCGTAGCACATGCATCTGTTGCCCATTCGGCATGAGACAGGTCCGCAATTTTTTCACCATCATTCGAAAAGACTGTCGCCTCAGCGCTTCAAGCTTGATTGACAAGCCGTGCAGCTGGTTGGTATGTTTGCATGGGCTGGTCAGTTGGCAATGTGGTGCTGCACCAGCGAATTAGGCGGGCAGCCTTAGCAGTTCGCATTAACGTCCAGCCAGTGCCACTGCCTTTATTTGGCACCAAACGGGTGAGCCTACTTGTAGGTGAAGCGCGGCTACTGCGCGTTGTGTGACGCGTGACAACAAACGTTGCTCCCCGTGGCCGATGGTGACAATGGCGTGCGCTGGGTGGGTATCGCTGGTGATGCCCGTAATGGTGCCGGGAATACAGTTTTGTATGGAACTGTTGGTGGGCTCTGCCAGCGAAAGGCTCACGTCGTTGGCGTGTATGTGCAAGCGTACTGCGCTGCCGAGGTGCAGGTTTTGGCTGCGTAACCACAGTGAGGCGTTGCCAACGTCGATACGCGTCAAATGGAACTGGGCGTTGTCCTCACACACCACTCCCGCCAACATTGCCCCGGCCAATGCGCCCAATGAGGTGGCAATGTCTGCGTTAGACAGCACCTGCGCCACGCTGCCGTGTGCCTGCACTCGACCGTCCTCTAGCAGCACAACGTGATCGCCCAAACGGGCCAGCTCATCCATGGCATGCGTCACGTACAGCACGGGTATGCGTAACTCACGGTGCAAGCGTTCTAGCCACGGCAATATATCTTGTCGTTTGGCTTGATCAAGCGATGCCAGTGGCTCGTCCAGCAGCAGTATGCGGGGCTGCATGGCAAGCGCTCTGGCGATGGCTACACGCTGGCGCTCACCACCAGACAGGTTGTCAGTTGTACGCTTTAGCAAGGGGCCTATTCCCAGCAGCTCAATGGCGGCTTGTAGCGCGGCCTGCCCCCCAGTTTGGCCGTCTCGTTTGATGCCGTAGTTGAGGTTGGCCTGCACATTCATGTGCTCAAACAAGCTGGCCTCTTGAAATACAAAACCAACTGCACGTTGCCAAGTGGGGGTGAAGTGAGCACGCTTGTCGTCTTGCCACAGCGTGTCGCCGATGGCAATTCGTCCTGTGGCTCGCTCCAAGCCTGCAACACACCGCAACAAAGTTGTTTTGCCAGATCCTGATGGCCCAAACAAGACCGTGACACCGCGTGCGGGCAATCGCAGGTCGACCGCCAGTTTAAAAGCAGGTCTGGTTAATGTGAGCGAGAGTTCTAATGCGTGCATGCGTGTCAGACCGCTGCTTGTTCAGAGCGCTTGTTCAGCAACGCCAACGCAATCAACACAGTAAATGAAAATACCACCATGACACCTGATAACCAGTGCGCTTGGGTGTATTGCATGGCCTCTACATGGCCATAAATTTGAGTCGATACCACCCGGGTTTCCCCCGGGATGTTGCCGCCAATCATCAACACCACGCCAAACTCGCCCACCGTATGCGCAAAGCTCAAAACAGTTGCGGTGAGTAAACCAGGTTTCGCCATTGGCAGTGCGACTGTAAAAAAAGCATCTAAAGGCGTGGCACGCAGTGTGGAAGCCACTTCCATAGGCCGTCTGCCCATGGCCTGAAAAGCATACTGAATGGGCTGTACGGCAAAGGGTAAGGAGAAAATGACAGAGCCAATTAACAAGCCTGAAAACGAGAACGACAACAACCCCAAACCCATGGACTGCGTGAGCATACCCAGCCAGCCCTGTGGCCCCAGCACCACAAGCAGGTAAAACCCCAACACAGTAGGCGGCAGCACCAAGGGCAGGGTAACCAAAGCGCTAACGGCTGCACGCCATGTAGATTGGGTTTGCGACAGCCACCATGCCAGCGGCGTAGCCAGTATCAACAAGACAACGGTTGTAACTGTGGCCAATTCAAGGGTGAGGCCTATGGCTTGCCACGCTTCTTGATCAATATGTGCCAACATATGTGCGCGCCTTACAAGCCGTAGCCAAAATGACGTATCACAGCTGCTGCCGTGTCGCTGCGCAAGTACGTTAAGAAAGCCTTTGCTGCCTGGTTGTCTTTGCCAGCAGTTAGCAACACCGCATCTTGCCTGATGGGTGCGTGCAAGTTGGCCGGTACCATCCATGCCGAGCCGTTTTGAATCACGCCATTGCTGCGCACTTGTGACAGTGCCACAAAGCCTAAGCTCGCGTTGCCTGAGGCAACAAATTGAAATGTTTGGCCTATGCTGGCACCTTCCACCAGTTTTGGTGTGACCATGCTTGTTACGCCCAGTTGCTTGATGACTTGCATGGCGGCCAGTCCATATGGCGCCAGCGTGGGTGATGCGATGGCAATTTTGCCAAATTTCCCGCTGTATAAGATCTGGCTGCTGTTGTTGATGAGGGTTGGGTTGGCACTCCACAATACCAATGTGCCTATGGCATAAGTAAAGCTTGAGTCTGCCACGCCTAAGCCAATGGCAATGAGTTGCTGGGGCGTGGATTCATCTGCTGCGATCAGCACATCAAAGGGTGCGCCATGGCTGATGTGCGCAAACAGTTGGCCTGTCGCACCAAATGACAGCTTGGCGGTGTGTCCGGTATCACGTTCGAAATAGGTGGCAATCAGCTTCATGGGGGCTGTGAAATTAGCGGCTGTTGCAACGCGAACCTCACCTGCCTGAACATTGAAAGCGCACAGCGCAATGCTACAAGCAGCCTGGATCCTCCATGTGCAAAGCTGTCGTAAAAAGAGCTGTTGTAAAACTGTATAGATCGGCACGTAATCAATAAAAGCGCTGTGTTTAAAATGAATAACCAGCATATCACGCTATTTTATAAAAGAATAGCGCTATGCCAATCTTTAAGAAAGCCAGCGATGCGAACAAACGGCATTCAGTTTGAAACAGTGCTCGCCAGCGTCATGACAGACAAGCGCGTGGAGGTGTTGCGCTCCATACAGCAAGTAGGCTCTATCTCTCAGGCTGCACGTGCCAACGGCGTGAGCTATAAAGCGGCTTGGCAGGCGGTTGAGATATTGGGTAATTTGGCTGGCAAAGCATTGATTGAAAAAGTTGTGGGTGGGGCTGGCGGGGGAGGGGCACGCTTAACACCAGAGGGGCTGCAGGTGTTACAAGCAGCAGATTTGCTGAACGCCGCACGTGATCAAGCTTTGCAAGCTATGCGCGCAGACAAACGGATGAGTAGCCTCAATTTGTCTGGTATTGCCGGCGTGGGTTTAAGAACCAGCATGCGCAACCAATTGCCCTGCACAGTGACGTGCATTACGCGAACGCAGGGCGCCGTGCTGGTGGTGTTGGCGCTGGCGAATGCACAAGTTTTGAAGTCGCGCATCACCTCAGAGAGCCTGCAATTGCTGGGATTGGTCAAGGGCATGCGCGTGCTGGCTATGTGCAAGGCTGCAGCCGTTGTTGTAGCTCCCACGATTGTGGCTGTGGGCGGTATCAACGTATTGACGGGTACGGTTAGGCGCGGCGGGCGCGTAACAGACGATAGGCAAGTCAACGTTGAGCTCTCAACGGGCATTCAGCTGGCCGGTTTTGCCGACGCTACTGGCAGTTTAAAAAACAAACAGCCTGTGATGGTCGCCGTCGATGAAAATGCGGTGGTGATAGGCCTGTTGGGCTAGGTTACGCCAGCGTATATTGGTCGCACAGGGCTTCAAACGCACCCAGCTGCGGATCAATGGCTGTCTCACTTTGCAAAATTGTGGCCACCTGAGGTGCCATCTGTTTGGCAACACGCGCATCTAAAAATAAACTGCGCCAGCGCCTGGCCAACATGTCTTCTACGGTAACGGCAAACTCACGTTGTACGCAGTAACGCACCATGGCCTCAGTTAGGCCCATACCAATGTGGTTGTTCGCTCCCGGCAATTTGTTGACTTCGGCCAACTCTGTACCAAATAAGTGTGGCCCCGGCGCTTGGTTGATAGGTGTTAATTCGCGGGCGTTAGGCGCACCAAGTAAACGGTGGGTCGCTGTGCTGCAAGGTGCTGTGGTGTTGACAAACTTGTGTTCAATGGCCGATTGGATGACCTCTTCGGCCATGACACGGTAGGTGGTCCACTTGCCACCCGTGACTGTAATTAAGCCATTGTCGTTTGCCACAATTGTGTGTTCGCGGGAAATGGTTTTGGTGCCGCCTTTGGCCGTTGTCAGCGGTTTGACCAACGGGCGCAAGCCTACCCAGACACTTTTTACATCCGCCGCAGTGACAGGACGAATGAGTAGTTTGCTGACTTCGCGCAAAATAAAATCGACTTCGTGGTCAAACGCTTTGGGCTCACGCGGCGCATCGCTGCGAGGTGTATCGGTTGTACCCACAATAATGGAGCCCAGCCACGGCACTGTAAACAGCACCCTACCGTCGTCTGTTTTAGGAATTAAAAGTGCATGGTCTGTCGCCAGCAAGTCGCGTGACACAACCAAGTGCACACCTTGGCTGGGGGTAACCATAGCGGGCGAGTTGTCGCCGCTCACCAGCTGGCGAACTGTGTCTACCCACACTCCGGCAGCATTGACCACACATTGCGTCGTGACGCTGTTGACGTCACCCGTTAAGGTGTCGCGCAGCTCAATGCTAAAGCGATGATCAGCATTGGGTGTAGCGGTGAGTCTGGTGACGGCTGTATGGTTGCGTATAACAGCGCCAGCTTGCTGCGCTGTTGTGGCCAACGATACAGCCAAGCGTGCGTCGTCAAATTGACCATCCCAGTATTTCACGCCGCCAGCCGCAGCAGTGGGTTGCATACCTGGTAGCGCACTGTCGGTTTGTGCTTGAGATAAAAAAGTAGTGGCGCCTAGTCCCTGCTTGCCTGCAAGCAAGTCGTACAGCTTAAGGCCAATGCCGTAAAAGGCTTTGTGCGCGATGCTTTTTGACGGCATGACAAATGCCAAGGGTTGCGCCAAGTGAGGCGCGATATGCATGATGGTCTTGCGTTCCGCTAAGGCCTCGCGTACCAAGGCTATGTTGCCTTGTGCCAAATAGCGTACGCCACCATGCAGCAGTTTGGTTGCTCGGCTAGAAGTGCCGCTGGCAAAGTCATTTGATTCAAATAAAGCGACAGACAAGCCTCGCAGGCTTGCATCTAGCGCCACGCCTAAGCCGGTTGCGCCACCTCCAACTACAACCAAATCATAGGAGCGTGCGCCGGTGTCGTCTTGTAATGAAGGGCGTTGCATAGGGGCTTGAGTTGGGCAATTGCCTGAAAGTCGCAAGAAACATGTCTGGTGTCACGGGTGCCCCGTCAGCACCGCTGACGGGGCGTTGTGCTGGCTACCGTTGGTAGCCAAGCTGTTCGAATGCGCAATTAACGCACGCGGCCTTCTTTCCATGCATTGAGCAAGGTCTCATAGGCAATGGTCTTGCCCTGTGGCTTCTCGTTGGCCAGCTTCTTCCAAGGCGCGGTAAGGCTGTTTGGTTTGAGCGCCATATCCAGCGGGTAGATGTGTGTGTCGCCATCAACGACGGTGCTGACCTGTTGTAGCTCCAAGCTCATGCTGACTCGCTTCTGTGCACCGGTGCGCTGTATATTCGTTTGCTCATATGCAATATGATCTTTTGTGTTCGTAAACGTTTTG
>Ga0114998_10000683_pt1 | contig 25222 bp, 20 predicted proteins | sample ArcticOcean_MG_C_5_FD_87044 | JGI IMG/M metagenome (GOLD analysis project Ga0114998, IMG submission 87044) | Marine microbial communities from western Arctic Ocean - ArcticOcean_MG_CB4_138 | ecosystem: Environmental > Aquatic > Marine > Oceanic | place: Arctic Ocean: Canada Basin | collected... | reverse complement strand
TAGTTGGTATGAATCGAGTCTTGGAGCCAGATATAGAAACGGTATTTTTAGCGCCAGCTGAACATTTGTCTTATATCTCTTCAACTTTGGTGAGGGAAATTGCTTCTTACGGTGGTGACATTTCCAAATTTGTGCACCCGTCGGTTGTGACGGCGATGCGAGAGATATAACTTCGGCCAGCGGCCGCTACTTTTGACAAACACTGCAATAAACGGTGGTTCTCTGCCCGATTCTTACCTCAGTTAGGTCTTTCTCGCAATGGTTGCAGGGAAGCCCCCCCCGACCATAGACCTGCAGAGATTGTTTGAAGTAGCCAGGGTCGCCGTTGCTGTTGGTGAAGTCCTTTAAAGTCGTTCCGCCAACCAATATCGCTTGCGCCAAGACACTCTTGATTGCCACTACTAATTTTTCATAACGGGCCTTTGAAATTGCACCTGCCGCGCGTTTAGGGCTAATCCCAGCCATAAAAAGCGCCTCATTGGCATAGATGTTGCCGACTCCAACAACAATATGACTATCCATAATAAAGGTTTTAATTGTCGCTTTGCGCTTTCTACTTAAGCCGTATAGGTAACTCGAATCAAATTCTTCTAACAGCGGTTCGGGGCCTAATTTGGAAAGTAAGGGATGCTGCATTAGATCATTTACTTCCCACAAGATGCAGCCGAACCTGCGCGGGTCTGTGTAGCGGAGAATATCGCCACTGCCAAGTTCAAAATCTACGTGATCATGTTTCCCTGTGGGAATCGGTGTTTTAAGAATCCGTAGGCTTCCTGACATGCCTAGATGGATAATCACTGTGCCTAGTTTTGATTGAAGAAGTAAGTACTTACCACGCCTACTAACCCCGTTAATAGTGTGTCCCGGTAGATCTCGTGCCAGAGAAGCGGGAATAGGCCAGCGTAGCTTTGGCTGCCGAACGATAACCCTAACTATGGTTTGGTTTTTAATATGCGGCTCTATTCCGCTTCTAGTGGTTTCAACTTCAGGTAATTCTGGCAAACCATTCTCCGTTGTTAGGGCGTTTTTCAGACCCTCTAGCTAGTTGACTCTATGGTGAAAGGTTACACTATTAGACTCGTTAGCCAGTCAGAATATCAGTGAGATGCTATTGCCGAATAGAAATGTTTTAGGAATTGATGCGGGAGGAACGTTCACCGACTTCGTATTGTTGGAATTAGGCTCCGAGGTTCGAATTAGAATACATAAAACACTCTCAACTCCTGATGCGCCAGAAAAGGCAATTATTCAGGGAATGGAGTCGCTTGGGTTTGCTGATGATAAAGCGCGATCTACTTTGGTCATTGTTCATGGCAGCACGGTCGCCACTAACGCTACGTTGGAGGGGAAGTTTGCTCGAACAGTTTACATAAGCAATCGAGGCTTCAAGGATGTACTTAGTTTGGGGCGGCAAACCAGGCCAAGTCTTTATGCTCTCGAATTTCCTGCACAGCCTGAACCGGTGCCTTCTGAGCTGTGTTTAGAAACGGGGGGCAGAATAGCCGCTGATGGATCTACCCTAGAGGACCTAACCGATTCAGATATAGAGACGTTAATGAGCTCTCTTATAGAATTAAAGCCTGAGGCTGTTGCCATCAATTTATTGTTTTCATTTCTTGATGAAAGCTTCGAGAAAAAAATTGCCGATTCCATTGCCATTGCGCACCCTGACCTTTTTGTTTCACGTTCCTCAGAGGTCCTGCCAGTTTATAAAGAATATGAGCGCGGAATTGCGACTTGGCTAAACGCAAGCCTAGCGCCGGTTGTATCAGGCTACGTCGGGAGACTGAAAACAGCGCTACAAATACCAATTCAGATTATGCAGTCCAGTGGCGAAACACTTTCCGCCGAGGCAGCCGCTAAGTCTGCTGTCAACTTGTTGTTATCAGGCCCGGCTGGCGGGTTAAATGCAATCAAATATATAGGTGAACAGATAGGCGAAGAAAATTTCATTAGTTTTGATATGGGCGGGACATCTACAGATGTCGCTTTAATCGAAGGCCGGATAGCAACAACCAACGAAGGTCATATTGGACCTTATCCAGTGGGCGTGCCTATGGTTGATATGCATACCATTGGCGCAGGCGGTGGCTCGATTGCTTATATTGATAAGGGTGGGATTCTTCAAGTTGGACCAAAATCCGCCGGCGCGGCACCGGGCCCAGCCTGTTATGGACGCGGCGGAGTTGAGCCTACAGTGACCGATGCAAATCTAATATTAGGGCGACTCGTGTCTGAATCTAAGCTAGCTGGTGATCTTTCGTTAAACCCGGGGCTTGCCAGAGGCGCGATTGAGCCGCTGGCCATGTCTTTAAGGTTGACCATTGAGGAAACGGCGCTAGGAATTATTCGCATTGCCAACCAGCATATGTCTAGGGCGTTGCGTTTAATTTCCGTAAATCGCGGACATGATTCCAGAGATTTTCAGCTTGTTTGTTTTGGTGGTGCCGGCGGTTTGCATGTTTGTGAGCTCGCGGAATCGATGTTGATGGATAGAGCCATTGTCCCAATTCACGGTGGTGTGCTCTCAGCCTTGGGCATGGTGGTGGCAAAAAAAGGGCGACAATTCTCGAAAACTGTAAATATTTCGGAGCAAAAGGTAGAGCTTCCAGCCATTGAAAAAGCCTTTTGTGAATTGGAGCTTAGAGCGATAGATGAGCTGCGCAAAGAGGGTATAACGGAAATCGAACTAGGTGAAATTAGCATCGAGCGGCGAGCAGACATACGTTATGTTGGGCAGTCGTTTACCCTTAGCGTTGCTTGGCAAGGCTTGCAGCAAACGTTTTCCAAATTTACGTCTTTGCACCAACAGCGTTATGGCTATCAGCTTGATGCCCATACCGAAATTGTAAATATTCAAATTATGCCGACAGTCTCAGGAGAAGAATTCGACCTGCCAACGCTGAAAACTTCTAAGCCAGGTAAGGTTTCTTCCAATGTTGAGGTCTATGGTTATGAGAATAACGTAAGATGTTATGAACGTTCGAATTTATCTGCAGGCCAGGAGTTAAAGGGCCCTTGCATAGTGAAAGAATATTCGGCGACCACATATCTCGGTGAGCACTGGTGTGCTGCGGTCGATAAGTTCGGAAATATCTGTTTAAAGCGAAAGAACTAACAGCGGTTAAGTTGATACTAACCAACGCAAAATAGGGTGTGGAAGGTTTACAGGCTAAATTCAGCGATGTTATAACGTAATGTCTCGAGTCCTAATAAACAATATTCGCAAGTTGGTTCGTGTTATTTGTTTCGATCATCGTATCTCTTGCAAGACAATAGTCTTTTTGTCCTGTGAGGTTTCACAACGTCTCAGGCGTAGCCATGACTATTAAGTGTCAACACCAATTTCTTTCGATGAGCTGTCTTGTAGCCACCCTGTTTTGTGGCAACGTTTTTGGGCAAGAAGAAGGCCGGGCGGCAGATGAAAGCGAACCTAAAAGTGATCCTGACAGTATCGAACGGCCATTAAGGCTGTATTTTATTGATAAGCCGATTGAAATTGATTCAGGCTTTGATGATCGAGTTGTCTGGCCTGTAACCAAAACTGAAGTTATTTCCGAAGATGACCCTCAATTTATTAGCCGTATGCGCAGTATTCAAGAGTACACGGAGTCAATTCAAGCGATAGAGTTAGAGGGAGGAGTCTGGGACAGGGGCCTAATTGAAGGTCTGGCAACCTTAGGGGAACTCCAGCAGCGTCAAGGCGACCACATTACAGCCATCGAGACTTTTGATCGGGTTGTTCACGTAAACCGGATCAACAATGGACTCCATACCCTAGAGCAGATTCCTGCCCTAGAGCAGAAAATTAAAAGCTATCTGGCATTAGGTGATTGGGAACAAGCGGACCTGTTTTACAATTATATGTTTTACATTCAGCAAAAAGCCTATGGCAGCACTGATCCTCGGATCATTCCAATGCTTGGAAGTTTGGCCCGCTGGAATCTCCGAGCTTTTAATATAGGTTTCGGAAAAAGCTTAGGTTTGCGGCTTAGCTCAGCTCAACTTTTATTTGTTGCCGCTTCAAAAATGGTTGATGTACATTTTGGTCGCTCTGATAAGCGCTACGTTGACTACCAACAAAGCATTGCAAATGCTTCTTATCTGGTGAGTCAGCACCCTGAGCTAATGAACGAAATGGAGAGGCCGGAGTTTCGTCTTAACCAAGACCAGTTGCGGCGAAGGTTGATAAGCTCTGAGCGCATCGTCTCTAGGGGCTTTCAAGCAGGCGAAGAAGCACTTCTGAATATTCTTGCCCAACGTCAGGTGGAAGATGGACTGTCGATGTCTCTGGCGGAAGCGCATGCTAATTTAGGCGACTGGTATTTGATGTTCGGTCGGCGCAAAGCTGCCGCGCAGCTGTACGCTGATGCTTGGCAGGTTATTGCTGACTTGGAGGGCCCTCCGGAGCCTTTAGCAGAATTTTTTGGTCACGTAGTACCTTTGCCTACTTTTCTCGACGCCCCCACCAGTTTGGTTTTTGCATCGAATGAAGGAAAAGACACTAAGGACCTTGAAGTTGGTTTTGTGGATCTACGTTTTGATGTGACCGAAAACGGCATTGTCCGGAATTTAGTAATAGTTAATGGTGAAACTGAAGAAAAAGCACTTATTTTGGGGAAACTTCAGCGGCAGGTTAGAAGTTCAGTGTTCCGGCCTGTGCTTGAAGATGGGGTTGCTGTAAGGTCAATTGGCAATCAGTTTCGCTACCGGTATTGGTACTAATGCACTGATATAAGGGTTAGCATTAATTGTCGTTTTCATTCTGTTAAGACCTTGTTCAGCAGAGTTTTGAAATACTACAACGCGCAATCTGGCTAATTTTTTGTCAGTGCTGTCTACCCGAAAATTTAAAGTCGCCGTTTTTGCAAGATAGAGGCGCTCAAAATCATCAAACGCTAATCAACTCGATGGGTTGTTAGTGGAGGCTTGGCGAAATAAATTATGCAAAAAGTAACGAATCAAATTCCACGCTTGGTCTTGTTGGCCGGCCTAAGCCTCGCAATTGTTGGTTGCCAGTCGAGCCAAAGCTCTAGCAGCTCTGCTCCTGCGCCTAGCCCGAGCTCTAGCTCGTCTTCTAGCTCGAGCTCTAACTCGCCCTCAAGTCCGAGCCAATCGTCTCAGTCCAGTAGCCCGAGCCAATCTCAAAGCCAATCTCAAAGCCAATCGCAAGGGCAGAGTAGCTCTTCAGGTTCCGCCGCTCAAACCCAAGGGGCAGGTCAGTCAGGCAGTTCGCAAGAGCAGGGCCAAGCTAGTACCTCTCAAGAAAGGGCGGGCACGGGCAATACTTCTTCTGGTCAAAGTCAGGCTAACACCGCAGGCGCAGGACAAGCCCCGGGTTCGTCTAGCTCTGCTGGGGACAGTAGGCAGCGAACCGTATCTTTCCCTCCGAGCATTAAAAGCTCCGGGGATACTCAAGGACAGGGTTCTGAGCAAGGGTCTCTAGAAGGCCAATCCGGGTCGAGCACAACGTCTGGTCAGGGTGCTGGTGGAGAATCACGTTTTCCAGGTGAGCAAGGCGTCTCAGGCCAAGGGCGAGATAGTTCGACCGGGGATTTAGGCAATGGACAAGGTGCGAGCAGTGGCGGTTCTGCGGGAAATTCAGGTCTTAGAAGGCCCACTGGTGGGGATTATAGTTTAGAAACCCTTCCAAATGGCGCTGCAGGTGGTACAAGTGGCTTAGGAGGCAGTGGTGCTTTAACCAACGCTGAAAGAATTCAAGTTCTTGATGAGAGGCTTAGAAAAGGCTATGAAACATTCGATGGCTATATTCTAAGTGAACGTGAACGTGCTCAAAATGAAAGCAATGCTGCAGGTAGCTCAGCTCCTGGTGGTTCAGCAGGTGCAGGTGCGGCAGGAGGCGCTCAAGGCCAGCCGCAAACACTTCCAGCAGAGGGCGAGACACCAAGTTCAGTGGCGACTTCGCAGAGGCCAAACTCCAGCCAAGCTCCACCAGAAACATTCCCGGCGCCAGATGACATTCCCAGTGGCAGAGATGATGACGTGGTTGCGAGGCAAATTCGAGAATTGGCAATGAGCGAACCAGACCCGGAGTTGCGTGAAGCAATTTGGGATGAATATAGAAAATATACAGGTACTGGTGAAGACCAATGAGAACTTCATTTAGGAATTTAACCACTCTTTTAACGGCCGCATTTTTTATAGTTTCTTGTGCAACACACACTGTTAAATCGACTAACTACACCCCGATTGTGCAGGACTCCCAAGATACGCCGGAATACTTACTGCTGGATGTTGGAGTGGCAGTATTTGATCCTGGTTTAGATGAGATTAAGAAGAGTGAAGAAGACGTAACCAATCATGAAATTCGTGTGGCGGAGTCCCGCTATGCGCCTTTTCTACTTTCCGAAACACTTCAGCGATCCGCCAATTGGGGTATCGTGCGAGTCATGCCAAACCAAGAGAGCCCAATGGATGTCTCCCTCAAAGGGACAATACTTAGCTCCAATGGCGAGCAAATGGCGATTCGGATCGAAGTATCCGATTCCACCGGGCGGCAGTGGTATACAAAAGAGTATAAAGAAGAGGTTAGCAAGTTCAGTTACGAGCCCAGTGAGCGCCAAAAAAATGATCCGTTCCAAGTTGTTTACAACACCATCGCGAATGACCTTCTCGAATACCGTAAGCGCAATTTAAAGAACGATGAGCTTACCGAAATCCGCACAGTGTCCGAAATGTTATTCGCCCAGAGATTCTCGCCGAATGTTTTTGGCCAGTACCTCACAAAAGATTCAAATGGAAACTTGGAAGTAGTTAGTTTGCCGGCGGAATCGGACCCGTTATTAGAAAGAGTGAGAGGGATTCGTGAACGTGATTTTATGTTTATTGATACCGTGCAGGATTATTACGCGACATACGTAAGACAAATGCGCCTGCCTTATGATTCATGGCGTCAACAAAGCTATGAAGAAACCATTGAAGTACGTGATTTGAAAAATTCTGCCCGGCGACGGTTTATTGCGGGCACTGCAGTTGTACTTGGCGGTTTAGCGGCGGCCTCTAGTGGCGGGAATTACGCGACACAAACAGGTGGTGCTATTGGGGTTGGAGCCGGCGCGGTTCTTATCAAAAGTGGATTCGATAAGCGGGCAGAAGCAAGAATTCACATGGATGCTTTAGAAGAACTCGGTCAGTCACTTGAAAATGAAGTTGCCCCAAGAGTTTTGGATTTAGATAATCGCAGCATTACATTAACCGGTTCCGTTAAAGAACAATATGCTCAATGGAAGGAAGTGTTAGCAGATCTCTACGCAGCAGAAGTCGGCGGACTTTAGGCGACGATAAGTAAACTTGATTCACCTGTGCAGTAACTAATATGTCTGATAAAAGAAGCGAAAGTGCTAACCTCGATCACGTAGATGACAATGCAGTATTTAAAACGGCTAGCCCTCAAGCTCCAATTGATAAGCCTCCAATAATTCTCTGGCTTGGATTAGGTGGTTTGTTGCTAGTGGCGTTACTGGTAGTTTTTGTTCTGCCAGTGTTAGTTACTGAATATGAGTTACCTCTAGAAAGGCGTGTTGATATTGTCGAGTTTGTGCCTTCATCAGCTTCCCAGCAAGAATTAGAAATATCCCCGTTTGAAGAAGCGCAGCGCTCTATTCAGAGGAAAAACGCACAAGACGTATTAGCTGAATTACTGGAAATTCAAGGCGAGCTTTCAGCCTTAGACGTTGCTGGTTGGGGACAGCGTCAATTTGAAGAAGCGTTGTCTCAAGCAAGTACTGGAGATGAATATTATCGGACCCAAGAATTTTTATTGGCAGTAGAAGTCTATGGGCTTGGGCGCGATCAATTGGCGCAACTCAGAGACTCTGTGCCAACGGTTATAGCTCAAACACTCATAGAAGCCGAGGCTGCTTTCATAGCCGGTGATGCGCTGGTTGCAGAACAAAAATATGCTCTCGCGTTACTTCTAGACTCCTTTAATGAAGCCGCCTTAATTGGTTTGGAGCGCTCAAGAACATTAAGTGAGGTAGTTGATCTTTTAAACCAAACTGATGATCTGATTGAAGGTGGTGGCCTCGAGCAAGCAAGGAACCTACTCGATCGCGTTATTAGTTTGGATGGTCGCAATTTAATTGCTCCGGCCAAAAGAGCTGAAGTAGTCGCAATGATCCGCGAACGAGAATTTTCTTCGATCATGTCTGCTGGTTATACAGCTTTAGAAACCGGCGACCCAGATGCTGCAATCACGCAATTCGAAAATGCTGCGAACATGGGAATTAATCAAAACCAGGCACTGGCGGCTATAACTCAAGCCGAAAATGAAATTGCAAACGCAGAAATAAATGTCCTTAGGCAGGCGATCGACTCTGCAGAAAATGCCGAGCAATGGCAAGAGGCCGTCGATAACTATGACAAGGTTTTAATAATCGATTCAAATTTATTATTCGCAATTAACGGCAAGGATTATGCGATTAAACGAGAAAGACTAAATTCTTTGTTGGTTGCAGCAAACAGTAACCCTCAGCGGCTTGCCGAAGATGATGTCTACCAGCAAACAATCGATGTTTATTACACAGGCCGAGCCATAGATGAGCCAGGTTCAGTTTTGTTCACTCAGCTCGATTTATTGGAAGGATATTTAGAAAACTCTCAGATACCAATTAACGTCCAATTTATATCTGACAATTTGACCGATGTAACACTTCTTAGAATTGAACACTTCGGTCTTTTTGAGCAACAGAAAATGTCACTCAAGCCAGGTAACTACGTGGCCGTTGGAAAGCGGTCCGGTTACAGAGAGGTTAGAAAGGAATTTGTAGTAGGATTTGATCAAACGCCAAGCTTAGTAATAGTGCAATGTGATGAGCCTATAGCTCCCAGCAATAGGCGATAACGATGTATAACCCTAATGTTAAGAATGTGCCACACGGTTCTAACGACCCGATAATACCAATAGATTTTACGCCTAATGAAAATAAGGCAGCCCGTGTTTCGTTCAAGCTAAAACCTATTCATTTTGTGCTGGCCGCATTTCTCAGTATTTCAGGGTTCGCCGCTTGGTTTGTATTGACGGCGAAATCTGTTTCTATCGAAGCAAACCCGGTTACTGCCGTAGTTGAAATTAGCGGTGGCTTGAAATTAAAGTTGGGGCCACGTTATTTAATTCGCTCAGGCAGCTACGATATTAAATTAGCGAATGCGGGTTATCACGACAGCGAAACTACATTGGTGGTTAGTTCAGATCAGACTCAGACCCACTTCTATGAAATGCAGAAGCTTCCGGGGATCTTAAGTTTTGCTACTAAGGATCTAATCAACGCTAGGGTGCAAGTCGATGGCATAGACCTCGGGGAGACACCTCTAGTGTCTATATTGGTTGAAGCTGGCGAGAGGCAGCTAACCGTATCAAAGGACCGCTACCTAGATTTTGGGCAGACAATTTTAGTGGAGGGACGGTCGGTAGAGCAGAGCTTTGAGGCTCAATTAGAGCCTGCCTGGGCGACTGTCAGCTTGAAAACAAGTCCTGCCGGAGCGGACGTCATGGTCGATGGCGAACTTATTGGTATCACCCCTATGAATGCGGAAATCATTCAAGGCCAGCGCGACCTAACCCTGAAGCTCTTAGGGCATAAGGTATGGCAGGAAGACTTTGATATTTTTGCGGGAGAAGATTTTGTTATCCCTGATATAGAATTGGAGCCGGCAGATGGATTAGTCTTCATCCAGTCCTTACCATCATCAGCCTCGGTGACTATAGGAGGAGAGTTTAAGGGTCTAACGCCGCTTGAGGTTTCCTTGGCACCGGATATTGATCACGAAATCACCTTTTTTAAAAATGGATATAATTCCAGTAAACGTCGCATTAGAACTCAGGCCAATCAAGAAAGTGGGGTCAGTGTTAGCCTGGATCCCGTGCTGGCTAATGTTCAGGTAATTAGTCAGCCTGAAGGTGCAGAGCTTTATGTTAATGGAGAGCTTCGTGGTCTTGCGAATCAAACCCTTGAGCTAATGGCAGCAAGTCAGCAAATTGAAGTACGTAAGGCCGGCTACGTACCGTTTACAACGGAATTCACCTCCAGGCCTGGCCTGGACCAAGTAATTCGAGTGAATCTTAAGTCACTGGAGCAGGCGCGACTAGACCAGATCGAACCGGTTATTAGTAACGCTGCTGGTCAGTCGCTTAAACTTTTTTATCCTTCCGCTTTTACAATGGGCGCATCTCGCCGTGAAGCCGGGCGCAGGTCAAATGAAAACCTGCGAGAGATAAATTTAGTACGGCCATTTTATATAAGCTATAAAGAAGTGACTAACGCTGAATTTCGACTGTTCGATAGCGAGCATTCCTCTGGTATTTTGCAGGGTTTGAGTCTAAACAATGAGGCCCAGCCCGTCGTAAGAATTAGTTGGACACAAGCCGCGCTTTTCTCCAACTGGCTCAGCGAGCAAGAGTCTATTGAGCCTTTTTACGATGTTTTAAACGGCGAAGTTGTTGGTTATAACTCAGAGTCTACTGGTTACAGGATGCCCTCTGAAGCTGAATGGGCATGGGCCGCAAGGGCGGATGGTAGTGGGAATCTCTTGAAATATCCGTGGGGCACACAACTGCCTCCGCCAGACAAAGCCGGCAACTTTGCAGATATTACGGCGAGAAGTTATCTCGGGGAGGTTATGTTTGATTACGAAGATGGCTACTTGGCAACGGCTCCTGTGGCATCCTTTACCGCTAATCAAAATGATCTGTTTGACATGGCAGGTAATGTTTCGGAATGGGTTCATGACTACTACGGTTCAATTGGGTCAGCCGATGGCGCTGAAGTTGACCCACTGGGTTCTGTAAACGGTCAGTTTCACACAATTCGCGGCTCTAGCTGGGCCCATGGTTCTGTTTCTGAGATAAGGCTATCGTTTAGAGATTTCGGTGAAGAGCCACGAGACGATGTTGGATTTAGAATCGCTAGATATTTAGAGGAGTGATGATGAGGAATTTAACTCACGGTTACGCGGTCTGGCTTGTATTGGCTAGCGCTAATGTAATGGCGCAAGATCAAACTCCGAATGAGCCTAGTTTAGTAGAGCTTGAGGAGCCTGAAGTGTCAAATGAGCTAGTGCTAGATGAAGAGCCAGTCATTGAAAATGGCTCGATAGAATCACAGCAAGAAGATGACGGACAAGCATCCCAGAGGTTTATCCCAACCGAAGAGATATCACAGGATTTAGGTGTTTCTTTTCCTGCAAACATATAATGATTTAGCGATTGTTTGCCACACTAAAACAGGTGGTTTATAAACTAGAAAAGGATTGAGTATGAAGCAAGGTTTGTTGTCTGAAGCTATGTGGCAGTTAGTGCCTCTTATTGTTGCGCTAATCGTCGTACACGCGGCTTATGTGACAGTGATTCGACCTACCGCCGAGGCTGTACAGGAGCAGCAGAGTTTCCTGCAGGAATCTAATCCAGATTTTGTTCCAGAACGTTCCGTCTATATTATTTTGAAAGACCTAGAGCAAGAAACCTGCATAATATTATTTCTGTGGGCAGCGGCTCTTATAGGCATGAAAACTCAACAGACCATTAGGCAACGAGCACTACTTGATCAAACTCTTATTCAATTGTCTGACGGTATGAGTATTTTACCAGAAGACGCAAGAAACTATGCTCGACCAGTTCAGGCTCTAGGTGAGCGTGAAAAGCAATATTTGCTTCCGCGGGCTTTATTGGCAGGTCTGCAGCGCTTTCAAAGTACGCGCAACATTCAGGACGTATCAACTATTATAAAAGATACCTGCGAGTCTGAAGCTGATCGCATGGAAACAGAATTGTCTATTGTGCGCTATATAGCCTGGGCAATTCCATCTATAGGCTTTTTGGGAACGGTTCGCGGTATCGGAACAGCTCTAGGGCAGGCTTATCAAGCCGTTGCCGGTGATATTGTAGGTGTGACAGTGAGTCTCGGGGTTGCTTTTAATTCAACCTTTGTTGCCTTGGTTGTCAGCATTTTGTTGACCTTCGTTTTGTACCAGTTGCAATTGCTTCAGGACCGGCTCGTTTTGGACTGCCAGCACTACTGTGATGAAAAGCTAATTAGCAACCTACAAGTTCCGGACAGAGTATAGCCATGAGTTTGAAAATAATAGAACTTAACGACGCAGGGATTAAAGTTGGCGACCATGCTGGAATCGTCGCTAGTAGCCCTGGCTTTGCTTTGGTGGTTGGCAACGAGCTTTTATTGGGTGAGCGTGCAGAGCAGCAAGCGCGCTTGCAGCCTACCAAAAGCTATAATAAATACTGGTACGAACTCAGTATGGAACCTTTGAATCACGGCAATCATCTCAGGCATACAGCGGATATAGCGTTTGCCCATCTTTTGCATCTAGCCGAAATAGGAGATATTGACTCTGATGTTCTTTTTGCAGTACCGGGGAGTTTTAGTTCTCAGCAGTTAGCTATACTCTTGGGGTTAGTGAAGCACAGCCCTATCAATCTAATAGGCGTAGTTGACTCAGGTCTCGCTGCTGGGGTTGCCGCTGGGATTTGTGAATCATCTTTATTTATCGATTTGCAACTCCATCAGATTGTTGTAACAAAACTTAACTTTAGCAATGGCTTTTTAACTTCTGAATCTGTTGTTCAGATTCCTGGTGTGGGCAGTCAAAATTTAATTAATTTGATGATGCAGAAAGCTACCGACTCATTTATCGAACAATGCCGTTTTAATCCTCAGCATAATGCCGAGTACGAGCAGCTTCTCTATAGCCAGTTACCGCTTTGGCTCAGTCAATATGATGATTCTCAGACTAATTTAATGTTGGAGCTGAAAACTAGTGATGCTTTGCATGTTGCAAAAATGCCAAAGGAAGGCCTCATCGCTGGTTTGCAAAGTCACTATAAGAAAATTAATCAAGAGCTTAAGCCTTTACTTAGCGATCAATACTCTACTCTTATTCTTAATAAAGGCTTGGCATCATTGCCCGGCTATATGGCTAGTTTACCTCAGTTTAAATCCATTAAAGTTTTGCAAGGCCATGAGATAATTGAAGCCTGCCTGAACCATGTAGATAGGATAGTGACGCCGGGAGAGGAAATTCATTTAGTAAGGTCTCTTCCTGTTGCAGGTGGATCGAATTCAACCGTTGCTCATGGACAAAGTGAATCAGACGGTGGTGAGGCGCCCACTCACCTTGTTTACCGCAGTAGAGCTGTGGCGCTTGGAGGTATACAAATTCGTAATACTGACAATGACAAAAACGGCTCAGGGGTCAGCCCCAAAACAATCAATATCTCAGCAGGCGATTTGCCGACCTTGCTTGGAGAGACTCACGTTGATAGCGCAGGTGCTTTTATTGAGAGCGGTGAACTTGAGTTTTACTTGAATTCAAAACCGGTGAAAGGGCTACAGAAAATTTGTCTCGGCGACCAGATTCAATTCATCGTACAAGGTGATGTAATGACGGCAATTCAGGTGCGAAATGTCTAGAAAGTCGAGTCGTAGAGTATCCACTCCCTTAAGCCTTGCCTTTTTGGATGTGATGTTTTGCGGTTTTGGTGCGGTAATTCTAATTTTCCTTATTATGGACCACTCGAGTATCACCGCTCAAAACGATGCTAACCCGAGTTTAGCAGCCGAAATTAATCTTCTCGAAGAAGAAGTGCTAGAAGGAGAGCTTGGCTTGGTGATGGTGCGTAATACCCTTTCTGATACCACCTTTGAAGTTGTTGAAGCTCAGGGGCTAGCGCGACAAGTTCAAGATCAAATTGACACCTTTCTCCAAGAGCTGGCGTCTATGGAAAACTCCAGTATCGCCAGTGTCGAGAGTATTGAAAAACTACGTTCGGACATTAAGGCGCTTGAAGATGAATTATTGAGACTGCAGGCTAGTGCTTTTGAGCAAGAGGGTAATAATGTCAGGCAGTACATTGGCGACGGTAATCGACAATACTTGTCTGGGTTCTTCTTAGGGGGACAGCGGATTTTAATTTTGGTAGACAGCTCCACTAGTATGCTGGATAGCACGCTAATTAATATTATTAGAACTCGAAACTTGTCAGATGAACGAAAAAAGCAGGCGCCAAAGTGGCGTCGAGTAGTCAAAACTATAGATTGGATAAGCACTCAGCTACCTATAACCAGCCGTTATCAAGTTTGGTCCTTTAACAACAGCTACACAAGTGCCATCCCAGGGAGCGAAGCGCGGTGGTTGGAAGTGGCTGACCGAGATCAGTTAAACCAAGCAATTATCAATATAGGCGATACCATCCCCAGCAATGGCACTAATATGGAACAGGTATTTCGCGGGGTCGCCAACATGAATCCGTTGCCGGACAATATTTTCCTTATAACTGACGGTCTACCAACGCTAAATGAGCGCAGTGACCCTAACGGCCTGGTAACTCCGAATCAGCGTGCAGAGCTGTTTGAAGATGCCGTCATCGAGTTACCTAGAGGAATACCGGTAAATATTATTTTAATGCCTCTGGAAGGAGATCCATCTGCTTCTGCAGTTTTTTGGGAGCTGGCCCAGGTTTCGAAAGGGTCCTATTTGACCCCTTCTAAAGATTGGCCTTAGCCTATGTTGTGTATTTTAGTGAGCATTGAATTCGGCATCGACCTTGCCCTATATGAAAAGTAGAACAGCCAAGTTCTTTGTGAGCGTGAGGAGTAAAAATGAGACGTAGAGACCGCGAATCTGATTCCTTTACTGTGTCTTTTTTGGACGTGGCGTCCTGTGGTTTTGGGGCGATGATAATCTTGTTAATAATCACCAAGATTAATGACCCAGTTACTTTGGAGATAGTCGATGTCCCGCCGGAGGGCAGGGTTATCGAACTACAGGAATCTCTGTTTGCGATTCGGGGCGAAACCACAATACTGAATCGGGAACTCAACGCCAAGCATGAGCAACTGTCTGCACTCACCGATAGAGTCGCGCGGCTACGCAGAGATCTAAATGACATCGAAGGGCGTTATCAGACAACAACTGAGCTGTCCGATGAAACCACCGATGAAGCCGGCAAGTTGGCGATTGCTCAACAATCCTTAACTGATGAAATGCAGCGCCTGCTGGCAAATAGTCCAGCAGCAGAGAACAACGCCGTTGGCGGTGTGCCTGTGGATAGCGAGTATATTATTTTTATTATCGATACATCAGGCAGTATGTTTAACAACCCTAGTTGGAATAAAATGCTGGGGGTGATCGACAATACACTTGATGTTTATCCCGAAGTTAAAGGGATTCAAATAATGAACGATATGGGAGACTATATGTTCAATTCCTATGCGGGTAAGTGGATGCCTGATACGCCTTCTACTCGTAGCCGCATTATCTCCACGCTTCGAAATTGGCAACCTTACAGTAATAGTAGCCCTGTAGAAGGAGTGACACGGGCTATCAATACATTTTATTCTCCCGATAAGAAAATCAGCATTTACGTCCTTGGAGACGATTTTCAGCCAGGGGGTTCTATCCGCAATGTGCTTCAAACCATAGATAGAATCAATGTAGAAGACGCCAATGGGAATAGGCTAGTAAGAATTCACGGTATTGGTTTCCCCGTCATTTTCGACTTTCCGCAGCGCTTCAGACAGAGTGTTTATCGCTATGCCACCTTAATGCGCGAGATGACGTCACGAAATGGTGGTACATTTGTAGGCCTCAACGACTTCAGATAGCTTTGCTTGGATGTTTCAGTCCCCTTAGCGTTTGGTTTTGAGTTCAATTGAGTCAAAAGGATAATGAATAAACACTTAAGTAAAATCGCTCTAGTATCCATGTTCGCTCTTTTTCTAGCGAACTGTGGTGTAAATAACGTGGTGATAGAAGGGCGGTTTCCTACGCCTAATATTCGCAAAATGCCTGTTTATGTAGCGGTGCTCTACGACCAAACTTTGAGGGATTTTTCTTACCTTGAATACACTGAAACAGGATCCGAAGAGTTTAATATTCAAAGCGGTGCCTCTCATGTGGAGTTGTTTAATTCGATAACACCGGCAATGTTTGAGCAGGTTATTTTTGTAGACACATTAGAAGAGGCTCAAATAGCTGGAGTCGATGCAATATTCGCCCCCGCTATTGAGGAGTTTCAATTAGCGCTGCCAGCGAAAACAAAGCTGGATGTCTATGAAGTGTGGATAAAATACAATATGCGACTTCTAACAGCTCAGGGAGACTCGATCGCTGACTGGGTTTTGACGTCCTACGGAAAGACCCCAACCGAAACGTTTCAAACGGTAGAAGGGGCAATTAATGATGCGGCTGTGGTCGCCTTAAGAGATCTTGCTTCCAGTTTTTCGCTAAGTTTTAGCGATGTACCTGAAGTCAGAGATTGGCTGGACCAGCAATAAGGCAGAAAACCAGTTAAGAGAGTCAAAAATGAATCCTAATCTAATTTTTAAAGAAGGGCGCTTCAAAATTTTGTTGTTGATGGCGTTAAGCTTTGTAGTTTCTTGTACTAGCACTACAGTTGATGAGTTTAGGCAGGGTGAAACCGGAATCAGCGGTGATGAAACCGTAGTTGTTCTCGGGCGACGTCAAGCCAGCGACTATGAAACGAGGTCAGAGTTTATAGAATGCGTGGGCGATAAAATGGCCCGGGGTGACAACGCGCTCAATATTATTCCTGAACAAGAGTTTATAGATGCTATGTTTCCTTGGTTTGAGCCTCGCACTGCGCCACTTAGAACTCAAGACTTAGCCAAGCTAATGTCAGAAGACGTGGTGGCAGATAAAATGGGTGAATTTGGGATTCGCTATATTGTATGGGTCGATGGTTTTACTGAGACCTCAGGAAGAACGGGATCAATATCCTGCACCGTAGGGCCAGGCGGAGCTGGATGCTTTGGCTTTGGTACTTGGGAAGATGATTCCAATTTTGACGCTAGAATATGGGACGTTGGCTCATTCACCAATGTCGGTACCATCAATACTGATGCTTCGGGGCAATCATATTTGCCGGCATTGGTTATTCCAATACCTCTAATTGCTCGAGTGGAAGCGAACGCCTGTTCGCGGCTGGCAGATCAGCTTAAAGGATTTGTTAATGGCAGCTAGCTGCCCATTCAATGAAGAAATTCAGGTGTCATCATGACTAGTTTGTACAACTTCTCTTCAAAAATTATCACGCCGTGTGCTTTAGCAAATCAACTTCCTAGAAGTTTTATTTTGTGTGCTCTAATATCCTCTATGGTTCTGTCTTGTTCAGTAAACCCAGCAACCGGTGGCGCTAATTTAGTATTAATGACTGAGAAAAAAGAAAAGAGAATCGGTCAGGAGGAACATGAGAAAGTACTTGCTAGCATGCCGTTATTTGATGATGAAGAATTACTAAAATATGTACGTATGATCGGAAACAAAGTGGCTAAAGTTAGCCATCGACCTAATCTGGAATATACATTCAATATAATTGATAGTCCTGAAATTAATGCTTTCGCCTTGCCTGGCGGCTATGTTTACGTAAACCGCGGCCTGCTTACTTTTATGAACACAGAAGCTGATTTGGCGGCTGTACTTGCTCATGAGATTGGCCACATTACGGCACGCCATGGCGTGCAACAGCAAGCAAGAGGAACGCTGGCAAGAACAGCAGCTCAAGTAGGCGGGGTGGTCACAGCTGTAGCTACTGGCAGCAGTTATGTCGGCTCGCAAATCAGTGAAGTTGCATCCATATGGGCACAAACAGGATTGAGTGGGTTTGGTAGGGAGCATGAACTCGAGGCAGATAGTCTAGGTGCAGAATATATCAAAGAGGCTGGGTACGATCCCGTTGCTATGATTAATGTTGTCACCGTTTTAAAAAACCAAGAAGATTTTAGCAAACGCGTCAATAATGGAGGTGGGGGCTACCATGGATTATTTGCTACCCATCCCCGTAATGATACCCGCTTACAAGAAGCAATCGCGGCGGTTGCCAGCTTAGACAATGATGAGATCCTGAACTTAGACAATACTGAATTTAGAGAAAATATAAACGGATTGATAATTGGTGCTAGTCAAGCTTCCCAGACGCAAGATGCGCGAAATCGATACTATCAAGCACTGTTGGGTTACACCTTGCTGTTTCCTGATGATTGGCAGGTTTCAGAAACCACCACAACAGTGTTCGCAAGCAATCAAAGTGTGGGCAATATGAAGATTGAAACTCAACGTCTTCAAGATAACGTAGAGCCACGTATCTTTTTAAGAGATACGGTTGGTATTAGTAACCTGCAAAAATCTGAATCGTTAGATCAATACCGACTTCAAGGACATACAGGAACGAATCTTTTGGAAAATGGAAATACCGAAAGAGTCGCGGTGATTTACTTAGGTCCTCGTGCTTTCGTTTTTCGTGGTGAAATTACTGACCCATCTTCAATCGACGAAATTGACGACCTCCTGCTCTCTACAATCAGGACATTTAGATCAATTCAGCGAGGTGAAGTCGTCGCAGGAACAGAGTTAAAACTAAAATATGTTCAGGCAAGCGAATTCTTTGACTTTGCTGTAGTGGCTCAAAGTAGCAAAATATCTAACTATCCGGAAGAAACTCTCCGGCTTTTAAATGGCTACTATCCTGCCGGTAGCCCAGAAGAAGGTGAGTGGATCAAGCTGATAGAGTAGTTAAAGCAGATAGCTAAGCCTATTTACCCACGACTATAGATACCTCCGCCCTGCCAATAAAAGACTATATTGTCCTAAATCTTTGTTTTTACCCACCGCAAGGTTAAACTAGATGCCTAATTTTGTAGTGTCTATGGACTTCTATTTAGGCGTTATTAATAGGAAACAGATCAATGGCGGTTATAGAGGGAAGGACAAAAAGTGCTCAAACGAATAATGGAGCCCTAGATCTAAAAGTGTTTATCAATGGGCTGGCTGCATCTGGGCGAATTAGTCAAAAAGACCTCGAGTTTATAATCAACAATAGGCGCAAACCAGAGGAGCGTGATCAACATATTCTGCATTATCTTGCCGATCTTGAGCTTGAAGACAGGGTTAGTGCCGGTCGCGTTTTAGATATTGAATCTCTGACTATGGAACTAAGTAAGCAGAGCGGACAGGACTACTATCGAATTGACCCCCTCAAAATAGACGTGGCTGAAGTAACGGAAGTGATGTCCTTCGCATTTGCTAAGAGACATAAAATATTGGTGGTTGAAGTCACTGCATTTCAAGTCACTGTTGCTTGTGCTGAACCTTACATAAATTCTTGGGAAATAGACCTTGGCCACACTTCTCAGAAAAAAATAACCCGGGTTGTCGCAAATCCAGTAGAAATAGAGCGGGTAACGAGAGAGTTCTACAGCCTATCAAGTTCCATAAGAGGTGCTTCGGCAATCGGCACTCAAAAGAAGGGGATCGGTAATCTTGAGCAAATGCTCGAGCTTGGAAAATTAAAAGATCCTGAAGCAAACGACCAGCACATAGTTAATGTGGTCGACTGGCTTCTTCAGTACGCATTTGAACAAAGAGCGAGTGATATACACATTGAGCCCCGACGAGATCAGGGCAATATTCGTTTTCGAATCGATGGCGTACTCTACACCGTTTATGCATTACCAATGCAGGTGCTTAATGCGGTTACAAGTCGGTTAAAAATCTTAGGTAGAATGAACGTTGCAGAAAAGCGTAAGCCTCAAGATGGCAGGATAAAAACCAAAAGTCCTAAGGGAAACGAAGTTGAACTACGACTGTCGACATTGCCAACGGCATTTGGCGAAAAGTTGGTAATGAGGATTTTTGATCCTGAGGTTCTTCTCAAGCCATTTGAAGAACTCGGCCTGGCTCATGATGATCTTGGTCGATGGAATAAAATTATCAGTAATAATTATGGCATCGTTATTATAACCGGTCCAACAGGAAGCGGAAAAACTACGTCGCTGTATTCAACTCTAAAAAGCCTTGCTACCGAAGAGGTAAACGTTTGTACAATTGAAGACCCGATAGAAATGGTTGAGGACAGCTTTAACCAGATGCAGGTACAAGAGAACATCGATTTAAATTTTGCTGATGGTGTAAAGGCGCTCCTCCGGCAAGATCCAGATATTATAATGATAGGTGAGGTCAGGGATTTGCCTACAGCTGAGATGGCTATCCAAGCCGCATTAACTGGCCATTTAGTTTTCACTACCCTACACACTAATGACGCCCCTTCGGCAATTACTCGTTTACTTGAATTAGGGGTTCCTTCATATCTAATTAAAGCCACGGTAGTTGGGATAATGGCGCAACGATTGGTGAGAGTACTTTGTCCACACTGCAAACAGAAAACCGAGGTTAACCAAGAAGTATGGGACTCAGTGACATTGCCATGGAAAGTAAAGCTACCTAAAAACACGGCTGAGGCTGTAGGTTGTTTGGAATGTCGTAATACAGGTTATAGAGGACGTGAAGGGATTTACGAGGTAATGCCGTTCACTCAATCATTGAAAAGATTATCGGATAACAAAGCTGATCTACCCGAACTAAGAAAGCAGGCCTATAAAGAGGGAATGTTAAGTTTACGTTTAAGCGGAGCTCAAAAAGTGGCCATTGGTACAACGACCATTAATGAGGTTTTAAGAGTGTCGCCAGACAACAATAATTAGATGAGAAATACTCAAAAAAAGCATTGTGGGGCTCCCTTTAAAGTGGACTTACTATTAAATAGCAAGTCAGCTATTGCTCGTAATGAATAGATCGCAGCAGGAGAAGTTTTTAATCATAGGGCCGTCTTGGGTAGGCGATATGGTGATGGCTCAGGTTTTATTTATTCGCCTCAAACAGAATCACCCTGACTGTGAAATTACGGTTATTGCTCCAGCATGGGCTATTGCCGTCCTGAAGCGAATGCCTGAAGTAAATAATATCCAAAACTTGTCACTGGGTCATGGTGAACTCGGCCTTCTCCAAAGAAGAAAAATAGGTCGGTCTCTGGAGGATCAGGGTTTCACGACAGCTATCGTCTTGCCCAACTCGTTCAAATCTGCGCTTATCCCGTATCATGCGGGAATACCAGTAAGAATAGGTTGGCGGGGAGAATGGAGAGTGCCGCTTCTTACCGATTGCAGAAAACTGGACAAGGAAAAATTTCCGTTAATGGTGCAAAGGTTTGCAGCTCTTGCTGAACCAGAGTCGGAGCAGCCACTGCTAGACTTAAAATCACCTGAATTTCACGTTGATGATGCCGAAAGGTCTCTTAGTCTCAAAAAATACTCCTTGGATCTAGATAAACCAATCATTGCCATATGTCCGGGGGCTGAGTTTGGTGACGCAAAGCAGTGGCCGGCTGAGCATTTTGCTGAATTTTGCAATATGAAGCTGTCTTCAGGCGCTCAAATTTGGTTATTTGGCTCAAGCAATGACTCTGAGATAAGCGATAAGATTGCTGCCGGAATTAATGAGGGTTATTCAAGGAGTTTTAAAAATCTTTCTGGCCTGACCAATTTGGCTGAAGCAATAGACCTACTCTCATTTGCTGGGGTCTGCGTGAGCAATGATTCCGGGCTTATGCATGTTGCGGCAGCGCTGAAGGTCCCTGTTATTGCAATATATGGGTCAACATCAGCAGAATTCACACCTCCGCTATCAGAAAAGGTAGAATTACTGACAACAGACATCGAGTGCCGCCCCTGTTTTCAGCGCAAGTGTCCATTAGGTCATCTTCGTTGCCTTAAGGATATTCAGCCGGTGCGTGTATCACAATCAGTCAATCGACTATTGGATCTCACTTAGAAAAGGATTTGCCATTTGCGTGTTCTCATAGTCAAAGTTTCTTCCCTAGGAGATATTATTCATACTCTCCCCGCGGTGACAGACGCGCATAGAGCACGCAAAGATATTACTTTTGACTGGGTAGTCGAAGAAGACTTTGTCGAAGTCCCGAGCTGGCATCCAGCTGTGGACAAAGTGATACCGGTGGCTATTCGGCGCTGGCGTAAGAATATATTTAAGACCTACTTTAATCATGAATTTATAGAGTTCAAGAAGTCGCTTCAAGATACTCACTATGATCTTATTATTGATGCTCAAGGTTTGCTTAAAAGTGGAATCATTAGCCGTCTTTCAAAAGGCTTAACTATCGGTTTAAGTGATAGAACAATACGTGAGCCGATGGCGACAATTTTTTACAACAAGGCTTACTCGGTTCCTTGGACAGAGCATGCTGTTGATAGGGTGAGGCAGCTTTTTTCGAGAGCTCTAAAGTACAGCTATGATCCTCAGTTAGTTGACTATGGCCTAGATGTTAATCGGATCGTCCCCTCTATTGCTGCAGACGCCGCTAAGCGAGTGGTATTTCTCCATGGCACTACCTGGAACACTAAACATTGGCCCGAGCATTACTGGCGCCATTTGGCTCACCTCGCTAAAGAGTCAGGTTTTGAGGTCTTATTACCTTGGGGTAACGATAAAGAGAGGGAGCGGGCAGAATTTATCGCTAGAAATAATGTCAGCGCAAAAGTTTTAGACAGGCAGTCTTTATCTGAATTGGCCGCTCAAATAAATCGCTCTTCCGGTGTAATAGCTGTTGATACCGGCCTTGGGCATTTGGCTGCAGCGTTTGCGAAACCTACGGTATCACTATATGGTCCGACTAATCCGGGCCTTTCAGGAACTTTTGGGCACAAGCAATTACATTTAAATTCAAATTTAAATTGTGCGCCCTGTGTTAGAAAAGTATGTACCTACAGCGGGCCCGGAGTTACAGACAAATTCCAAGACCAACCATTTGCTGTTACACCAGCCTGTTTTTCGTCGCACAGGCCCGAATACGTTTGGCAACAATTCGAAAAATTACTAGCCGAAAAGTAAGCAATAGTGAAATATAGTTTTCTGATATATACCTACTTTCCTTATGGTGGGCAACAAAGGGATTTCCTTCGAATAGCGGAGGAAATGCTCGCTCGTGGAAATGAAATAGATGTATATACATTAAGTTGGCAAGGGCACATCCCTGCCAATATGAATGTTATTTTGGTGCCGGTAAAAGCTTTTACTCGAGTTGGACTCTATAAGCGGTTTACGAAATGGGTAGAAAACGCCTTAGCTCTAAAGCATCGAACTTGCGTTGTGGGCTTCACCAAAATGCCGTTACTGGATATTTATTTTGCTGCGGATCCATGCTTTATGGAAAAGGCTGAGCATCAACGCGGCGGTTACTATAAATACACAAGAAGATACCGGCACTTTAAAGAATACGAACGTGTGGTATTTAATGGCAGCGGCAAAGTAGAAGTCTTGCTTCTGTCGCCCCAACAACACTCTGCATTTTGTCATTATTACCCAGGCTGTGAATCACGATTACACCAATTGCCTCCGGGAATTTCTAAAGACAGGAGGGTTGAAAAACGTGACCCGTGCATGGGTGATCAGATAAGAAGAGAGATTGGCGTTTCTGATGAAACGGTTCTCATACTTCAGATAGGATCTGGATTCAAGGTTAAGGGTGTGGACAGATCTTTAGAGGCTATCGCGGCCTTGCCTCCTTCATTAAAACAGAATATTCACTATCTGCTTATCGGACAGGATAAATCCAATCGCTTCGTAAAACTGGCGGCAAAGTTAGGTTTAACTGATCAGGTTACGATTTTGCCCGGTAGAGACGATGTTCCAAACTTGTTACAAGCGGCAAACCTTATGCTACATCCGGCGTATAGCGAAAGCGCGGGCTATGTATTACTTGAAGCGACCATAGCGGGTCTGCCGATCTTAACAACAGCAAGTTGTGGCTATGCGTATCATATTGAACAAGCTCGGTCTGGTGAGGTTTGTCCATTGCCTTTTCGGCAACAGAAGTTAAATAAAATGTTGTTCGACATGCTTGAAACGTTGGAGACTGCGAATTGGTCTAGTGCGGGCATTGAATATGGAACGAACGAGAATTTGTACACAATGCCGGAAGCTGCAGCTGACATGATCGAAGAAAATGCTAAACAGATTAAAGCTCACCAAAGCACCGTGGTATCCAGATTATGAATTATTTAGCCCCCAGGTTTGAAGCCGCTTGGTCAGGCAGGCACCCATTCACGGAAGTAAGCAAATTAGAGGGTACGGTATACAGAGAAGTTAAGTCTCGGCGTACGCTGCGCTTTCTATTTTCGGATAAGTATTACTTTGCCAAGATTCATTTTGGTATTGGTTGGCGAGAAATATTTAAAGACATCAGTCAGCTTAGGTTGCCAATCACAGGTGCTCGAAATGAATGGGAGGCGATAAAAAAACTAAAAGAATTGAATATAGACACAATGACCGCGGTAGCGTTTGGCTCAGAGGGTTTTAATCCAGCTCAGTTAAAATCCTTTATCGTCACCGAGGAGCTAACAGGTACCATACCATTAGAAGACTATTGCAAATCATGGTCTGAAACGAAGCCGGACTTCAAAATCAAGGTCGAACTAATTCGAAAATTAGCAAATGTTAGTCGGGTAATGCATTCCTCAGGGATGTGCCACCGTGATTACTATTTATGCCATTTCCATTTGCATCCAAGTAGGTCTCAAGATGGCGAACTTAAAATTTCTCTCATAGATTTACATAGGGCGCTGATCAATAAACGGCTGGCAACACGTTGGATTGTGAAAGATATTGCAGGCCTGTATTTCTCAGCTATGGATATTGGTCTTACCGAACGAGATAAATTACGTTTTATTCAGCTCTATACTGGCCGGCCGTTGCGAGAGGCTTTTATTGATAAAGATGGATTTTGGGCTTCTGTTATGTCTCGTGCAACAAAGTTATACGCTAAAAATAATAAAACCCAGGAAGTACTCTGATGGCTTACGTGAGCAATGACATAATTGAATTCGGACGAAATATACCGGTCCCTTGTAATGTGACTTTGTTGACCGATGGAGTAGAGAGTAAGCTTGAAATATTAAAAATACTTAGAATCCTTCCGGGAAAACGCCTTACGGCTGTTGCTAGATGGAATGGGAAAAAGACAGTAGCGAAGTTATTCTTTCACCCGACAGCTTGGAAGAGAAAGTTAAATAGAGAACTGTCGGGCATGGAAGAATTTGAAAAACATAAACTCGCCACCCCAAAGATTCTTAGCCAGCACAATATCAAGGGTGCCGGGGGAGTGATATTAATCGAATACCTCGAGACAGGGATAAGTTTAGCGGAATACTTTGCCGACGAAAAATCAGTGAGCTCACCGGATGGTGAAAGGATCTGGTCTTTGATTTTTAGTGTGGTTTGTAGTTGTCACAACACTGGGCTTTGGCAAGGAGACATGCACCTCGGTAATTACATGTTGTTTAAGGATCAGCTGTATCTGATTGACGGCGGAGACGTAAAGCGG
>Ga0114998_10000682_pt1 | contig 25224 bp, 7 predicted proteins | sample ArcticOcean_MG_C_5_FD_87044 | JGI IMG/M metagenome (GOLD analysis project Ga0114998, IMG submission 87044) | Marine microbial communities from western Arctic Ocean - ArcticOcean_MG_CB4_138 | ecosystem: Environmental > Aquatic > Marine > Oceanic | place: Arctic Ocean: Canada Basin | collected... | reverse complement strand
CTTTGACCCGCTCTGCTCGTACGATTAAAGACGCTTTATTCGCGTCGCGACCGGTCTCACGCAGTTTCCTAAACAGAACCATCCGCGCGCTCTTTGTAATGGAAACGAATCCGTTCGGGAGAACGTTCAGTCGTTCAGTCAAAAGCGAGCGAGAATCGATACTGATTTGCTGATCCATTTAAAATCAAAAGCACAGTTTTTTCAGCAGCAGAACAGAAAAACTATCGACTCTTCTCGTCAGCACAACTTTCTTCATTGAAAAAGAAATAAACGAACGTTCTTTCTTTTAAAAAGACTCCTAGGTCGTCGCAAAAGAACACCTGAGAGAGAGAGAGAGAGAGTAATCTTATTCTTCTTCTTCTTCTTCTTCGTCGTCGTCGTCTGCGTTGTTTTTGTTGAGCCGTTGATTCGTTTATCGTGTCGCTTGCGAGCTCTTGGACTGCGATTTTATACCGTTCAGTCTTAAGCCGTCAAAATTTCTTCTTCTTCTTCTTCTTCGCATAGCTTCTTTTGGAAGGACGAGGGATTGGGAGAATAATACTGCAGTAATAAATAACAATAAATAATTGAAGAAGAAGAAGAAGAAGAGGGAGAGAATGGGAAGAATAGAGAAGAAGGCGAGAGCGCACGACGTATCGCCGAGAATGCGAGCGATAATCGAGCAAATATTGAGATACCAAAAACCGAGGAAGTTCACTGATATACCATCGGAGTTACCGAGATTTGTTTGGACGTTTGGGAAAGGGGATTTTACGCATTGGGTCGACGTGTTTAACGCGTTCGATCTGTTCTTAGAAGCATCTACGACGACTGCGACGACTGCAATTTTTGGCAGTGACGATAGAAAGCTCGCTCGCGAGGATGATTTGGTCGATGCGAACGCGGGAACGAATGCGACGACGAACTCTTTTGCGGCTACTGCAAACACGACAACAACTGCTTCGGAATCTGCGTTGAAACAGAAACGAATGAAGTTTGAGAGCGAACCGAACTTTATATCGGTTAAAGACGCTTGTAATTTCGTGCTCGAGTGCGCGTATTTAGTCAAAAGCATAGAAGATGAAACGAAGATGAAAGAGAGTTTTGCGACGCGAGCGGTTTCGAAGATTCAAGTTTTAGAGGATTGGTCAGTCGAAGTCGAACGAGAAGAAAAAGTAGAAAAAAATGATGATGATGGAGGATGTTATGCGAGGCAAAAGAAGACTTTGCTTTGGATTTTGAGATGTACGCGCGCGATCCTTGACGAATGCTGGAATAAGCACGAGTATTTTTCAACGGAACATCTCGCGAGACTTTTGCATCACGAGGACTTTGAAATCGCGTACGAAGCTTTATTGACAATTCATTCTGTCGCAAAGAAAACGCCCGGAACGCGAGTGAACCGGTTCGTACCTTGTAATGGATTGACGCAGCGATTAATCACACTTAGTCGCGCGGAGGAAATTGATGTAAAGGCAAATAGTGAATTTGACTCTTTGTTTTTTAAATTCTTCGGCTTGTTCTGTACGGTTGATAACTTGGCTATGTTGTTTGAATGCGCTAAGCGTAATCCAAACATTGAAGAAGTCAAAAATCCATCATCAGAAGTAGAAGCGTTCATAAAATCAAAGTTTACAGTAGTAGAAGAGGGATTTAATAAACGCACAAAGCTTCAAGATGATATGTTTGAGGAGCTATGGAAACTTCGTTGGTCCTCGTTTAATAAATTTTTCGAATCCTCGCGCACAACAAAAGGCGTGCAAGAAAGTGTTGCAAATCTTGCAATGACAACTTTGCTACAATTTAGCGATTCAGCGGAAGACTTGTCGTATGATTCCAAATATAATCCAACGAAAACGCCGATTACTCCAGCGGAAATGCGAAGACTGGTCTTTCAAACGTCCAACGTGCAGGAAAAAGCGTCCGAAATCGTTCGTCAGCTCGACGAGCGATTATCAATCAACACGAACAACGTGCCATCTACATCAACTTCGAAATATTACTTACGCAGTCTTTGCAACGATGCATCGGTAGCAGCATGGGCACTTTCTGCGCTCGTAAATGAACGAGATACATGTTCAGCGACTCTTGACGTTTTGCGAGCGCATAAATCTGCGACTACTATTGAAAACCTGCTCTCAATCTCGGTGGATTGGCTCAGAGACGCGCAATATCTTACTAAGAAGTATTTTGACGTTAAAGGTAGAATGTCTATCGAAGAAATAACGATGAATAAAGGAGAAGAAGAAGCAAATAGAAGAGAACTTGCGAGTTACCTATACTTTGACGTATCAGATCATGGAAATATAGAAGCTTCGGCTTTGGCCGAAGCAGCCTTCGCGCTACTCGCAAATTTGAGCACGTCACCTCCTGGCTGTCATGTATTGCGCGATGCAAACGCACTAGAACCACTTTTTAAGTTGTTCAAGCACGAACGCGCTGATCACATTCCGTTCGTTGCTATATTCGCGCACTCACTCGAGATGATATTGGATTATAACAGAGATGCCAATAGAACTTTTCGCGAAAGAGGTGGAGTTTTGCTGCTGTGCGAAAGATTACGAAAAGAAATTGAAACATCTTTGACGGAGTACGAAGAGACTTGTGATTCGCTCAAAAGTATCGATGTATTGATGAAACTTTCGAGCGGCGTTGCAGCTGTAAAACCGCCAAGTAAAGATAGTAATAATGAAGCTTTAACCACAAACACGACGCCAGGTTCTGCTTCGAAGCGCAAGAAAGTACAAGAACAAGAAGTGTCAAGAGACAACGAAAGCGAAGAAGGTACACCGTCGCAAAAACAGAAACGCGAAAGTGATATTAACGAGGAAATTCCCCCAACTGGAGCGACAACTACAATGTCGTCTGAAACGGATATGAAAGAAGATACGAATGCTATCGTTCTCCCTAGCTACGTCTCATACAGTCGACGCGTGTTGATAAAAGCTTTAACGCGCGCTTTAGCCTTTGCAATATTTGGTCCATCGGTACCGCAAGATACGCACGCCGTAGGCCTTGATGGCCCAAGTGGTCTCAATGAAGCTATATGTCTAGTATTTGATAACGCTAAAAAATTTGGAGGTAGCGGTGTTACCACGTTTGCATCCCTCGTCACTGATTATCTCAATCACGATCCAACTTGCTACGTGAAGCTTGAAAATGCTGGAGTTTTTGATGCGTTATTTCGTGCCTTTGAGAGTGAAGATATCGCAAATAACTCCAAGGTCTTGTGCGTCGCGCCTCAGGTCATATCGGCAGCGTGTTTGCACGAAGATGGACGCAAAAAAGTAATCGAAAGAGGCATATTATCAAATGTGATGTACCCAGCCTTTACAAAACAAAATTATCAAAAAGCTTTGAGTGCACCAGATATAGCGAGTGCGATTGGGTCGAATGTTGATGAATTGTTAAGACATGTTCCTCAGCTTCGACAGCACGGTGTAGAAATGCTGTATAAAATTTTTGACGAAATTCTTAGAATGTGCACGAAAACTGATTCTGAAGATGGAAACGAAAATTTTAAGAGTATTATTCCGGAGAGTAAAGAACGTTCCGAACGCGAGAGCCAAGAGAAAGCTTTACAAGGTCATGTCATGTATGCTACGCGTTTATTGGAAGGCATAATTCAAACGAATGAACTCGTTGCTCGATTTTTGTCATATAAGCCAGAATCTACTGGTCTTGAAACAGAAGAAACTCCAATTTACTGTGGTATCGAAATACTGACAAGAATTTTTGTGGCAAATAAACTTCCTTCTTCTTTTCATAGCTCAACCGCGGGAAACGAGTTCTTGAGGGTTTTGCGTACGCTCTCATCGATAGACCCGGAGAGTTTCTCAGCGGCGTTTGATTTAGCATTAGGTTCTGCTTTGAAGGATTTCGAAGTCAAAAATGATCTCTGGGTAAGAAATATAAGTGAGTGCGAGCGTTTTTGTCGGGATGATCGTTACGAGGCTGAAAAGAAAAATTATTTCGTGCATGAAATGGGAAATGTATGCAAACGCTTAGAGCACGCGACAAATTTTCTGACGAACGTAATTCGAATGGATCCCGGAGCTCTTGGAACGTTCTACCAAAAGATAATCGATCTATGTCGAATTTATGAAAGTATGCTGGTTTCGATAAGATGGTTAAATGAGTGTGGATTAACTACACCAGAGGAAGTTGATACACATGCGTCTTATGAGCGCCTAAAATCAGCCATCGTCAGTGCTTTTGTAGCTGTCGCAAGACCACCACCTGCAACGTGGTCGAGAAATGGTAGAGCGAGGGTAAACATTTACGAGCGTACGCAGTGGACAACTATCGCTGCAGTTTTGCTGCAAATGGAGGACACGATTTACACGAGGTACCAAGGAATCTTGGAAGAAATTCAAAAACTTTCAAATCCAAGCCTCCGCGACGAAAACTGGCTCCCTCAACATGTCTACTTTAATACTCTTCGAGATGTTAAAGAAAACGGATTTGAAATCAGTAATTTGCTCACCCAAATCACTGACTTTATAAAGCTCGTTTCTTCAATACTCGGGTACTCGTCCGATCGTCGAGACAAGACCCGACGTGCATTTGCGCCTGCAATCATCCTCGGAAGAAAATATGGCATAATTGATCTTATATCGCGCGCTATTTTGCCAGCGATTATAAAGTGTAAGAAACTTCTTTGTGATGAAAATTCAGAAGCTCAAATGAAATTGACTGCTGCTCATTCAAAAGTTCCACCACCCCGCAATGATTATGAAGTTGAAATTTCACAATTTAAAAAATTGAGAGACGATATATTCCACACTTCAATCGAACGAGCCGATGGTTGTATTACTGCAATTACCTCCTTCTTTGAGAAACTTTCTAACCTCGAAGCTTTTCCAACTATGATGGATAGATCACATTATAGCTTAGCTACAATACCGTTATTAGCCGAATGGGAGAAGATATTGGAATTACTCGGCAGCCTTGGCGATGAAAGCGAAGGCTCTGTTGCTGCAGCAAAATCAAAATTAAATAAAGGCAAATCGGAAGAAGAAAAACTGGAAGCAAGTCAAGAAATTGATTTTGGAAACCCTGAGCAGGCTGATTATTGGGTCAAAGAGTTCGAAACTCGCATGATGCGAGATGGTTGGAATATTCGTGGCCGCTTTCATCGGTCCACGTACACTTCTGATGAAATATTTCAGCGTCTCGGTAAGGTCAAGATGCCGAAAGATTTGGGAATTTCGTTACATGAAGAATGCTTCCATGTTGCAACCTTGATTCAAGAAAGCATTTCTTCTGACAAGAAAGGTTTGGAGACGGACTCAAGTTTTAAAGATGGATTTTCAAAAGATGTTCTGAAAAGTGTGTTTAGAATAATGGCGCGTTGTTTTCGCGGTCTTAATGGGGGTTCGGCGTTCTATGAGCGGGGCTTATGTGATAACGATAGATTTTCGAATTTAAAAAAATCAACCGCTGAAGAAGTTACTGACGCTCGCAATGATAAAGTGGATATTGATCCGGAAACCTTAGAGCTTATAGTCGAAATGGGATTTTCCGCGGAGTCGGCTATATTAGCGCAATCGACTTTAAACGAGCATCATCCTGGAAAAAGATTTAATGCCGAAGCAATTACCGAATTTCTTTTATCACATCCAGAAATTATTGAAAAGGCGAAGAAAGATTCAGATGATGCCAAAGTCAGTCAAGCGCAGAACGAAGTGGCCGAGACTAAGAACACACCGATTGAAGAAGATTCCAAAAATTGCGCTCATCTGTTATTAGTTCCATTAGAAGAGCGAATGAAAGAGAGAGTGCCGTCACTCGTCGGCTCACTCTGGGAAATGCTCTTATGCAAGAATAATGAAGTAATCGATAATACTTTGCTCTTCGAGTTCATAGAAATCGTTTGTGACGTGATTATCCAAGATGTAAACGAGGTCAAGGTGAATGACGCTTATCGCATGGCTGTCGTGGAAACTATTATGAAGTCGCGTACGGTGATTAATATACCTACTGCTGATAAGACCGCTGAATTTCTCGTTGACTGTATGACACAGAATGTGTCCAAAAATTATTCTGAAAATAAGGAGACGGAATCTATGCATACGATGCAAGATAGAATGATTGGATTACGACAACACGCTACGGTGCTACTTTGCTTGCGGGACTCAAAATTTCGAGAAATTTTCCAAACAATGAAAGGTTCAGCTGTTGATGATTACGTTCGACTTCTCGAGGTATTTGCTAAATTTGCACATGTCACACTTCCGTCTGCAAATGAAGTTAATGTCATATCTGCTTCGCCTCTGTGTCGATTTCATTATACTTTACAGACTGTGATACTCGTTTTGCATATGTTTGCTCAATGGATGCCGATAGGAAATGGTGGATCTTTTTCGCTCAACGGGTCTTGTGATAACGCCGCATTCTCCAGAGAAATAGATATTATTGCCGGACGACCATTTGGTATTGTTTCCAAAGCGAATCAAAAAAGTATAATTGAGTCGCTCGATGTCGTTTTGCGTTTTTTCGCGTGGGCACAATCGCCAGCTGTTTATGAGAAGCAGATGTACTCGGCTCCTTCGGTTGATCCAGATTCAGAGTGGGGGAAAGTAGTTTCTACATGCTCACGTTCAGGTAAACGATTGCACGAGATAGATTTTCCTTTGGTGTATGAAAGCGAAGTGCGCGAGTACCCGACGGTAGTTGATGTGTTAAATAATTCAACGGAGTGTTTTGATTCTTCTTATTTAGAATGTGGAGATATTCTAAAACAAAGCAAGTATTGTGATCGTTATCGTTTTACAGATTTCTCAAATAGCGATTCCGCCATCGATGCAACGCGCTGTCCACTAACGAGGAAAATGTTGCACGAGATTCGTCAGCCAGTGCGCCTTAAAGGGAAAACGTATGAGAAAAGTGCTCTTATGCAGAAGTATGGCTTATGGTGCTCGTTGTGCGGTAATACTTCTCATATCGATTGCGAAAGCGTGTATCCGAAAGAGATACAAAAAGATGAACATAATTTAGGTTTTAAGACGCCGGACGGAGAATATCATGATCCAAAAGATGTCGTTTACGCCCTTGAACAGCAAGATATCTTTGCGGCAAATTTCAAAGCTAAGTTTTATGGGAAGTCACCGAAAGATAATAATCCTGGATCTTTTGCACCACAGATCCAAGCCGCGATGACGCTTCTCGAGCATTTTACGAAATCACATGAGAATACTATGATTTGGCTCAATAATATTAAGCGTAAAGATAATACATCAAAATTGTTTCTTTCAAAAATGTGGGGATGCGATATGTTATTGCAGCTCAGAACTCTTCCACAGCATTCGTTTGTTGCTTTTACAAATCTGCTCGCTTCAATCTTCCGTCACGTTGCGGAAGACCCAAATACGTTGCATTATGCCATGGAACGCGAGATCAGGAAGTCTCTCGAGTCTGCATTTCATTCGAGTAAAGGAGGTGTGGTGTCGGCGTCAGTGTTTCTAACAGTCATGTCACCGGTTATGGCTCGAGACGTGCATACATTTTTTTCCGCTTTAGAGAAATGCGCGTTTTGTATACAAGCACCTGATCCAAAGAGCAAAAATGAAGATGCTCTGCTCATTATACTCCCACGATTTTCGATAAGTGAGGAAAAGAAAGATGATCGAAACGAGAAGAAAGGGGTAGCTTTGGATAATAAGGTTACTTCAACGTCTCACGCCACTGATAAAAAGAATAGAAAAGATAAAGCCGACGTCGAAATTCCTCCACCATCAAAGTCATTTATTCAGCTTATCCGCACACTTCTGAAAATTATTAAAGGGAATACTGTTGCCGATCTGAAGCTTGCATTCGCCGACGGTCCAGTCCCGGCACGACGAGATCCTCCCTATTTTAACGTTCACAATCGCTACGAAGAACCCTACGGTGCATCAACGAACGTTCACGCAATTGCAGAAGTGAAATTTGCGTTGCGACTACTCTCAGAGCTCATTGAAGTACACGCCGCAGCAGGAACGGTGCTTGTAGAACTTGATAAAAACGACGCATCGGTCGGTGGCGTTTTGAACCACGTGTTTTGTAGATTGCTCACAAAGGAGAAAACGACTTGGATTGAATCAGAATCAGAATATAATATGCCACCATCAAAACCGGAGCAAATTCCCTCGGGGCTCGCTGGATATAAAAATAATAAGTTCCCATCATGGCAAGGAGCGGAACGCGCTGCACATTTTCTCGCGACGTGTGCGATTCGTGTTCAAGGCTGCCGGGAATTCTTCTTTTCGCTTGTAGCGCGATTACTTCAGAATGATTTTTCTCCTATTAAGGATTCTTACAGTTCAGATTTGAGTAAATACATCTCAAAGCAAACGAATAAAACTCATGAATTATATGTAGGACACCTTCGAGCTGCTTTGGACTTGCTCACGACTCTTGTTACACATTGTGTACCGTCTCGGTCGTCGGTAGCAACGAAGGATTCTTCGGCGAGTATTCAAAACGGCGAAACTCTTGCAGCGATGCATCGTCATAGAATTCTCCCACTCTTGTTGAAATCCCTCGAATATCACTGCATTAACGAAGTCCGCGATGGTGGGCGGGTAGATCTTGGCATTTTAGATGCAATAGTAACGGCAATAGATAAATTATCAAGCGCGTATGAGAAAATGTCGAAGGAGATATCTCCAGCCGAAGCTGGTCTCGAGGCAACAGAAGTTCGAGAACGTCACCGACACATAGAGCAAAGTCTTGCTGCTGTGATTGACGCGGTCTTGCGAGGCGACTCTGATGATGATGAAGAAGAAGAAGAAGTAGCCGCTATGAATGCGGACGAAGAAGCTATGATGGAAGAAATGGCCGACCTTGAGGAAGAAGATGGAAATGCTGCCGACTTCGCCGAGGCCTGGGGCTATTCTGACGAGGAAGACGACGAGGATGATGATGATGATATAGAGGAAGGTTTTGAAGTCGGTTCTGATTCGGATGCATCCAGGGACTTAATCGATGGAGGTGATTCTGAAGATGATGATGATCAAGAACATCATCCAGATGATCATAGCGATGATGAACTTGATGCCGAGGATGAAAGAGAAATGGAAATAATGATGGAGCGTGGTATGATTAATGAGTTTGAGAGAGAAGAAAGGGAAGATATGGATGCTGCGCAGTTTCCGGAACCAGAAGATTCTGAAGATGATTCAGAAGGTGATGTCGATGATGGGTATACCGACGACGAGGAGGAAGAGGAGGATGAGATGACGGAGGAGGATGAAGAAGGTGACTTCGAGCTGCCCAATGTCGACGATGTCGATAATCACGCTCATACGCCTGCAAGTACAAGAGCTGAGAATTTTACGCGCAATGAAACCCGTGGAAGGAACGCCGCCGGTGGTGGATATTTTCTGCCTCATGGAAACTTGCCCCACGTCTCTGACGCAGTCTTTAACGTGCGCCACAGGCAAGTTAATCAAGTCCCCGGTTCACGCGCAAACGCAAGATTGCATAGTGAAGCTCACGATGAGGAATTGTTTGATATGGAACCTGATGAAGATGAAATGGATGAAATGCTTGACGGAGAATTTGTACCTAATACAAGCGCTGCTGGTGGTGGAGATGGCGAGGAAGAATGGGAAATGGATGATTTATTCGAGGGCGAAGATGGTGATCAACCGCCACCAGCACCACCGGCTCCGAGCATGCAGTTGCAAAGCAATCAAGTGGTTAGTGGAATTTTAAATAGAGTATTTGCACGAAATCCGCAACCAACGCGACCAGAAAATCCATTTCATCCAATCAATGTTTTCGAACTTTCAGTCGATGATTTGAGACGGCTAGCAAGCGGTGAGTTACCACGACAGGATAGAGTTCCATTTCTCGATCAACTAGAGCGACAAGACAGAAATTCTGGTTCTGGATACGCGATGAATAGGAGAGAAGCTTCCGATCTTCGTCGTCATCAATTGAATAGAAGAGATGGTTCAAATCTAACTAATCATTCGACTATGCGCCATCACGGTATGCACTTTGGCGAAGGATATACGTGCGAATCAGAAGATGCGCATGGTTGCGGAATATCAAGGAGACATCTGCCGACTCGGCGAGTCTTCCCTGACGCACACCCTCTCTTGATAAGAGATGCGCGTCCTGACGAAAGATACACTCTCGAGACTCGATGCTCAGTCGACGTTTGTAGTTCGAGCGGACCACCGGTTCAACTGCCGTCGACGAGGCAGGTCTCTGACCTTATTACAGAACTGAACAATTCTCAAGTGCGTTCTATTGCGGTTGATATCATCAATCACATTCACATCGATTATGGAACTACTCAAGATCCGAGAGTGATATCTTCGTTCGACGGACGAGAATATTATCAGCAATCGCATCTACGCGTCGGATTTGAGCAACGGCCGTCGATTCCTTCTGTACCTATCGCGGATGCCGCTCCAGGAATCACGCATTTAACTCGTCCCGTATTAGTACAAATGTCAGGTGATTTGGCGCGGCTTGCATCTAGTGGAAATCCAATGCTTCAAGGATCCACATCAAGCGCAGACCATCTTGATTTACTTACATTTGATCCTTATGGAGATCCATTACATATCAACGGCGATTTTACGACGTCACTCACCAGAAATCAAATTCTAAGCCCAGCTGCTGGCGGTGCGTCACTGAGTGAGAGGAATCAAATGGATATGAGCAGAATCAATGTCGATAGAGATGGTAGTGGAAATGACATTATATCAATGAATGGCGTCTTCATTTATCGTGGAATAATCATTTTGAACGGAGATATAGACCAGGACGCTCTCGGTGATACTGCTATATCGCCCGAGTCGGCGTGGGATTTATGCGGCTTACGTGCGAGACGGCATGCGTGGACAGATTCGGCAAGATCAATGCTAGGTACCGGATCAACCGCACTAGCGCCAAACGCTCCATTGACCATATGTGAAAGAAACAAGGTTTCATCGACCATTTCTGGGATTCTGCATGGGCTTACGACTGAAGGTTTCCGCAGCAGCGAACAGCAAAACAGTGATGATGAACAGAAAATTCATTCACCAACTAAGATCGGCAAAGTGAGTGCCAAAGTCCTTGAAAAGCAATCTGAACCAAAAGACGACGACGGGAATTCCAGTAAACACAAAAGTGTTATTATCGATGAGGAAGAAAAAGATAATACTACTGATCTTGCAGTGTTCGACGACGATGCTTCATGGATCCCAGAAGCTGCAGAAAAACTCGCCCGAGAGGCATCCGATCAAGCATCTCTTAACGCTTTACCAGATACAATCAGAAAGGAACTTTTGCATTATAATGCGATTGTGAGACGCCTCAATGATAACCCTCCGAAAGATTTACATCAAACGCAGAATTTTGACGAAATCGACGCTACCTTCTTAGCCGCGTTGCCGCCTGATATTCAAAAAGAAGCCCTCGCTCAATCAAAATCAATTCTTGATTCTGCTAGAGCCTCGATGCTTGAAAACAGAAAGAAAGCAATGGAATCGAAAAAGCTTGCGTTAGAACGATCTGAAAAGGAAAAATCGGATAAGCTTTTACATGACAAGAACGAGGAGAAATGGTCACACTCTAAAAATGCTCTAGAAATGGCTGCTAAAAAAATGAAGATTGCCGCGATTCGAATTGAGATGCCTGATTTGAACAAAGAAGAAGCGCAATGTTTACTTATGTGTGAAAACTTGTCCAGAGTTTATCAAAATGAGTCATATCAGCGCGCTCTGTTGAACTTATCAACTTTTGATTTATGCAGAGATACGTTTCTTATTGGATTATGGTCGATGATCGATCCCGTCTTGAGTCCTGACGATATCATTTGTGTAAATATGGATAAGTTTGTTTTTGAACATAATGAAGCACGTGCTAGACGAGCTCTTGTGACGATGCATTGGCTTACTCAACAACACACAAAGATTGGAGGTCGCCTCCCTTCTATTGCTGCTATGTCGGGCGACGACGCGGCAGTGACTGTTTTTGAACGTATTCTTGAATCGCTTAGCAGTCCAGTGGCGCTTAAGCACCCTGGTTCGATGCTTGTCTATCAGCTTATGATTTTGAATGAATCTTTTAGGGCATCAAAAATGTCAAAGATTAAAAGAAGTGGAGCTAAACAACAACTCGATAAAACAGACGAAGCAAGCGCGACATTTGAAGATTTAAAACCACATCAACTTGAGCCGCTCGCAAAACTCTTAGATGCGTATTCTGTTATTGATCAAGGTCGATTTGGCAACACCGTTCTTTCGCACGCGCAAACATTAATGCGGCATTTCGCAACAGCTTCGCAGAAGCAAGCTGGCGTATTAACAGTTGCTCTACTCAAACAGGCAAAGAGATCGAAAGAATTTGCCGAGTTGCACTTGAATTCGTGTTCAAGCGGTGTTGTAGATACACACATGTTACACGCGGGTTGCGCATCCATATTACGAATCGTTAGAGCTTTAGCACAGTTGAAAAAAGAGCGTTGTGCCAAGGTCGAGGCTGTGGAAGACAAGAAAAATGCGCATACTGTAGGTGAAAATGCTTTGTTAGAGCTTTCTGAAGCTATGAAACCGACATGGAAAGCACTTTCTGTTGCGGCACATAAGGTTGAACCATTGGTCACTCCGCACAAACCTGGTGCAGCGCCTCCACCTGCTCCACTCACTATAACGGCAATGCTTCCGGCAGTTGAAGCTTTTTTCGCTCTCGCGGATGCTTTAGCACCAGAACAGCTCGATGAGGTTTCGAAAAAGATGGCCGAGAAGCAAGAAACGAGAGCGATGACTACGACTGTCACACCTATTAAAATGTCACAACCTTCACGGGCGGCAACACCTGGTTTACTTCGCGCGTCGAGTGTCAAACCGACCTCCATGCTCGGATTAGATGCTTTGCTGGAAAATACTAGCGTCAACATCGCAGATGAATTGAAATCCAGATTATCGACAGAAGCGTGGAAGTTTGCCGAGAGACATCGCGGCGTCATAAATGCTTTGCTGCGACGGAACCCGCAACTGTTATCAACGTCTTTGAAAACTTTACTTCGAACGCCCACGTTGGTGGACTTTGACGTGAAGCGCGCTCATATTCAGATTAAGATTCGAAAGGAGAAAGAAAAATATGCCTCCCGCGGTATTTCAAAATTGAAAATCCGACGTTCGCATCTTTTGGAAGACTCTTACAACCAAGTACGAGCGCGAACTCAGGAAGAGATGAAAAGTCGCATGCAAATCGTTTTTGTCGGTGAAGAAGGAGTCGATGCTGGAGGTTTGACGCGGGAGTGGTATCAAATTCTTGTTCAACAAATCTTCAATCCAGATTGGGGTCTTTTCCAACTCGCACCGAGTGGCGAAGCGTGCTACGAGCCAAATAAAAACTCGTCAATCAATCCCGAACATTTGAGTTATTTTCGCTTCGCTGGCAGACTTGTTGGGAAAGCATTATACGATGGAGTATTGCTCGATGCTTATTTTACAAGACCAATTTATAAGCATTTACTTGGTCAGCCTTTGACTTTCGAAGATATGGAAGGAGTTGATCCAGATTACTATAAAAATCTAAAGTGGATGCTCGACAACGATATCGAAGGCGTTTTGGATTTGAATTTTAGCGATACACAAAATTTCTTCGGCGAAACAGAAACAGTCGATTTGATTAAAAATGGAAGAAATGTTTCCGTGACTAACGTGAACAAACTCGATTACGTCAATTTAATAACGGCGCATAGAATGACAGACGCGGTAAAGGATCAACTGGAGGCATTTATTGAAGGATTTACGAAAGTTCTCGATCGTGATTTCATTAGTGTTCTAAACGCGGGTGAACTCGAACTCTTGATTTCGGGTACTCCAGATATCGATCTCGATGATTTGAAGGCGAATACGGAATATCACGGTTATACTATGTCGAGTCCTCAAATCAGGTGGTTCTGGGAAATTGTACGCGAGATGAACCTCGAGGATCGCGCACGACTACTCATGTTTTGTACCGGTACATCCAAAGTTCCCCTCGACGGGTTTGCGAAATTACGAGGCATGAGCGGTTTCCAAAAGTTTCAAATTCACAAGGCACAATTAAATGATCCGAATCAGTTATGCACAGCGCACACGTGTTTTAATCAATTAGATTTGATTGCCTACGACACGAAGGAAGAATTACAGGAGCGGTTGTTGTACTCGATTAGAGAGGGCAGTCAAGGGTTCGGATTTGCTTGATTGGTTAGTTAGTAGAAATATAGAGTTTATAGCTACATCGTACACATTAGAATTACAGCGCTAATTTACGTTTTGTTTCATCCAACTTCTCCGCTGGAGCGTTTGCGTTTGCGTTCAGAGGCGGCGGCGTTTGTTTATAATTTTTGTCAAGTCGAGAAGGGTTAATGTTCAAAGCCTTTGCGAGTCCCTTGACTGCTCTTCTTTGAAAGGGCGCGCGCTTAGCGCGACCTGCACTGTTTAATATCTTATCGTCTTCGTTAAAATCATCATCAATAACATCTTTATCACCGGCTTGCCGCGATGCTATTACTTGCGACTTTTTCTTCGCGGACGTTGATAAATACTTGCCATCGACGTTTAAAGTATACCGCCCTTTCTTCGATCCTCCGGGCAAGGTTACGACGAATTCAAATTCGTTGAATTCATTTTTGTTTTTCTTCTCTAATAATGTTGAAGAAGTCGCTATTACGGCACAGTTTGCATCTCTTAGTAACTCGTAGGCCTCTGCGCGCAATTCCCGCGACTCAATTTGACTTAAATTATCTCTCACAATTACGAGCGTTGCCTCGCGTGCTACAGCCCTCGCAACCGCGACGGCGACGCGTTCACTCGGTGCAAGAACTTTATTCCAATCACGAACGCGTTTTTCTTGAATTGCAGCCGTTGAGCAAAACCTACCAAGTCCAAGTCTTTCGAGAATGGGAAAGATGAATAGTTCGTCGTCCGGGGTATTGACAGATATATCGTTCCCGAGGAGAGTCTCGCCGTCTCTTGGAAAATTGGGATACTTTGGAACTACGGCAATATTTTGTCTGCGTTTTTTTGATATCTTTCCAAAATTGTCATCGGTGTTATTCGTTTCGGTATCGATGCTAGTATATTCCGTGCTCGCATTTCCTTCGGCGTCGTATGAAAATTCATCCGTGAAGAGTCCGTTTGAAGAAATTCCAGTATTAAAGCGGGTGAGGATTTTCCCGCTTCCAGCTGTGTGTAATCCACAAAAAGCGCGTAATATTGTCGTCTTTCCACATCCAGGTGGTCCAGATAAACAACACAATTCACCCGCGTTTAGCTCAAAGTCTAACGACTCTACGAGCAAAGATGGCTTCTCGTTTTCTTTACCTATTACTAGTACTACTTCTTCTTCAAATAATGTTAAATTTTTACACTCGATGATTGGCTTTTTCGCCCAATTGATCTCCCCGTCGTCTTCGCGATGATACGCGATTTTACCACTCATCATCTTAACGTCTCGAGCATCCGAAGCGCTTAAGAGCCTCAAGATATTTCTGCAGTGCGTTTCGCCGGTGTTCAAAACTTGCGAATCCGCGCCGAATATTTCTTCGAGTTTTAAGAACGCGTTATGCGTGGCAGTTATTGCGGCAACGCACGCTTGACCAATGCCAAAGGGCTTCTCCGCTTTTGCTGTCAAAAGTACGCTTATGATAATAGTCCAGTTACTAATAAATGCGCCGAGTGCAATTTGCTTCGATCCGGAGAAGTAGTTTTCGATGCAAACACGTCTCACGAGCTCGAGCGCGTTTTGAACGTTTGGAAGAAGCGCGAGCGAGTTCGCGTTCTTTCTCGCCGCTGAAGTTCTCGTATAATCATAAAACGGATCGTTTTCGTCCTCTTCTAATGCATACGGCGCGGTAAACGATCTCGCATCTTGCAACGCAACTGCTATAGTTTCTCTCGTTTTCTTCTGCGCAAACGCGGCATCAGCGTTGCCTTGGTTAACGAATAAATCTCTCATCTTCTTCCTTCGTTCGCTCATTTTCTTCACCCTCGCCATCGAAAGCGCAAAGGTTAAAGCATATAAACACCGCTCCTTCCCAAAATGCATATTCAAAATCCTCGCGTGATATACCAACGCAACTAAAGATTCGATTAAACCAAATCCGGCGTAGCACGCGCGTTCGCACGCCATCGGCACCCCAAACGCAACAACCTCCTCCGCCTCTACCAACATCCTCACCATCGCATTCCAATTTTCCCCTCCTCCTCCTCCTCCTTGCATATCATCTCTCACCTTTACTCTCATTCGTTCGAACAAATCATCATCCGAATCTAACGCGGACTCCACGTCTAATAATCTCGTCCTATCCATCAACCTCTTCGATACGATCGCGGTCAACCTTTCGACCATAGCTCGTTCAATCCTAACCTTCACGAGCCCCGCCATAGCCGCTATTGGTCTCACTATCGCCAAGAAATACACGAAATGTTCCATAATCGGTCTCACCGCTTTTCCAGAATTCGCTCTCGCGATCTCTTGCCAAGCCAAACTGCTCCTCTTAAACGTCTCGGTCGAACTCTTTTGTAACAAGAATTCAAAAAATATCGCCGTTGAAAGTGCGATCATTGCTTCGCTTTTAATCGATCTTCTTTCGTATTTTTTTCTTCGCTCCTCTCGCGCGAGATCTGCGTCGCTTTTTACGCACATCGTAATCAGTTCTCTGATCGCGAGCGTTTGTTTCATTACGCGAGCGATATCAAAGCGCGTTTGGAAAAGTTTGCGATATTTTTCCAAAAACAAAGTCTGAGAATTTTGATTTAGAAAGAAGTGCTCTCGATTTTCGTCATCAGCGGTCTTTTTAGATTCCGCGTTTATCGTTCCAGAGAACATCGTTCTTAAGTTCGTTCGGCTATTTCTGTTCGTCACGGAAGAGGGATTTAATTGGTCGATTACGATTTAAATGAAGTTTGTTTTTTTCTAAATTTTTGTTAAATGTCGCTTTTTTTGCTAATTCTCTCTCCTTACTTTTGCGCTTCTCTCTTCTCTCTCTCTCTCACTCACAATCTCTGTTTAAATATATATATATATATATATATGTATATGTATACTCGTCGAGCATGGACGTTATCAGTTCTATGAAATAGTAATAACATGAACGTTGTGTTGGTGACAGTGCTAATGTTAGTCATCGTCAGGACTGTTCACGTTTTGGACTTCGTCAGGGTTCCCGTCACGATTTGATTTCCGTAAACCGGATACGACGTCGTCGATGCGTAATAGCATGCAGGCGGATTCAATCGCGGTCTTCAAAGATTGCGCTTTGACTTCGAAAGGTTCCCATACGCCGAGCGCTTTCATGTCAACGATAGTGCCTTTTTCACCGTCGATGCCGAACGTGGAGTTTTCGTCGCTTTCGGCGTGTTTCGCGCGTAACTTTGTTAGAGTTCGAATGACGTTTGCGCCGCAGTTTTGCGCTAACGTTCGTGGGATGACTTCTAAGGCGGTGCCGATCGCGCGAAATGGAAGTTGTTCCGCGCCTTCGACGGTATCGGCGAACTTGGAGAGTTCTCTAGAGACTGCCATTTCAACCGCGCCGCCGCCTGGGAGTAAACGCGGGTCTTTTAAGATGTTTCTGGCGACGCCCATTGCGTCCATTAAGTTTCTTTCGACTTCGTTCAGAACGTCCCTAGAAGCGCCTCTTAAGCAAATCGTGCACGCTTTCGGCTCGTCGCAATCAACGACGAACGTGAAGTATTCGTCACCGATCTTCTCAACGTTGAACAAACCGGCACCAGTACCAATGTCCGATTCTTGGATTTCTTCGATGCGATTGACAATAGTCGCCCCAGCCGCTCGAGCGATTCTGTTATTGTCCGTTTTCCTCACTCTTCGTATGGCGGTGATGTTCGCCTTTGCTAAATAATGACAGCATAAATCAGAAACACCTTTTTCGGTGATCACTACGTCTGGTTTGAACGAACATATGATATCACACTGCGATTTGATCCATTCTTCTTCCATTTTCAATAAAACTTCCCAATCTTCCTCCTTTGTGATTTCCACGTTGGTTTGATTTTCGCCTTTTTTATATTCTAAAGTGCAATCGAGTAAAAGAATTCTCGGCTTTTCAATCCTACGGAGCATTCTTCCCGGCAAACAGACATCCTTGTTCATCATCACGCCTTTCAACACCGTGGAGTCTTCAATCGCACCGCCCGGGATCTTTTCAACTTTTGCGAACTTTTTGATATCAATCTCGACCGATTTCCCGTCCATCGAAAGTGTCTTCACGGTCTGCACGGCATCCAACGCTAAATTCGGTACTAAATCCCCAAGCCTCGCGGTGAACTTTGTCCCCACAGTCGATCGAATGATCTTCAAAAGTTCCTCTCTGTTATTAACATCTAACGGAAACGAAATCTTCTTATCAATGATCTCGAGAGCTTTCTCGAGAGCTTTTGCGTACGCTCTCGCAATCACGGTCGGATGTATATCCTTCTCCAAAAACGGAATCGAGAGGTGTAAGATCTCGCCCGCTAAGATAATAACCGACGTCGTACCATCGCCAACCTCCTCATCTTGCGACCTAGCGAGTTCGATCATCGATTTCGCGGCTGGATGCGTGACATCGATCTCGCGTAATATCGCGTTCCCGTCGTTCGTGATCACGATGCCGCCAGACGCGTCCAAAATCATCTTCAACATCGACCTTGGACCTAACGTTGTCCTGACGACGTCGCTGACAGCCTTCGCGGCTTGAATGTTCTGCTGTTGCGCCTTCCTACCGGTCTCGCGTTTCGCGTTCACTTGTAATACTTGCATCTTATACCGCTTTACTCCTTTTCTTTTGATTGATTATGTTATTTAACTAATAAGAGTACTACTTACTATACCGTTTACTATCGTTTGTTGAGATCTGCGAAAAGTCAACGGCTTTGACGGCTAAACACTACTACTGAATGTTTTGGAAAAATGAATATATACAAAATATATATATAATATATCTTAATCTCTCTTAATCTCTCTGTGTTCCTTTCTGAGAACGATAGAGATCGGTTAGTATTTATGTTCGAGCGAAAGAAACGATCGCGTCGCGGTTACTTAATTCGTACTCGTTTCTACTTGTTTTTGTGTCGCGGAAAAGAGTTCTTCTTCTTTTGGTTGATGGAACTTGGAATGAGAAGTTTAGGGTTTCAAATATAAGTTAGGGTTTCATTTTTTGGGTTGGTTTTTCCTACGAATCTAAACCGTTATGATTTAATAGTTTTCATATAATTATTCATACGATACAATCATGAACATACAATTATTCGTACAATTAAATTATGAACATAGACACGAATGCTTTAGAACACGATATCGATCGATAGGGTCAATTGTTTAACGAGGAGCGGGCTCGTGAACGAAGTGAAGCTAAACTATATTTTTTTGATTTTAAAGCGGCACCGGAAAAGTAGGGAAGGTCGCGTTTTTTTTAACGTCATCGTAAACAGAGCGAGCGATGTTCTCTAAAGTAAACGAGGCGGTCGTTGATCGAACGAGGAAATGCTTTGACGGGAACAGTTGGCGAGGGCAGAAGCGAAGAAGGAGTTTTCGACAAGCGAGCTCGGCTTGGAAAAGAGTACTTTTAACTCGTGCAACGAAAGCTGACTGCGATTTGGTTGAGTATTTAGAGAGAGCGCTCGGAGATTACGAGTTGAAATCGAGGGTGCGCGTGGAGAGAGATTTAGTGTTTGGGCGCAGTTTACGCGCGAAGAAGGATTTGTGTGCCGGGGATGTTCTAGTCAGTCTACCGCGTTCGCAAAGGGTCGTCGTAGACGTAGTAGGTGAAGGCGATGGTGACGACGAGCTCAACGAGTGGTCGAAGAAGTTAAGCCGTAGCATCGTGAAGGACAAACATGAGAGGCGCGATAATGTCAGAGTATGGCTCGAGAGTTTACCAGAAAAAGCCCCGAAATTAGCTTCAATATTTTGGACAGAAGCGATGATTAATGATAGCGTTAGAGATGTAGAGATGAGAGAAAGATTATTGAAAGCGCGAAGGACGCACGAAACGTTTTGCGAAGAAGAAGCGTTCGATGGAGACAAAGAAGAGCTATCTAGAATCAGAAGTTTTCTGCATACGAGGTTTTTTACTGATGGAAAACATAGATGGAACGCGCCTTTGATTGATTTTTGTAATCACGCGAGAGAAGCAAATTGTTTCGTTAGAATCAATCGCGGGAAGTTTAATTCGCAAGGTAAACTCGCTTCGGCCGAAATTAGCGCCGTAGTAAATTCTGATGATGTAGACGAAGAGGAAGAGTATTTCGAGCTCGTGGTTTCGGATGAGTGTGATTACATAGAGGCTGGTGAGCATCTCACGATTTGTTACGCTAGCGGGGTCGACAGTAATCGTATATTATTCGAACAGTTTGGTTTTCTCGCAGATGCGGAAGAATCTCTATCGTTCATTACAAATAGAGAACTAGTAGATAGCTATTTAAAATAGTAGTAATACTGTGCAGATAAAGATAGAGAATTTCGATAGAAGAAGCTAAAAAAATTCTGCGCGTTCGGCTACATCGCGCAACATCTTTAACAAAACCTTCATAGCGGTCTTGCCTTTATTTTTCTTCTTGTTTTGAACAGCCGTAGCCGTGGAAGATTTTTTCAAAGGAGCGCTATTACCTTCCTCGAATTCGTCGTCGTCATCGAAAACGATATCTCCATTAGCTTCTGCGATTTGACGCTCTTTGAACTTTTCGCTTTCGAGTGCGGTTATTTTCGCCTCAAGTTCTGCTTTCCTCGCGACATCGACGAGTTCTTGCCTCGTGAAACCAAGAAAAAACTCTCCTTCTTCCTCGGTCTTTGACATAACCTTAAAAACCTCCTCCATAGCTACTTTCGCGGCATCGTCTCCCTCGTTTCCACTCACGCGTCTTCTCCAACTCTTCGCTAAATCATCCACTTTCGGATCAACTGCGCCCAACCCCCCATCAATGCCCAACTTCATTCTCTCCACGACATCTTCCAACGGCTTCAACTCTCGCTCGTTCAACGCCCTCAACGTCTTCGCGACTTGTTGCTCGGCTCTCCTCTTCGCAATGTGCGAACTCGTTCTTTGACACTCTAACAAACTCTCGCGCAATCGCTCATCCATAATAGTCATCTTCCTTATCGTCTTTCCATTAATAGCCAGTAAATCTTTCCCTAACCGCTTCGTCCTCTCCGAATCCCTCTTCAACGCGCTCTTGTTCTTCCTTCCAAAGTATACCGGTTCTCCTTTTTCGTTCTCTGCGAAGACGTCCGAGGACGATGAATACTCCTCGTCGTTTCCGTCTGCATCTTTCGTATTACTGTCATTACTACTATCGTATTCTCTGAAGAAACCGTTCGTCGATATCGAGCGTCGTTGTCGTCGTCTGAGCCGTTGTTCAACAGTAGCACTGAGACTATGACTTTGTTGGACCTTGGAACCACTGTGCAGTGAAGTGGTCGTTACATTAGTACCGTTGTTACTGCTGTCGTTCAATGTCGTCATCGTCTGCGTCGTTAATTTTTGCGTCTGCGTCGTTGATGATGAAGCAGAGAAGTGCGTGAAACATCTTTTGATGTGGTTCGTGTAGTGTTTATTGCGCGCAGTAGTGCGTGGTAGTAATTGGCGTAAGGCCTGCATAGAAGTTTCTTTGACGGCTGTTTTGTTTAATGCCGTAATGGAAGAAGAGAGCTGAGGAGGTTTTTGCTCTTTTTCTTTTTCTTTCTCGAGACAGTGTTTAGGGTTTTTTTAATTAGGGTTTAGGACAGTAGAAGAAATTTGGATATTAAATTGTAAAGAGAAATTTATTGATAAGAATTAATTAATAATAATAATAATAATAAGGATAAGGATAAGAAGAAGAAGAAGAATTGATAATGGTCAGGAAGAAAGGAATACCAATAAGGAATTTGAGGAATAACACTGTGCAGATATTAACTGCGCGAGTAGAGATTTTAGAGAGAGAGGAACGAGAACGAATAAGAGCAACGGAAGGAAATCAGCAACGACAAAATAATACTAATAATAATAGTAATAATAATAATAATGGAAAGAGAGTTCGACCGAAAAGACATGTATGCCACGTTTGTGATAAAGGTTTTACATCTCTTAGTGCTTTGGACACACACATGCTCGTACATAATGGATTAAAACCGTTCAAATGTCACGTCTGTGAGAAAGCGTTTACTTCATCTGGTAATTTGAAAACTCACTTGCGCGTGCATTCAGGCGAAAAGCCGTTCAAATGTCACGTTTGTGAGAAAGCGTTTTCAGAATCTAATAATTTGACGAAACATTTGCGCGTGCATTCAGGCGAAAAGCCGTACAAATGTCACGTTTGTGAGAGAGCGTTTTCAGATTCTAGTACTTTGACGAAACATTTGCGCCTGCATTCAGGCGAGAAGCCGTTCAAATGCCATGTTTGTGAATATGCGTGTACGACATCTGGTAGTTTGACAACTCACTTGCGCGTGCATTCAGGCGAGAAGCCGTACAAATGTCACGTTTGTGAGAAAGCGTTTGCGCAATCTGGAGATTTGACATCACACTTGCGCGTACATTCAGGCGAGAAGCCGTACAAATGTCACGTTTGCGAGAAAGCGTTCGCGCGATCTGATCATTTGACGAGACACTTGCGCGTGCATTCAGGCGAGAAGCCGTACAAATGTCACGTTTGCGATGAAGCGTTTGCACGATCTGGTACTTTGACATCACACTTGCGAGTGCATTCAGGCGAGAAGCCTCACGTGTGCGATTGCGGGAAAGCATACACAGTAAGAGCCGGGTTGAACTATCACAAACGAACTCAAAACCATTAGATATTAACATACATGTGTACGCATTTAAAGATTCTAAAGATTCAATTACGCCGTCAGTGGTTACATAGTGTAGGAATCACCTAAATATTAACTCTCTAACTCACATTCTTCAACATAAGATTTTATTCACGACTTGCTCACGCGTGCTCTTCTACATACTCTCTTAAACGAAACGATGTGTATATTGCGCGCATCGGTTATATTTCAAAGAAGTGTATTTTTCAAATTCAAATTCTGTACTAAGATGCACACAATTCGTTCCAAATCAAAACGCCTAGGCTATATGTTTCCGCACTACCGGCAAAAGATTCACGCAAGAACGAACCGGCTTCTTCTGGAGAGTTAAAAGCGCGTAAGTAGCCGAGTAATTCTCCATTTTCGAGTGAACCGGTGAGTTCGTATAGGAACGTGTTTATTAATCCGTTCTGTTCGTCTTTCGATGATGGATCGTCGCAGGTGACATTTCTTGTTGTTGTTATTGTTGTTGTTCTTCTTTCGTCTTGAACGGCTACTATGAAGTTTGCGATGTTTGAAGCGATGCCATTATTTACACCGAGCGTTCCAAGTAAATCGATGATATCTTGGTATGTCGGCATTGCTGGTATCACCTCGTTTGCGAGCGTTTCAGAAACTTCGCTATCGAATCCGATTTTTCGAAGCATCAATGCTATACTCTCGGTTGAATCCGATACCGTAAGTCTGACTTGCTTCTCTTCTTGTTTTTCTTTTTCTTCTTCGTTTAATAGTTGCTCGCTCATCGAAACTGCTCGAGCTATTTCGAGGTGTTCGAGTTCAGAGAGTTCGTCGCGTTTTTGCTTCTCCTCTTCAAACGCATCTAATGACTTTGAAAGCGCCATTTTTAACGCGTCCTCCTCTGACATTACTTGTCGCTGAAATTCCTCGTGCGGAAGACAATGTTCTCTATCTACTAATGGCGGGAATAAAGAATCTTTTTCTTTAGTTTTATTCTTCATAAGAAAGTATCCTCCTCCTCCTCCTCCGAAGAGATTGTTTTCGTTAGGTTGTTCGTCTTTCCTCTTTTGCGTACGAATACTAGGGAATTCTTCGCGTCCAAAATGTACATTAGCTCTATCCTCATCTTCTTCATTCTCATCTTCTTCATTTCCTTCTTCTTTAATGAATTGCTTTTGAGACCAAGTGTTTGCCTGTTTTCTATTAAACGTCGTGCCACTTTCAATTGCACTCCTTTGCCGTCCTAATCCTGTTCTTGCTACCACTGCTGCTTTGTTTTTCTTCTGCTCTACTATCGTAGTAGTAGAAGATTCCACTGTCATCACTGTAGATTTCCTTTGTTGAGCGGGCAAGAACCCTCGCATTCTTAACATTTTCGACGCTATATCTTCTTTTTCTTCGTTTAGGTTTCGGTTGTTCTCCATATCGCTCTCCATTTTCAATCGTTCGCTTTCGAGTTTTCTACTCAAACGCGCCGCTCTCGCGCGTTCATCACGAGACATCCCTACGATTCGATCTGACACCATTCCTAATTCCTCCAACGTCGTCGTCGTAGCCGCTATTTTAACTCCCTCGCCGTCTTCATCATTATCATATTCTTCGTCTTCCTCGAATGCAATCTCGCACCTCCTTCTCTTCTTATTCAACAAACTATCGCTATTGTTATTACTATTATTATTGTCATTATTATTATTCCAATTCAAATTCTTCTTCTTCTCAAAATACATCTCAGCAAGTTTATCGTACCTATGCGACCAGAACGGAAACGTAGACATTAACTTCGCGAACCTCGCAAACTCTTTATCCGTCTCTCTCAACTTCTTCACTCTTTGTACGTCCTCATCTCGAACTACGTCGTCTTCGCTGCCATCGATTCGTTTCCTTAAGCTGTCCTTAATCTCTCCTTTATTATCGAAATATTTCTTCTCTACGTGTCTCGGTTTCCTCTCTTTCTTCCATTCATTATCATCATCATCATCTACTACTACTACTGTTCCATCATCATCTCCTCTCTTCGTCGTCTTCACGAAACCAATAACTCGACAGCCGCTCAAATCCTCGCTTAACAAAAACTGCTCTAAATTCGCCCCGTGCTTCCCTTGTATTTCAATCACTACTTCCCCTTTCTCTTCGACCGTTCTACACCTAGTGCCTAGAGCCTTTGCTATTCTCGAACAAAGGTCTTCAACGCGTGCGAGTCCTTCCTCTCCCGATTGTTTCGCTCCTTTTCTTCCCCCATTCGCGACTATTTGTGTTATCGTGGTTACTTGTTTGTTATATTTCGTTTTAGAGTACGAGATCGGGACCTTGCCCTTCTTCGTTGCCTTGATGTGAACGAAATCCATCAGTATATTGTTATTTATTTATTTATTTATTTATTACTATTATTTGATTGCTGTTCGATTGCTATGTTCGTCTATCATTTACGCATGTTCGGTAGAGAGTATTAAGCGCGCCTCGTGAATGTAGAGAACCTTTGAATTTAATAAACCTCGCGTGTTATTATTAGTCGCGCTT
>Ga0114998_10000669_pt1 | contig 25406 bp, 23 predicted proteins | sample ArcticOcean_MG_C_5_FD_87044 | JGI IMG/M metagenome (GOLD analysis project Ga0114998, IMG submission 87044) | Marine microbial communities from western Arctic Ocean - ArcticOcean_MG_CB4_138 | ecosystem: Environmental > Aquatic > Marine > Oceanic | place: Arctic Ocean: Canada Basin | collected... | reverse complement strand
CGAACAAATATTGGTGTCGCCCGTCTAAATATCCCCCCAGCACCGATCTGGCCAGAAAAAGTGCAGAACGACGAGGGTCTATGTGATCATCCGGGATGGAACTGGTACGCTTTGGCCTTTTCGATGGAAATTTTGTGAGACAGATAATAGTTAGAGTGATCCAGATGGCAGAGCCCAAACTGTATTCCCGCCATAGGGAGATGTAGAAGAAGCTGTGTAAAATAATATTCGAAGTGATGGTCAATAGGGTCAACAGGACAATCATTCTGGCGCCGTATTTTAGAGCCGTTGTATCCTCGGTTCTCCTTGGGCCGTCGTTTTGTAGGGTGAAACTTATAATAATCGCTGGGCTAATAAAAGTGACCACAGATCGTAAAAAAATGGAAGAATTCGAAGGACCCTAATTTTCTTTTTTGCCAAACCATCTGTGTTGCAACGCCGCCGAAGGAACTGAAGGCACCACCTGCAATGGCGACCAAAACGATATTTTTACACGCCGTCGCGATAAAAACCGGCTTGTTCACCCCGACCACCATAACCGCAAAGCACATTCGCATTGCAGTGGTCAAATTATCGGCGATTGGCGCGATGCAGTAATACAGGATACCTGTCAGCCAGAACTGCAATCTCAACCAGAGATTTTAGCTGGTTCTTTTATCACGCAGCCAGTCAAACAAATACATTTCTTCCATTGCGTTGATTACAGCCATTGCAACGACTGAAAGGGCATAATAGCAGCATATTTCGTCAGGTTTTGGCGGATCGCAGGCTCGATAGGTGAGACTTGTCGCTGGCACGATAGGCAACTACGATTGCCAAGGGAAAAGGCGCGCAAATACCAATGTCAGGTGCAATGGAATGCCGGTGCCAAAGCCCGCAAAGGCGTGTGCGCATAAAAACACAAACGTGAATATTGTGAATATGTTTATTTAAAGCAGGGTTTTTCCGATTTGTATTGGCTTGATTTTTTAAGCTCATCAAAAGCCTGTTAAAAATAAGCACAGAAAAAAATAACCGCATAATCTTTATTCTGAGGGCGCAATAATACTGTATCTGTGTGGGTCTAATTAGGTCAATATATCTAGGCTAATGGCTTAATTCGGTCTTTTGTTTGATTTGGGCAGACGCGGTTTGACGGCATGACTTGAGTGTGGGATCAAAAGCAGTGGCCTTTATGGTGTTGGATTGTGTGGTCTGCAGCGTTCCCTTTGCGGGTTATTTGTTGAGCCGTGGTTTTATATGAAATGTAATTTTTGCATTCAAGCCGATTGCCGTATGTACAGGTGTTCGGAAATTATCTATGAAAGAGGAGAAATTGCAAAGGATTTGCACCCGGTGTTGCGTATGTGTGATCCAAATGAGGTGGTGTGGTGAGGTACCTTGGTGGCGCAGTAGTTTTGATGGGGCTCTGGTTGTTGATGTCAGGGGTGTATAAGCCAATGGTTATCGGCTTTGGTGCGGCGTCGGTGGTTCTGGTGCTGATCATCGTTAGGCGGATGGACCGTGTTGATGGCGATCGTCTTGATGCGTCTATCGACCCGTTAAAGGCGGTGGGCTATTTCGCTTGGCTTTTGGTGGAAATAGCAAAGTGCAATTGGACGGTTACAAAAGTCATTCTGTCCCCAGCGTTGCCAACTCGTCAGCATATGTTTGTTGTACCCTATACCCAGCGCAGTGATTTGGCGCAGGTTGTTTTCTCAAACTCGATCACACTAACCCCAGGAACAATCTCGGTCGAGACGGAGCAAGACCATTTTTTAGTGCACGCCCTGTCTTATGACCCGCGTGACGATGTCGAACTTGCGGAGATGGATCGCCGGGTCAGCGCCATTGAAAGTGAGGCATCATGACGATGTTTGCCGTAGCTGCTCTTGCTCTGTTTGTTGCGATGGTTTTGGTGCTGATCCGGCTTTATCTTGGTCCGACGCTTTATGATCGGGTTTTAGCGGTGAATTCCTTCGGGACCCATACAGTTTTGTTTATCGGTGTGCTGGGTTTTTTGACGGGCAGACCAGATTTTCTGGACATTGCTCTTTTATACGCGCTGATCAATTTCATAGGTACGGTCGCAATCCTAAAGTTTTTTCGGTATCGGGCTATTGGTGATGCGACGTGGCTGCCAGCTGAAAAAGGATCGGACGGATGAGTATGTCAGCACTTTTTATCGAAATTCTAAGCTGGGTTTTGATCCTGTCAGGATCTTTTTTTGTCGTTGTTGGAGCGGTTGGCATCTATCGGTTTCCAGATTTCTGGGCACGTTTGCATGCTGCTTCCATCAGCGATTCGGCGGGGGTGATTTTGCTGCTTCTCGGGATGGCTTTGCAGGCGGGGCTGACCCTTATAACGGTTAAATTACTGCTTATCGGTATATTTTTGTTCATTACTGGCCCGACTTCAACCCATGCGGTTGCGAACGCGGCCCTCGTGTCTGGCTTGCGGCCCAAAGAAGCCCCGGGTCTCACTGGTGCCGAGCCGGAAACTCAATCGTCATAGGGCGTCATAACATTCAACGAACGGGCAGGCTCTCATCGAAAATCTGATAAATATTACGCTCTTCACAATGCTTGCGGCTACAGCATTTGCTGTGATCCGCACCCGCAGCCTGTTTGCGACAGTGATGTTGTCGGGGGTATTCAGCTTTTTGTCAGCTTTGCTTTTTGTAACGCTTGATGCGGTCGATGTTGCCTTTACCGAGGCGGCTGTTGGCGCGGGCATTTCGACGGTTCTGATGCTGGGTACGCTGTCGCTAACCTCGCGGTTTGAGACACCTTCTCCGCGCTCGTCTTTTGTGCCGTTCATCGTGGTATGCGTGACAGGTGCGGCATTGGTTTATGGCACGCTTGATATGCCTAACTTTGGCTCGCCCGACGCGCCGGCGCAAACCCATGTCGGACCTGATTATCTGGCGCGTATGCCACATGAAGTTGGTGTGCCCAATGCAGTGACAGCGATTTTGGCCAGTTATCGCGGCTTTGATACGCTGGGCGAAACGGCTGTTGTCTTTGCTGCTGGGATTGGCGTTATGTTATTGATAAGTGGCTTGCGGCGTCGCCGTCGTGATGAGGACCTGCCCGAGCCGGACCATGACCGCAAGGAACAGGTCTGATGCGCCATCATTTGATTTTACGTGTTATAACCAAGATGTTGGTTGGCACGATTTTCTTATTTGCCCTCTATGTTCAGTTTCATGGGGATTACTCGCCTGGGGGGGGATTCCAGGCTGGGGTCATCATGGCTTCAGGTTTTATTATATACGGGTTGATTTTCAGCCTTGAAAAACTGCAGTTGGTGTTTCCGCCTTGGCTTGTCCATAAGCTGCTGGCGCTGGGCGTGTTACTCTATGCTGGTACTGGTATTTACAGCCTGTTGGGGGGATATGCCTATCTCGACTATACCGCTCTGAGCCCGCACCATCCCGAACATGGCCAACATTTGGGCATTTTGATTGTTGAGGCAGGCGTCGGGATTACAGTCACCGGCGTCATGGTGGCGATCTATTACGCCTTTGCTGCCCGCACTCCGATCATCAATGATGAGGAATGGTGAGCATGGATCTGATGACTGCAGAGTTTATCTTGGGCCACCTGAACTATTGGCTGTTTATCGTGCTGATGATGACCGGGCTTTACATTGTGATTGCCAAAGGCAATTTGGTGAAAAAAATTGTTGGTTTGAACATCTTTCAGGCGTCTGTGTTTATGTTGTATATCTCGGTGGGTAAAATTAGCGGCGGTACCGCGCCTATTTTTCCGTTAGATATGAAAATTGATCCCGAAGTGGTATATTCAAACCCGCTGCCGCATGTGCTGATCCTGACAGCTATTGTGGTTGGGATTGCCACGACTTCACTTGGATTAGCGTTGATTGTGCGTATTCGTGAGGAATTTGACACCATCGAAGAAGACCAGATCGAAGAGATTGAACAGGAAATGGCGCTTGCCGAAATCGCGCGTCATGACGCACAGTCGGCGGGGCAGGCTTGATGGCAGGCGATGCGCTAAACCATGCGTCTATGACGCTGACTGAACAGCTACCGATCCTGCAGGTCTTGGTGCCGTTTGTCGCCGCACCGCTGATCGTTTTCATTGGCAGCCGCGCCTTGGCTTGGCCAATTGCTTTTGCCAGCAGTGTCGCGTCTTTCGTAATTGCCTCACTGCTGTTGGGGCAAGTGATCAACGGCGACGTGATCTCATATCATATAGGGGGATGGGCGCCGCCGCTTGGGATCGAATACCGTGTCGATGCCACCAATGCCTTTGTCTTGTTGTTGATCTCTGGGATCAGCAGCGTGGTGCTGCCCTTTGCCCGCGCCAGCCTGTCGGTCGAATTGCCGCCGCGCAAGCATACGCTTTTTTATGCCTTGTTCACGCTGTGCCTCACCGGTCTGCTTGGGGTGGTGATTACGGGGGATGCCTTTAACGTCTTTGTATTTTTGGAAATATCCTCGCTGTCGACCTATGTGCTTATCGCACAAGGCGCGTCGCGCGATAAGCGAGCGTTGAGTTCGGCGTATAATTATTTGATTATGGGCACAATTGGAGCGACTTTTTTCGTCATCGGGATCGGTTTTCTTTACATGACAACTGGTACGCTGAATATGGCCGATCTTGCGGTGCGGCTGGAAGGTCAGGGCAACAATCGTACGGTGCAGGCGGCCTTTGCCTTTATAGTTGTCGGTATCGGACTGAAGGCTGCAATTTATCCGCTGCATTTTTGGCTGCCCAACGCCTACACTTTTGCGCCTTCAGTGGTTACGGCCTTTTTGGCTGCTACGGCGACCAAAATGGCGATATATGTCCTGTTGCGGTTCATGTTTACCGTCTTTCAACCGGCGTTTGTCGACGGTGGCATAACGCTTGAGGTGATCATTCTGCCATTTGCGATCATGGCAATGTTTGCCGCCTCACTCAGCGCGATCTTTCAACGTGATCTCAAGCGCATGCTGGCCTATTCCAGTGTGGCGCAGATTGGTTATATGCTGTTGGGCATAACATTTTTGTCTGAAACTGGCTTGATGGCGACGATCGTGCATCTTTTTAATCACGGCATCACCAAAGCGGCGCTGTTTATGGGGGTGGGTTGTTATGTGATGCAGGCGGGTGGCGGGTTTTACAGCCAACTCAGCGGTGCTGGTAAAACCATGCCCTGGACCAGTGCTGCGGTTGTGGTCGCAGCACTGTCTTTGGTGGGCATTCCGGGCACGGCTGGGTTTATCAGCAAGTGGTTGCTGATCGAGGCTGCCCTAGATCGGGGTTGGTGGTTTGTGGCGCTATTGGTGGTGGCCTCGTCGTTGCTGGCGGTGATTTATGTCTGGCGTCTGATTGAGGCGTTGTATTTGGGCCAACCGGCAGAGGGTGCAACCACGCAAGAAGTCCCACTGGGCATGCTTGTTCCGCTTTGGATCATGGCGGGCGCCTGTGTTTATTTTGGCTTTGATACCGATATCACGCTGAGCGCGTCGCGATCTGCGGCGCAGGGCCTGTTGTCGGGTTCTGTGGCCGTGCATTAAGGCGTTATGATTATGGAAACCTCGACCGCACTTATGTTGACCATGTTGATCCCTGCGCTTGCCGTTGTGATCAATCTGGTGTTGCGCAATCGCCCGGACCTGCGGGATGGGCTGACGTTTGTGGCGGCACTTGCGACCTTTGGTGCGGTGCTGACGATCTTGTATAACGAAGGCAATGGCACCACTGAGGCTTTTGTGTTGTTCGAGGTGTTGGGCGGGCTTAATCTGGCCTTTTCGGTTGAGCCGCTCGGGCTGATGTTCGCGCTTTTGGCCTCGGGGCTGTGGATTACCACGCATGTCTATGGCGTGGGATATATGCGCGGCAATAAAGAGCGTGATCACGCCCGATTTTTTGCCTGTTTTTGCTTTGCGATTTTCTCTGTTATGGGCATCGCCTTTGCCGATAATATGTTCACTCTGTTCTTGTTTTATGAGGCGCTTACCCTGTCGACCTATCCGCTGGTGGCTCATAAGGGCACAAGCGCCGCGGTTAATGGCGCGCGGACGTATCTGGGCATTCTGATCGGCACTTCGATCGGGCTGCAACTTGTGGCAATTGTATGGACTTATGCGGTGGCGGGAACGCTTGATTTCACCAAAGGCGGAATTCTTGAGGGTCATATTGCCGGGCCTATGGTTGCGGTTTTGCTGGCGCTTTATGCGTTTGGTATTGGCAAGGCAGCATTGATGCCGTTCCACCGCTGGCTGCCGGCGGCGATGGTGGCTCCGACGCCGGTCAGCGCGCTGCTGCATGCGGTGGCGGTGGTCAAAGCCGGCGTATTTACCATGCTCAAAGTCGGTATCTATATTTTTGGTATCGATTTTCTGGCGGCGACAGGTGCTTCGGTTTGGTTGATGTGGCTGGCGGCCTTTTCCATTATAGCCTCTTCTGTGGTGGCGTTGACAAAAGATAATCTCAAGGCGCGGTTGGCGTATTCTACCATCAGCCAATTATCCTACATTACGCTAGGTGTGGCTTTGGCCAGTTCTATGGGGGTGCTGGGTGGCAGTTTGCATGTTGTCATGCACGCGATGGGCAAGATCACTTTGTTCATGTGTGCGGGGTCAATATATGTCGCCACGCACAAAACGAACATCAGTCAGATGACCGGTCTGGGGCGGGTGATGCCGATTACATTTGGCGCATTTTTGATTGGGGCCCTGTCGATTATTGGCCTGCCGCCGCTGGGTGGTTCCTGGAGTAAATGGCTGTTGATTGTGGGGGCAGCGGATACCGGGCAGTGGATCATGATTGGCGTGTTGCTGGTCAGTTCTTTGTTGAATGTGGCCTATCTGATGCCGCTGGTTGGCAAGGGATTTTTCCTGCGCGCCCCGGATGCGCCAGAGACGGTACAAATCGCGGAGAGCCCGACCTTAGTCTGGTTGCCGCCGGCAATCACAGCGTTTGGTTGTGTAGTGCTGTTTTTTTATGCCGGACATATTCAGGCGTTTTTGATGCCGATTGTCACATTGAACTGAGGAGAGGCTGATGGCACAATCCCCGAGCGAAAACACCGACACCCATCCGGTTTTAGGCCGTATTTTAGGCTGGGTTGACAGGCCAGGCAGTGCCAACCGGATTTTCTGGGCGCTTGTGGTACTTTGTGGAGGCTTGTTTCTGGCGGATTTCACCTATCACAAACACGGGCATTTCGCGGTCGAAAACGTGCCGGGCTTTTATGGTATTTATGGCTTTGTCATGTTCACGTTGCTGATCTTGGTGGCAAAAACGCTGCGCATTTTCATCAAGCGACCCGAAGATTACTACGGCAAGGCGGCAGTAGACAGCGAAGATTATCCCGCAGCGCAGCTTGAGAAGGTCGATCATGATGGCGCTTGATATGATGCCCACAGCCTTTTTGTTTCTGGCAGCGGCACCGGTGTTTTTGGCTTTGCCGCAGGGGATGCTGCGGGCGATGTTGCTGCTGTTGGTACCGCTGATTGCGGGTTGGCAGATTTGGACCTTGCCAGAGGGCACGTTTGCCCAAGTGCAGTTTCTGGGCATGACGCTGGATATGATGCGGGTGGATAAACTGTCTCGTGTGTTTGGGCTTATCTTTTGTCTCGCAGCATTTTTGGGTAATCTGTATGCATGGCATGTGCGTGATACTGTCCAGCAATTGGCGGCCCTATTCTATGCAGGCTCCGCAATTGGGGCGGTGTTTGCCGGGGATCTGGTGACATTGTTTTTCTATTGGGAAGGCACGGCGATTGCTTCGGTTTTTCTGATTTGGGCGCGGCGCACCGAAGCGGCCTATCACACCGGTCTTCGTTATCTTATCATCCAGATAACTTCGGGTGTGATTTTATTGGCGGGAACGGCACTGCTGTTCCGTGAAACTGGATCAATCGCGTTCCAGACGATGACGCTTGGATCACTGGGGACCTGGCTGATTTTCTTGTCGTTTGGGATGAAATGCGCCTTTCCGCTTTTGCACAATTGGCTGCAGGACAGCTATCCTGCGGCCACTGTGACTGGAACGGTGATCTTATCGGCGTTTACTACAAAGCTGGCTGTTTATGCCTTGGCGCGTGGCTTTGCCGGCACCGAGATTTTGATTTATATCGGTGCGGTGATGACCTTATTTCCGATTTTCTTTGCCGAGATCGAAAACGATCTGCGTCGCGTATTGGCCTATAGCTTGAACAACCAGTTGGGCTTTATGGTGGTTGGCATTGGCGTTGGTACGGAACTGGCGTTGAATGGCACCGCATCGCATGCGTTCGCGCATATTCTTTATAAGGCGCTGTTGTTCATGAGTGTTGGCGCGGTGCTGTTTCGCACCGGCACATCGAAAGCCTCAGAGCTTGGGGGGCTGTACCGGACCATGCCGCGCACGGCGATGTTCTGTCTGGTGGGCGCGGCGTCGATTTCGGCCTTTCCGCTGTTTTCGGGATTTGTCACCAAATCGCTGATTTTGGATGCCACTGCAGTCGAGCATTATCCCGTCATTTGGGCGGTGCTGGTGTTTGCTTCGGCAGGTGTGCTGTCGCATTCGGGCATTAAGATTCCGTATTTCACATTTTTTGCTCACGACAGTGGATTGCGCCCAAAAGAGGCACCTATCCATATGCAGTTGGCGATGGGGATTACTGCTTTTTTCTGTGTTGCGATTGGCGTCTATCCTGAACCTTTATATGCGTTGCTGCCCTATGAGGTCGAGTTCCATCCCTACACCACCAGCCATGTGGTTGGGCAATTACAGCTGTTATGTTTTGCGTTATTGGCTTTCGCAGTATTAATGCGCACAGGTATACACCCACCCGAGATCAGGGCGATCAATCTTGATACTGATTGGGTTTATCGCCGGTTTCTGCCGCGGGTAATTGCGCAGCTGTCTGGGACAGTTGGACAGATTTGGTCATCGCTTGAGGACTCTATCGAGAGCCGTTTGGCCCGTATGATAACCCTTTTGTACCGTCTGCACGGCTCCGAGACCGGTTTGGCCCGGCCGATGCGCCCAGGGTCGATGGTGCTTTGGGTGGCGGTCCTGTTGGGGGTGACGCTGGTGGTAAATTTTATCGTCTGATCCTGTTATCTTTTTAGCATGCGGTTTGGGCGTGGATGCCAGACCAATATAGTCACAGCTGTGATGGAAAAATCCGACCACTAGGCAAGCCACAGGCTCATGGCTTGCCAACTTACGCCTGCGCAAACCGCACCGATGGCGGCATAGACCAGATAGGCGATGAAAATTTTGGGTTTGACCAGTGCCCAGACCGCCACGGCGGCGGGAATGCAAGTGACACCGCCTGCAATAATGAAACTCATCGCCGCACCTGGGCTCATGCCTTGTGTGAGCATCGCATCCACCAAAGGCACCGCGGCATAGCCGTTCAAATAAGCTGGCACACCGACAAGCGCTGCAAGTGCAATCGTGCCCAGACCGTTGCCACCCAATGCCCCGGCAATCCAGCTCGCGGGTATATAGTGCAACATCAGCGCCTCAAGCACATAGGCCAATGACAGCCATTTAAACAAGAACACACCATTGCTGGTGACTGTGTCGATAAACGTGTCGCGACGCTCTGCGACACGCCAGAATGACCAGAGCGGCTGTCCTTGAAAAGGTGTTTGCCCGCCACAGCACCCAGATTTGGTTGGTGCCTCCCGCAGAGGATTTTGTAGCAGCAAAGACCCTGAAAACGCCATTGTTGTCAGGCCGCCGAAAGTACCGATTCCAATGGCTGCCATGGCTTTGGCGATTGCAAAATCCCACCCCAGTGTGCCCGAGGTGATCAAAAACATAGCCGGATCCATCAAGGGCGATGCGAGCCAGAATGCCATTACGGCGCTGAGTGGGATACCCAGTACCAACAAGGCTGCGATGAAGGGGATCACTTCGCAAGAGCAGAACGGCGATAGCCCCCCCAGCAGAGCGGCAAAGACAATCATCTGAAGTTCGCTGCCCACAAAAGCCTTGGCAATCAAGGTCTCGGCCCCAGACGCCTTGAGAACGCCAACTGCCGTGATGGCAAATAAAATAAACGGCGCTGTGCCAAGTAAGGCACCAGTGCTGAACCGCAGGGTTGGGATGAGTTGATCCGAATCAAACAGGGCCAATAGCAAAAAGCACGCGGCGATAGCGGTCCAAACAGGATCGCGCCACATGAAAGGGGATCGTGCATGATTGGTTGAGGCGTTAGCCATGATCATGGACCTCGCCGGCGTCGCTGGCATCGGCGCAGCAGGCGTTGACAAGAAAATCTGCCAGGCTGTGCAGCTGGTCATAGGCAACGGCGGCGCAGATGATTGAACGGCCTTGGCGGGTTTGCGACACCAGCCCCGCACTAGACAAAATTTTCATATGGTGCGTCAGGGTTGAGCCTGTAACACCACTGCGCCTGCCCAAAGCGCCAATGCTTAGACCCGCGGGCCCTGCACGCACCAGCACCCGCAGCACTGTGAGACGCTGCTCGGACCCTAAAGCGGCAAAGCTAGAGGCGGCAATTTCAAGATCAAGCGGGTCTGTTTCATTCATTTTCATATTTCTAGAAATATAAAAATAATTAGGCTTGTCAAGGTTTCATTTCTAACTTTATAGAAATAAATTGATTGGTGGGTGATATGAACGGGTCCATATGACTTTTCAAGCCAGCGTATGCGTGTGGGTGATCTGCCCATCGCCTATTCCGCATTTCAAATATGCCAAAAGCGGAACTTTAGCGATTTCGACTGGATAGAATTTTTCCGATGTCGACTATGCGGATCAAGTGACCCACTAATTTAAGAGGTTTGTGTTCTTTCTGGCAGCTGTGCCTTGAGCCCATTTGGGTATAACTCTAAATGCCCACAGTTCAATTCTTCCACATCGAACCAAAAGGCGCGGCACTTTTCGCCTTTGTCCTCAACGTATTGGATTGGTCCGTCTTGCCGATAGGCGACATCTGGAAAAATGACGTCTGAGACAAAGGTAATTTCGTGCCCAATGACGCCTTGGTGCGTAAAGATATTCTCTAAAACCATCGGTTTGCCAATGACCTCAACCGCGACGCCGAGCTCTTCGTCGAACTCTCTTACAAGCGCATCACGCCATGTTTCGCCAAATTCCAATCTACCACCAAGTGGTCTAACGCCTTTTATACTGCCATCATCGAGATAGATTTCACTCGCCAGTAAAAGGCCATCTCGCCAAACGAGACCTCGCGCTTTCACTAGAATGTTCTGTTGCGGTCGCCAAATACTCATGTTCCCACGCTATCGGTCCAACCAGCAAAGACAAAAGATCTTTGGGCTCACTGCACCAGATCACTCGGTGATAGGGGCGCTTTTAGGTGTTGTTGCCTGTCCTCCATGATTGAATATTTGCCTGAATTTCCCCTCACACCAACGCTAAATCGGGACCATCCCGATGTGCGGAACTGGGCTTTCTCAAAGGGATCTCGTTCAATATGACCTTTGTAATGTCAGGAGCATTCATGGCACGCATCAATGCACTATAGTTCATTTGTAATCTTAGCGCGCTACCCACCCGAGGGTGAGAACGAATTGTCTGTATCACCATGTGATCGCTGGTTGCACCAAGACAGGTGACCCCTTTGGGGAGGGTGAGGCCTGATATATCGGTGTCTTGCTTTCCAATAGCAATGATCGACCGGATTGCGCGAATGTTGTCAGGAACGAGGTGTAGTTCCTTCAGAGCCGGATTAGTGAATTTTACTTTGGCGGGAACTGGTTTGACCTTTGCTTCAATGACTTCAGTGACGAGCGTAAACGCATCGGTGAAAAGCCCGCTTATTTTGTCACCTGACACAGGTTCAACCCCCAGTAAAATCGCCTCGCCCAATCTCAGATTGTTAATACGCGTGCTTGAGTGTGCCCCAAGTGCCCAGGGCAAGTTGGCAGAGTTGCCACCTGAAATTACGCGTATTAACGATCCGTGTGCCCGTTCGGTGTCACTGGCGATGGTTGAAAGATCTTTCATTTTTGCAGCGTCCGGTGCCATGCCACTGAGACATGCGAAGTTTGCGCCAATACCTCTCAGCTTTACACCTGGCATTGCGGCGACTTGTCTTGCAATGGCTGCAACGTTCTCTGGCATGATCCCGTCACGCATATCGCCCATCTCTACCATTAACATAATGTGGTGAACCAATTTGGCCTTACGCGCGGCTTCTGCAAGGCGTGCGATCACTTCTATCTCGGAATTATAGCTGGTACTGCAGCTTCGCACGACGCGATCTGCTTGGCTTAGTATCGGTGTACGGATCAAAGTGATCGGGGTTGTGATGCCGGCCCTTCGCAGCCTTTTTACGTTAGTTATGCGCGCCTCACCAAGATCAACGGCGCCACCGTCGAGCATGGCTTGAGCGATTTTGGGATGGCCGCAGGTGGCTTTGGTCACGGCGGTCACAGTGATTCCATGCGCTTTCAGGCGCTCAACAAGATATCGTGTGTTGTGCTGTATTTTGCCTAGATCAACCTGAATCCGTGGTGTGGTGATCATGCTGCTGTGACCGGCTCCTGTTGCAAGTTGGGGTAGGCTAGGACAACCATGCTTAGCAAATCTGCCACCGGGCGGCTCAACGCATCCGTAATGGGCAATCCCAGCCTTTTTGATTGAAGCTTGATCGTTGCGTCCACCTCACCATCGTTCATCCCCTCATGATTGATTGTGACACCAATGACTTTTGTATCAGCGAAGGCTTCTATCAAAGCAATTTCATCCTCTGGGCTGGGCATGGGCATTTGGGGGAAATCGCAACGATGCGGTCGCTTTGGTGCGTACTGGAGGATAACGGCGTCTGGTTGGCTGCCACGCAGGATAAAGGCCGAGGTGCAAAAAGCTGGATGGCTCAAAGCGCCTTGGCCCTCGATCAAGATGACATCTGGGTGTTCAGCTTTAGACGCGGCCACGATGGCCCCCTCCAATTCGCCGCAACAGAACTGGGGTGGAACCGCATCCATGGCAACACCATATTTGGCCCCCTGCATCAACCCAGTTTGGCCCGTGCCAACAAGCACCGTCTTGATGCCCTTTGCGTTCAAAGCGCGGGCCAGAACTGTTGCTGTTGTGCGTTTTCCAATCGCACAATCTGTGCCAAGCACCGCAATACGAACTGCGTTGACTTGTGCAATGCTGCCATCAAAAAGGCGCATGTCTTTGCTTTGTTTAGGCTTGCGGATATCTCTGATTGTCACATCTTGCTTTGATGCAAAGGCTGCAATCTCAAGATCTTCACTAAGGTATTCATGCAGCCCGCTGACAATATTCATTCCCATTGCAATAGCATCCAATATCACAACGCGGTCCTGCGATGACAGCTTTCCAGTCGATGGGGCCATCCCGTAAATCAAAGTGTCCGGGACTGTTGGCTCATGCACCAAAGCCGCCTCGAGATTGCTGAAAATGGGAATGTTGTTAATGATGTCATCCAAAATTTGGCCGCTATCTTGTCTGTCGTGGGAACTGTCGATGACTGAGACGATTCGGTAAGCCTGAGAATGCCGGATGAGACCATTTGCTGTTTTACCATCAACCTTTCCGAAATTACCTTCACAATATACGATTGCGGTTGGAACTGTGTTGGGTTGAAGTGTCGAAACTGTCTCTAATTTAGGGGACAGATTTGTGGGTGATGCTTGCAGCCTGATGTTACTAGGGATAGTATCGGCAGTCTCAATTTCGGTTTCCATGTTCGTCCTTTTGGTGAAGTGGGCACATGACGCTTTAGTCATGGCAGAGAGCACTGAAACGCAGTGGTTCAGCCCCCAGTTATTGATCTCGTGGTCGTTCATCACAAACGGGCAGCACCACACAGGAAAAAATGTGATCGCGCCGATAGAATCGGTAACTTTTACAAAAATCAATTCCCCTTAAATCGGGGCGACATAGTAAATTTTTGTGATGGAAGAGTGCAATTCGCTTTGGTAGGCATCGAGCCCGGTCAGCAGAAAACAGCAACCCTCTATTCTCTACCTATAGATGTTGGGGGTAAAAAATACAACCCCCTAGAGTTTCTATATCGACAGTGTAACCATTCGTTACGCTGCATTACCAGGGTGGCTTGGCCTCCGACTGGCATTCTGTGCTGTGCAACTGGGCTCCGCATGTTTTATAGCCGGAACATCCGCTGAATTACTTTTATCCCAGCAATAAAATGAGTTACTAATAGTAGAAATAGGTGGATCAACATGCCAGAAACCCTTCATACACTAGCAGCAAAGATACGGTCTTGTGCGCTCTGCAAGGGTTTGGAGTTGGGGCCAAAGCCGGTATTTCAACTAGATGAAAGTGTTAAGATTCTGATTGTGGGGCAGGCCCCAGGGCGGCTGGCCCATGCGAAAAACCGGCCGTTCGATGACCCGTCTGGAGATCGTTTGCGCAGTTGGATCGGCGTAGATCGAACCACATTTTATGAAGACAAAAGGATAGGGATTTTCCCAATGGGACTTTGCTATCCCGGGTCTGGGCCAGGCGGCGACAAACCGCTAAGAAAGACGTGTGCGACAACATGGAGGCTACCGGTTCTGCAGGCCCTCGAAAAAGTTGAGCTTACTTTGGTTCTTGGACGCTATGCAATTGCCTGGCATTTGCCAGATTTTCGCGGTCACCGCGTTACCGAAGCGGTCAGACGGTCTGCAGAAGGTCGAAAAGGCATCTTCATTTTGCCACATCCCAGCCCCAGAAATAATAGGTGGTTGAAAAAAATGCTTGGTTTGAAGCGCAGATTGTCCCGCGTATTCGGTTGCAAACGGCGCAGGTGTTAGACGGCACTGCCTTGCATTAACCTTGGTAATCGTTGTCGCTGGGTTGTTATTTTATAGCGTAAAGCGTCTTAAAAGCGCGATTTTGAAATTCCGTCATGGTATTCAATTATTCTGTGGATGATTTTTAAAATTCCAGTCAAATAGGTGTGCTATAGCCGTGTCGTTTCAATTTTTACCGCTGCGGGGTGGGGATGTTCTTGCTTGCGCCCCGCGCCAAAAATAATGGGTGCAGGGACGTGGTGAAATTTTTCTATACTTACGTTTGAAGCAACCCATTCGTGGCGAGATGCGTAGTTAAAGTATCTGGAGTTCGCTGTTTGGGTCTGAGGAGGAGGTCGCAAACTGACGTGCGCAAGGGTCGCAGATCTTTACATTGCGTCATCCACACTGGCACAATACGCCATGAGACATGAAAAACCCGTGGTCAAGGCCCAGCTGCTGCCTTTTCTACGCAACCGGGTGTGTGGGGTTCTAAATGACTGAAAAGACGCTGATTGATCTGGCCCATGCAGCAATGGAGTGCGCCCTCGAGGACGCCACACTGCGGCTGCAATTTTATGAAAAACTGGCCGCATCCGAGTTGTTTTTATTGGTCACAGAAGAGGTGACAGGTGATAGTGTGTCACCTGAAGTGTTCGATTTATCCGACAGTCGATTTGTGCTGGTGTTTGACCGGGAAGAGCGGCTGGTCCAGTTCACAGGCCGGGTGGCCCCCTATGCGAGCCTGTCAGGCCGGACTATTGCGACGATGCTGGCGGGGCAGGGGATCGGGCTTGGGGTTAACCTTGACGTAGCCCCCTCGTCTATTTTGATACCGGCAGATGCCGTGGATTGGCTTGCAAGCACGTTGCAAGCCGCCCCAGAACAGCTTGAGACGCGGTTACAGGAGTTTTCTGCGCCCCGTGGGCTGCCAGAGGTTTTGCTGACGGCACTTGATGGTAAACTCGCCTCAGCCACCGGACTTGCGCGCACCGCCTATTTGGTCGGGGTCAGCTATGAACAAGGCGGGCATGGTCATCTATTGGCTTTTATCGATGCACGCCCGGGCGCACAGGGTGCTTTGGCTCAGGCTGCGAATGAGGCATTGACGTTCTCTGGTATCGAGGCCGGGTCAATTGATGTGGGCTTTTTTGACAGTACCGATCCGTTGGTTGGGTCTTTGGCTGGTTGCGGATTGCGCTTTGATTTGCCAGACCCGGTGCAGGCGCAAAATATTGCTGCTTCTGCCCCGGGAATGGACCGAGATAAACCACCGCTTTTGCGCTGATCAATACCCGGTGTGACGATCGACTAGGTGCAAAAGCGCCTCGCCGGCTTCGCCACGTCGTATATTTTCCGCAATCACTTTTGACGCACTGTCTGGCCGTGTTCCAGAGGCAATATGTGGCGTCACCGTGATTTTGGGGTGATGCCAGAACACATGCTCCGCGGGCAAGGGCTCAATATCAAAGACATCAAGCGTCGCATGCCCCAAATGCTCTGCATCCAGACAGGCCAGTAGGGCGTCATCATCAATCAGTGGTCCACGTCCGGCGTTGATCAGCACAGCACCTTTTGGCAACGCCGCCAGCCGCTGGGCATTGATCACGCCCTGCGTGCCAGCGGTTAGAGGCAACAGTAAGATGACAATCTGTGCAGTTTCGAGGGATTTATCAAGCTGGTTTTCGCCGTGCAGCACCGTGGCTTCCGGTATTTTTTTTGCTGTTCGGCTCCAGCCAGTGACGGGGAACTCCAAATTTATGAGAGCCTGCGCACAAGCTTGTCCCAAAGTTCCCATCCCCAAAATAGTCACCGGTCGCTCGCGGGCCAGTGGTGCGATTTCGCTGCGCCAGAGGCCGTCTTGACCTAAAATATGCGAATCCATACCAAGATGATGGCGCATCACATGCCCCGTGACCCATTCGACCATGCCGCGGGTCATGCCACGGTCGATCATCCGTGCCAGTGGTATCTTTAGAGTTTGATTTCCCACGATATTCTCTACCCCGGCCCAGAGATTGAGAACCGCACGACAGTTTGTATAGGGGGTGAAATCTTGCAATGCGCTGTTGGGTGCATAGACAATATAATCCACCTGTTCGGGTGAAAATTTGGTCCGCATATCAAAGGTCAGCCCAGCTGCATTCAGGGCTTTGGTCAGCGGCGCTTGGTATTCATCCCAGCGGTCAGAATGGGCGGCAAACAGAATATTAATCATTATAGGCTCATCTCGGTCTGTGGACATGGGCAGATTGTACCAGCCCAAATCCGATCATCAAGATCAACATGGCTGATCCACCATAGCTGACTAGCGGCAGTGGCACACCGACCACGGGCACCAAGCCCATGACCATCGACATATTTACTGCAAAAAACAGGAAAAATGTACTTGCGATGCCAAAGATTAAAAGTGAAGAAAATCGGTCCTTATTTTTCAAAGCTGACAGAATGCAAAACACCAGCACCAATGCATAAAGGCTGAGCAGGGAAATGGCGCCGATAAACCCAAATTCCTCAGCCAGTGTGGTGAAAATAAAATCGGTATGTTTCTCTGGAAGAAAATTCAGCCGGCTCTGGGTGCCTTGCATAAAGCCGCGCCCACTCCAGCCGCCCGAGCCAAGTGCGATCTTGGATTGAATGATGTTATACCCGGCTCCCAGCGGGTCATTGGTTGGATCTAGAAAGGTCTCAATGCGCCTGAATTGATAGTCTTTGAGCATTTGCCAAGATGTTCCCTGGCTTTGAAACACAATCGAAATCAATCCGATCCCGGCTGTGATCATGGTGATGAAATACGCCCAGTGTACGCCGGCTAAAAACATCACCACAGCACCCCCCAAAGTTAACAGGATCGCTGTGCCCAGATCTGGCTGCCTCAACACAAGTGCGGCAGGAAGCAGGATGATGGCTGCGGGCAAGATGACCCAAATGATCTTTGAGGTTTTCTCAAGTGGCAACCAATCATAGTAAGATGCGATGGCCATGATAAGCGCAATTTTCATGACTTCAGATGGTTGTAAGTTGATAAACCCAAGGTCAATCCAGCGTTTTGCCCCCATCCCGACGGCGCCAAAAAATTCAACAAACAACAGCAAGCCCAAAGCGCAAAGATAGGCGAGGCTGGAGACGCTGCGCCAGAACCAGATCGGCAGCATGCCAACCATCACCATCAAAAGAAACCCCAAGATGAATCTTTTGATTTGGGGGCTTGCCCATGGCGTAAAAGATCCCCCCGCAACCGAATAGAGTTGCAACACCCCTAGAGCGGCAATGGCTGTTAGCAAAATGGCCAGAGGCCAGTTGAAAAACAATATTTTGCGCAGCCCCGTCGGCACAGTTTTGACGGTATACTCAAGATAACTCATACTTTGCTTTTCCGAGTGCTCTGAAACGGTTGTCGCAATTTTTCCAATTCTTGACGCTGTGCCTTAATTTTTGATCGGTCCTTGGCTGGATAAGCGCTGAGCGGGGGATCCCCGTCATAAAGCGTCTGAAGCGTGATATCGCGAGCAATAGGCGCTGCAATCTTAGAACCGCCACCGCCATGCTCAACCACCACCGCAACAGCGATTTCCGGTGCGTCGAAAGGGGCGAAATTGACAAACAGCGCATGGTCCCGGCGGTTCCAGGGTAAGTCGCTATTTTTTGTCACCCCCCGTTTGCGTTCGGCTTCGGTAATATTACGGACTTGGCTGGTTCCGGTTTTCCCGGCAAGTCGGAATTTTGCGTCTATGATACGTGACTGGTACGCTGTTCCACGACGATTGTTGCTAACCTCGTACATGGCTTTGCGTATTTGTTGCATATGTGCGTCCTGAAGTCCAAGCGGCGGGTCTTGACGATTTGGCTGCTCGATACCATCAATCTTTTTGATAAGTCGTGGTACCACCGACTTGCCGCTTGCCAACCGTGCTGCCATGACGGCAAGCTGCAGCGGCGATGTTAAAACATAGCCCTGCCCAATCGCAGCGTTTACCGTATCGCCGATCACCCAGTCGTGACCCCGGTTTAACCGTTTCCAATTTTTATCGGGTGTGAGCCCACTCGCCACCCCGGACATTGGAATATCATGAGCGGTGCCAAGGCCAAACCGCCGTGCAATATCAGTGATTTTTTCGATTCCAACCTTCAGCGCCAATTCATAAAAATAAACGTCACAGCTCTCGCGCAGGGAGGCCTCAAGATCAACCTTGCCGTGACCGGCTCGCTTCCAGCAGTGAAAACGACGTCCGCTGACTTCAAGATGTCCATTGCACCGCACTGTTTCAGCCGCAGTGATTAAACCTTCATCCAGTGCAGCAAGCGCCGTTAGCATTTTAAATACTGACCCAGGAGGATAGGCATCTTGAACAGTTTTTGACGCGAGGGGTCGGCGTTTATCTTCTCGCAAGGCAGAGAAATCTGCGAATGAAATGCGGTGGACAAACTTATTAGGATCGTAGCTAGGAGAGGAGGCAATGGCCAATAGATCGCCAGTTTGGCAATTGATCACCACCGCCGATGCGCTGAGTTCTCCCAGTCGCGCTTGAATATAATCTTGCAACTGGGCATTCACCGTCAGTTGAAGGTTGGCACCGGTTTCGCCCTCTTTTCGATCCAGTTCCCGCATCATACGGCCAAGAGAATTGACCTCTACTCTCTTTGACCCGGCACGCCCTCGCAAGGCTGTTTCGAATTCAGCTTCAATCCCCACCTTACCGATTTGAAATCGTGGAATGCGTAAAATGGGCTCGGGATCCCTGATGCGTTCGAGGTCCCGACTGCTGACTGGCCCGACATAGCCCACGACATGGGCGAATATACGGCCCATGGGATAGCGTCTGGACTGGCCCACTTCGGGTGTCACCCCCGGCAGAACTGGCGCGTTTACCGCGGCTCGGGTGATGTCTTCCCAAGTAACACGATCGGCAATTGTAACTGGCAGAAACGGTGCTGACCGGTTCATTTCTGCGATTGCCCGGTTTAGAGCGTCAGGATCAAGTTCGATTAAACGCGTTAATTTATTCAAAACACTTGTGACATCTCCAGCGTCTTCACGGACCATTGTGATCCGGTAACTGGGTTCATTCTCCGCAATGATCGTACCATTTCGATCAAATATCTGACCACGAATAGGCGGTAAAAGCCGGATGTTGATACGGTTTTCTTCGGCCAATAGTCTGAATTGATCGGCTTGCTCGACTTGCAGGTGACGCATCCGCAAGGCAAGTATGCCCATGAAAACGGCTTGTGCGCCACCCAGTATGAGCCCGCGCCGAGAAACTGTTTTCGCACTACTGTTGCCGTTTCTAAAGGGGCGTCTCATAGCCGGTATCTCAAGATGCTGTCATCATCGGTGGGCGATTTGTGAATGCCCAGAAGATGGTGTGCCAAGCCGGTTAACACTGGATACAGCAAGATTGTTCCCACGGTCTGCATGGCAGATAATCCGGCAGGTGGTGGTGGTGCCATTGTCAGCGTCAGAAGAAAATGACTGCCCATCGCCTGCATGATTATGACCAGAGCGATGGTCAACCATTCGACGCCAAAAGTAGCCACGCGCAAATGTTGGGAGCGGCGTTTTAACCATTCACAGCTTATGACCATAAAAAGGCTCATCAAGCCTGGGGGGCGGTGCAGAATAAAATCGGAAAATAAAAACAGCAGCGCGACCGATCCTATAGGAATGTAAGCGGGTCGTCTGATCGCATAGACAATTGTGATGGCCATCAAAAGGTCTGGGCCAACCCAGGTTGGCGGAGTGGTTCTGAGAGGTAGCAGCTGATAAAAAATGATTATCAATCCGATCCCAATATACAGCAGTTGCTTAAACAATAGCGCAGCAGCACGGCGGTCAATCATTCAAAACTCCCGCTGCGGCCCCTGTCAGCCTGCCAGACGTGTGCCTTGGCGCCACCAAAGTTCCTGGCCCATCGACGTCTCGGCGGCTTTTGCTGCGCAGCACCCGCAAAAATTTTAACCGTTCGTAATCGGCTGCAAGCCGCACCCTTAGGCGGCCACCGGGATCTTTTGCAACCTGACCAATCAACAACCCGGGGGGGAAGACTTTGCCATCACCGGAGGAGACGATACGGTCGCCGGGACGCACCAGTTCGGGATTTTCGATGAAATCGATTGGTGGCGCCAATGTATTGTCTCCAACGATTAAAACGGATTGACCGGAGGGTTCGATGCTGGCGGGGATGCGGCTTGAGGCATCCGTCAACAAAATCACCCGGCTGCTTTTTGCGCCAACACCTGAGATGCGGCCAACAAGACCCAACCCGTCCATCGTCGCCCAGCCATCCAGAATGCCGTCTCGTGCGCCGACATTCAGCAGCACAGATTGACGGAACGGCGAGCCACTATCGGCGAGCACCACCCCGGTGACGCGGGTTAGGTCTGGGTCAAGCCGAACTTTGTTAAGGTCTAATAGGCGTGCATTTTCCTGTTCGAGTTGCAGGGCAGCCTCTTTCCAGGATTTCATCTGCTGTAATTCGCGGCGCAGTTCCTGGTTTTGCTCATACAAATTTTGATAACTTTGAAAATTCAGCGCCAGTTCCGTTATCGCCATAACCGGTGCCATCGCCCAGGTGAAACTGGGCATGACGCGGTCAATGACATGAGAGCGAAAGCGCTCGACCCGCGGGCTATCGATCCTCCAGACCATAAAAACACCCAGCAGACATAGAATAATCACCGCTTGCAAAATGCGCCTGAGCGGTCGGGTAAACTCATCCGATTGTCTTAGGTCTTGGGGCATGTTTGCTCCCTTTACAAAAAGGGCGTTTGATCAGCTGTCATAATCGATGGCGTGACGCAGTTGGTCTTCGTATTCCAAGGCCCTGCCAGTGCCGAGCGCGACACAATTCAAGCTTTCTTCAGCAACCGATACAGCCAAGCCGGTTTGTTCGCGAAGGGCAAGGTCCATATCGTGCAATAAGGCGCCACCACCCGTCAGCATAACCCCACGATCAACAATGTCAGCCGCCAGATCTGGTGGCGTTGATTCCAGTGCCGTCATGACCGCTTCGCAGATTGCTTGTACCGGTTCGGTGAGCGCTTCTGCAATCTGCGCTTGGGTGACTTCGGTCTCTTTTGGAATGCCGTTGAGCAGATCTCTTCCCCGGATTTGCAGCGCTGCGCCGCGTCCGTCGTCGGGCATCCTTGCTGTGCCAATCGTGGTTTTTATCCGCTCCGCGGTGGCCTCTCCCACTAATAAATTCTGTTGTCGGCGCAGATAGCTGATAATCGCTTCATCCATCCTGTCGCCTCCTACGCGAACCGAGCGCGCATAGACGATGTCTCCGAGTGACAGAATTGCCACTTCGGTGGTGCCGCCGCCAATATCGACAACCATATTCCCTGTAGGGTCGGTGATTGGCATGCCGGCGCCGATTGCGGCTGCGATCGGTTCGGCTATCAAACCGGCTTTGCGGGCGCCGGCACTGAGCACTGATTGACGAATCGCACGCTTTTCGACCGGAGTTGCGCCATGCGGCACACAGACGATGATTTTGGGTTTGGAAAACGTGCTGCGCCGATGGACTTTTCGGATAAAATATTTGATCATTTCCTCTGCGACATCAAAATCGGCAATGACGCCCTCGCGCATTGGTCTAATTGCCTCAATACTGCCGGGCGTTCTCCCCAACATCAGTTTGGCGTCTTCCCCCACAGCCAGGACCCGTTTGATACCATCTTTGACATGATATGCGACCACCGAAGGTTCTGAGAGGATGACACCACGTCCTTTGACATAGACCAAGGTATTGGCGGTGCCGAGGTCAATTGCCATATCCTGAGAGAACAGACCTCTTAAATTACCTAGTCCAAACATAAGTTTATTTTCCAATCGGTTCATAACTTAAATTTCGCGTGGTTCAGGCGCGGCATGACCAACTTATAGGCTTGGAACTCGCCGTTTAAAAGGAAAAGATCTTGTTGGTTGGTTATTGGTCTAAAGATTTTGCCGTGGTTCGGGAATGGGGTACGTTCGCCGCGTGATTAGAGCACAGCACCGCCGGGCGCTTCGACAGGGCAGTTGCAACTGCCAATGGAGTTTTTGAGCCGAATAAATTTCAAAATAATCTTGTGCAGAAGGAACTGGAAGAGTGTCTAGACCGCGCATTGGTCGGTTTCGCACGTTCTTAGGTCGGCTGGGTTGGGCATAAATATTGCGTTGGGGTACATCAAAGAGCGAGAGAAAAGTCATGGAGTCGGGTCAGGATGAAAACACATGTCAAAGCCTTGGTCGTAGGCGGCGGAGCCGTTGGAACCTCGATCGCATATCATCTGGCAAAAGCCGGGTGGCAGGACGTGATGTTGCTGGAGCGCGATGAGCTGACTAGCGGGTCGACTTGGCATGCTGCAGGCTTGCTGCCGTATTTTAATATGTCTTTTGCCACGACACATATTCATGATTATTCCATTAAATATTATAAGACCCTTGAGGCCGAAACCGGGCTCAACGCCGGCTTTTCTGTCGTCGGTAATTTGCGTATGGCGCAGACTGACGCGCGCATGGATGAGTATATGGTCTATGCCACAACCGCTGAGACCTGCGGGGTGCCCTATGAATGGTTGTCGGCTGCACAGACAAAAGAGCGGTATCCACTGCTGAATTGTACAGATTTAAAGGGGGCTATTTTTCATCCCACGGATGGCTATATCAACCCCGCAGATGTGACCATGGCAATGGCAAAAGGCGCGCGCCAGCGCGGCGTGGTGATTGAGCGCAAATGGCAGGTCGATGGCTATCATTGGACCGGCAGCGACTGGCAGGTCACCTGTACCAAGATGACCGAAAAGGGTGGTAATCTTTTACCATCAGAAGAGCAGATCATCGTCACCGCCGAGCATGTGGTGACTGCAACGGGCAATCACGCGCAGCGTACGGCCAATCTTTTGGGTCTCAAGATACCGGCCATCCCGGTTGAGCATCAGTTCATCGTGACCGAACCTGATCCCGATCTTGTGGCTTGGCGCGCTGCCGGCCACCCCGAGCATCCGGTATTGCGGGATGCTGATGCCAAATGGTATGTGCGCGAAGAGCGCGGCGGTTGGATTTTGGGCCCCTATGAGCGCAACGCGCCCGCACGCTTTGAATTTGGCGCGCCTGACAGTTTTCGCGCCGATCTTTTTCCGCTTGATCTTGAACGGATCGAAGAAGAATACATGTCGATGATCCACCGTATTCCGTCCTCTGAAACAGTTGGCCTTAAGGATGATTTTAACGGACCGATCTGTTACACACCAGATGGTAATCCGCTGGTGGGCCCCGCCCCCGGGTTGCGCAATATGTGGCTGGCTGAGGGCTTTAGCTTTGGCATCACCGCGGCGGGCGGCACCGGGCATTATCTGGCTCAGTTGATGGTTGAGGGGGAGGCCGAGATCGACATGGCTTCGCTGGATCCCAAACGCTATGGCCGTTGGATGACCACCGAATATGCGGCGCGCAAAAACGAAGAATCCTATGAGCACGTCTATATTCTGCACCACCCCGATGAGGAGCGGGCCGCATGTCGGCCCCTGCGCACGGCACCGGCCTATGACCGGCAAAAGGCGCGCGGCGCGCAGTTTGGCTGTGTCAACGGGTTCGAGCGGCCAAATTATTTTGGTCCGCTGGATGCGCCCGACACCTTTGATCATGACGCCCGCAGCTTTCGTCGTGGTGGTTGGTGGCAATATGCAGTGGATGAGGCACGCGCCATCCGCCAGGGTGTTGGTCTGATCGATGCCACTGCGTTCACCAAACACACCGTCAAAGGCCCTGGCGCGACGGCGTTTTTGGATTGGTTCACCACCAATAAGTTGCCGCGTGTCGGCCGCATCAATCTCACCTATGCGCTGACCGCCCACGGCACCACGCGCACCGAATACACCATCGTGCGGCTGGCCGAGGATGAATATTACCTCGTCTCTGCAGGCGCTTGGACCGACTATGACAGCGACTACCTGCGCAAGGCGGTGGCCGACAAAATGCCTGAGTTTGGCGCGATTGAAGTGCAGGACGTCACCACCCAATGGGGCGTTTTTGCGATTGCGGGGCCAAAATCCCGCGAGGTTCTAAGCGCGGTGATCAAAGACGCTGATCCCGCCAGCGCGCTGTCGAACAAGCGCTTTCCGTGGCTGTCGGCGCGCCAGATCGAATTGGGCATGTGCCCGGTCAATGCCATCCGCGTGGCCTATACTGGCGAGCTGGGCTGGGAATTGCACCACCCGATTGAAATGCAGAACTACCTTTTTGACCTGTTGGAACAAGCAGGTGCGCCGCATGGGATGAAGCTGGTGGGCGGACGGGCGCAGAACTGGTTGCGGCAGGAAAAATCCTATCGCGCCTTTGGCACCGAACTGGGCCGCGATGCCACCCCGCTTGAGGCTGATCTGCCGCGCTTTGTTGATCTGGGCAAAGAATTTCACGGCAAGGCCGCGATGCAGGCGCTGGGCATCCGCTCGACCTGCGTGACGTTGTTGATCGACGGTCCGGACGATGCGGATCCCTGGGGCCGCGAGGCGCTTTATACGGCAGACGGCACACGGGTCGGCCGCCTGACCTCGGGCGGTTATTCCGTGGCGTTCGAAAAATCCATCGGCATGGGCTATGTCAAGCCCGCGCATGCGGCGGTGGGCAACAAGCTAAAGGTCAAAATTCTCGATCAGCTCTGGGACGCAGAGATTGTCGAAGACAGCCCCTACGACCCCAAAAACGCGGTTATTCGTGTGGAT
>Ga0114998_10000668_pt1 | contig 25412 bp, 13 predicted proteins | sample ArcticOcean_MG_C_5_FD_87044 | JGI IMG/M metagenome (GOLD analysis project Ga0114998, IMG submission 87044) | Marine microbial communities from western Arctic Ocean - ArcticOcean_MG_CB4_138 | ecosystem: Environmental > Aquatic > Marine > Oceanic | place: Arctic Ocean: Canada Basin | collected... | reverse complement strand
TTGATATTCCTGTAAGTTTCACTAATAATAGCAGTCCAACCGCTGATGGTTTAAATTTAGTTGGAAATCCTTATGCGGCCACTCTTAACTGGGATAGCCAAACAGGATGGGATAGAAATAATTTAGTAGGGGCACTGTATGTTTGGGATGTTTCTCAAAAGCAATTTAGAACATATTTAAATGGATTAGGGGTGAATGGAGGCTCTGCTTTTATTGAGCCATTGGAATCGTTTTGGGTAATGGCAGCAGGAGAAAGTCCTTCGTTAAGCTTGAATGAATCTTCTAAATCGCTGCATAGTTCAGATACTCAAGAATCATTACAGAGTATTTCTGTAACTATAAGTAACGGGAATTGGTCTGATGATTTAGCAATTACGACAAAACCAGAGGCTTCTATGATGTTTGAGCCAACATTAGATGCATTAAAGTTTTATGGAGATAACTCTGTGCCTAATATCAGTACGTTATCTTCAGATAATGTAAAGTTAGCTATAAACAGTATTCCAGCATTTTCTGAAGCACAGGATATTCAAATGATGGTGAACATTCCAGCCGAAGGGAATTATACGCTCTCGTTCGCAGGTGTAAATGAGTATATAAATAATCAGTGTGTAGGATTTGAAGATTTAATTACGGGTGAATTGTATGATTTAGCAGTGACCACAGAGATAGTATTTTCAAGTCTAGCCGTTGAAGACGAGGTTAGATTTCTCTTTCACATTGGGTCTCCGGTTAGAGCAGATGTCATTGGTGTTTCTTGTAATGGAGGCGATGATGGTATTATCGTTGCCGAAGGCGCTGGAGATGGACCTTGGGCGTACACATGGTTTGATCAAGGGATGAATTTTCTGGGAGAAGCTATAGATGAATTTTCAGAGTTTTCTATAGCAGGCTTATCAGCAGGAGATTACATAGTAGAGGTCGGGAATAACGACTATTGTGGCGCTTTGGTTTTAGAGGTTAGTGTTTTCGAGCCAGAGGAACCGTTAGAGGTTTCTGAGGGTGTTTACGATGTCGCCTGTGAAGAAGATGGTTTTGGAGAAATTGTTTTGAACATAACAGGCGGAGTTCAGCCTATAGATGTCCAGTGGGATAATGAGCTAACAGGGACGAATATTGAACAGTTAAACGCTGGAGATTATACATATACCATAACAGATGCAGCCGGCTGTGTAAGAACAGAAACTTTAATTGTTTTGGAAGTGGGAGATGTCTCTGTTGATTTTACTGTGGAACAATTAATTACTCTGGATGAGTTCAATCAAGCAGAAGTTACATTTTTGAATCTATCAGAGGGTACAACTGTTTATGAGTGGAATTTTGGAGATGGCTCTATATTAAGCTCTGAAGAGTCTCCTACCCATGTTTTCACGCAGCCTGGGTTTTTCACAGTATCAATGTATGGGAGCAATGGAGAGTGTGATGATTATCATCAAGCAGTAGTAACCGTTCAACAATATAGCGCAATTGAAGAGCTAGATTTTTCAGAGTCCATAAGCATATCAGCAGAGGGCAGTAATATCACCATAACAGTAATGCCAGTCACTCACAGTCCGTACAAGTTTTTGTTTACGACTTGTTAGGTAAGGTGATTAATTCAGAAAAAGGAGTTTTGGGAAAGGGAAATGCGATTCAATTGGGTTTAAAAACGGCAACCGCACTCTATGTGGTGTCTGTGATCAATCTAACTACGAATGAAAAAACAGTCAAAAAGATTTCAAGATTTTAGCTTAACCAGTCAATATATACCGTGAAAATGAGGCTATTAAAACCTCACTGAATCAATGAGATTTTTTGTTTCAACCAATTGAACTGTTTTTATAAGCTTGTTTCTTATCTCAAGAACTATTCACATCAAGTAGAGTTGAGTTCTTTAAAATCTGACCATATACCAGTACTTTTGTCATCAAAATCAGACAAATGAAATTTGGTGTAATTACCTTTCCTGGATCGAATTGTGATCAAGATATTATTTATGTTTTACGAGATGTTTTAATGCAGCCTGTAGAGGAGCTTTGGCATAAAGACACTGATTTGAAAGGGTGTGATTTTATTATTCTTCCTGGAGGATTTTCTTATGGTGATTACCTTAGAAGTGGCGCTATAGCTAGATTCTCTCCAGTAATGAGTGAGGTAGTAAAGCACGCTAATTCAGGGGGGTATGTAATGGGTATTTGTAATGGATTCCAAATATTATGTGAGTCTGGCCTGCTTCCTGGAGTTTTAAGGCACAACGAAAACCAAAAGTTTATTTGTAAAAACGTACACCTGAAACCAGCGTCTAATTCTACGATTATCACTGAAAATCTGGATGAATATAAAGCGTACAAAATTCCTATTGCTCATGCGGAAGGAAATTACTTTGCTGCGCCAGAGCAGATGAAAGAAATTCAAGATAACGACCAAGTTCTTTTTAGATACTGTAATGAAGAAGCGCAAGTCACTAGCGGTTCTAACCCTAATGGCAGCTTGGACAATATCGCTGGAATTTGTAATAAGTCTAAAAACGTTTTCGGTATGATGCCGCATCCAGAAAGAGCTGCGGATTTCGAACTTACAAGCACAGATGGCCGTGAGATTTTTGATGGAATGCTAAAAGCGGCTTTAGTATAACGAAAATTAAATAACGAGTTCACCCACAATTCTGGGATAAATACACAGTTATTAGAACTTACCTTTGTTTAAGTATCTTTATTATCAATATGAGCGAATACAAGGCAGGCCCACTTTTATCAAAAATAAATCTTCCTGAAGATTTAAGGAAAAATATTTCAAATGAAGAACTTGTTCAAGTTTCCAATGAGCTAAGACAATATATCATAGATATAGTTTCTGAAAAAGGAGGCCATTTTGGGGCTAGTCTGGGCGTTGTGGAGCTTACTGTAGCGTTGCATTATGTGTATAATACACCCTATGATCAGTTGGTTTGGGATGTAGGCCATCAAGCTTATGGACACAAAATCTTAACAGGAAGAAAAGATATTTTTCATACAAATAGAGTTTATAAAGGACTGAGTGGATTCCCTAAAAGATCTGAAAGCGAATATGATACTTTCGGAGTAGGTCATTCATCTACGAGTATATCTGGAGCACTGGGCATGGCAGTGGCTAGCAAAATAAAGGGAGAAAAAGACAGAAAGTCCATAGCCATAATAGGTGATGGAGCTATGACAGCAGGATTGGCCTTCGAAGGGTTAAACCATGCTGGGTCATTGAATAACGACCTACTGGTAGTGCTCAATGATAACTGTATGAGTATAGATCCTAATGTAGGGGCGCTTAAAGAATACCTTACAGATATTACCACGTCTCACACCTACAATAAAGTAAAAGATGAGGTTTGGAATTTGCTGGGCAAAATCAGTAAATTCGGGCCCAATGCTCAGAGCATAGCTCAGAAAATACAGGATGGAGTAAAGTCAGCTCTACTGCAGCAGAGTAATTTATTCGAATCATTAAACTTTAGGTATTTCGGTCCTATAGATGGTCATGATGTAGAATATATGGCCAAAGTATTAAAGGATTTGAAAGATATACCAGGTCCTAAAATTTTACATTGTGTAACTAAAAAAGGAAAAGGGTTCCAGCCGGCAGAAGACGGTTCACCTACTCAGTGGCATGCTCCAGGAATTTTCAATAAAGACACAGGAGAAATAGTTAAAGTAGTTCCCAAAAGCCCAGAGCCTCCTAAATACCAGGATGTGTTTGGTCATTCTATTATAGAGTTAGCAGAGAAAAACGACAAAATAGTAGGAGTTACTCCTGCTATGCCTACAGGTTGTTCCCTGAAATTTATGATGGAAGCTATGCCCGATAGAGCTTTTGATGTGGGAATAGCAGAGCAGCACGCAGTAACCTTTTCCGCTGGAATGGCTACTCAAGGATTAATTCCATTCTGTAATATCTACTCCTCATTTATGCAGAGAGCTTATGATCAAGTTATTCATGATGTAGCTATTCAAAATTTAGATGTAGTATTCTGTTTAGACAGAGGAGGATTGGTAGGAGCAGATGGTCCTACCCATCATGGAGCTTACGATTTAGCTTTCATGAGGTGCATTCCTAATATGATCGTTTCTTCTCCTATGAACGAAGAAGAGTTAAGAAACCTGATGTTTACTGCTCAGGAAGGTCACGGCCCTTTCTCTATAAGATACCCGAGAGGAAAAGGGGTGATGACAGAATGGAAGACACCGTTTAAGAAAGTGAAAATTGGTACCGGTAGGAAAGTGAAAGCCGGAGAAGATATAGCTGTATTGACTATAGGGCCCATAGGAAATAATGCTCTTACCGCATGTACAAGCATGGCAGAGAAAGGGATAAGCGCGGCCCATTATGACATGCGCTTTGCAAAGCCAATAGATGAAGTATTACTTCACGAAGTGTTCTCTAAATTCAAAAAAGTAATCACTGTAGAAGATGGATGTATCCAAGGCGGTATGGGGTCTGCTGTGATCGAATTTATGGCAGAGAATAATTACTCAGCACACGTAACTAGATTAGGAGTTCCAGATAAGTACATAGAGCATGGAACACAGGCGGAATTATATACCGAGTGTGGTTATAACACCGCTGACATTGAAAAAGCCATAGCCGATATGGTAACTGTTGGGTCCAAGCAAATGGCTATCTGATTTTTTAAAGAGAAAGACTTTAGTGAGAATGTCCATTAGTTTTGCTTTTTTTAGATACCTTCCAACAACAAGTGCCGTTTGATTTTCTTCAGCACAAATTTCTAATAGTCAGTCAAAACTCATAAATCAAAAGATGGAAGAAATCGTAAATAAAGTAGCGCTGGCAGGATTGGTTTCTTTAGACATTAAAGATTTCTACCCTAAGGGAGTAAGAGTCACCATAGATTTAAAAGCCCAGTTATGGCAGGAGTTAGTTCTTAAGGAGAAGGACTTTAGAGTGTGGGTAAAGGAGACTGACTGGACGGAATATGAAGGAAAGAATGTAGGTGTATGGTGCTCGGCAGATGCTATAGTTCCCACATGGGCATACATGCTAGTAGCCGCTAGTTTAGAGGGTGTAGCTAGCTCCATTACATTCGGAAATAGAGAATCTTTAGAAGCATCGGTGGTGCAGAACCACATTCAAAACCTCGATTTATCGGAGTATAAAGACCAGAGAGTAATCGTCAAAGGCTGCTCAGATATATCTGCAGCAGAAGTCGCATTTTTAGAGTTAACCAAAGCATTAAAGCCAGTGGTAAAGTCACTCATGTTTGGAGAAGCATGCAGCTCTGTGCCAGTTTATAAAAGGCGTTAATAAAAACTCCTGAAAAAGCAAGGCATTTGGCGGTTGGTTCTGTAATTTCAGAGCTTCAATTTACCTAGACATGCTATCTCAAGACAAAGAAAAGAAACTCTTCTTATTAGATGCTTTTGCACTCATTTTCAGAGCTTATTATGCGTTTATTAAAAACCCACGAATAAATTCTAAAGGGCTGAATACCTCAGCCATGTTCGGTTTTACGAATACGCTGTTAGAGATTATAAATAACGAGAAGCCTACTCATATAGCAGTAGTGTTTGACCCTCCAGGCGGTTCCAAGCAGAGAAAAGAAGATTTTCCGGCTTACAAAGCCAATAGAGAAGAAACCCCTAATGATATCATACTATCGATTCCGTACATAAAAAGAATCATAGAAGGATTTAATATTCCATGTTTAGTAGCTCCAGGATTTGAGGCAGATGATCTAATAGGAACCTTAGCCAAGCAGGCAGAAAAAGAAGGGTATACCACCTATATGATGACTCCCGATAAAGATTATGCTCAGCTAGTATCTAGCAATATCTTTATGTATAGACCAGGTAGATTCGGAAACCCGGCTCAGGTTTGGGGAATAGAAGAAATTCGAGAAAAATTTGATGTGGAAGATCCCATTAAGGTTATAGACCTACTCGGCCTTATGGGGGATAAAGTAGATAATATACCGGGAATACCTGGCATTGGGCCTAAGACAGCATCCAAGCTGCTTAAAGAATTCGGAAGTTTAGAAGGTATTGTAGAGAATGCTGACAAGCTTAAAGGAAAGCAAAGAGAAAACGTAGAGAATTTTGCAGAACAGGGGATTGTGTCAAAACAATTAGCGACCATAATCTTAGACGTGCCTAATGAAGTAGACTTCGATGTGCTAAACTTAGAGGAATTAGACAGAGATTTACTAAGAGAGGTATTCACTGATTTAGAATTTAGAACCCTTAGCAAAAGAATTTTAAACGAAGAAATTCAGTCTGTTCAAAATGAACAACCCTCCTCACAGATTTCCATGTTTGGCAATGCTCCGGCAATGCCAGCGGAAGCTCAGGTTAAAGTAGAGGAGGTGCCTGTAGAAATGAAAACGATTCTTACCACTGAGCATGATTATAGATTATTAGATGATGACGTCTTAAGAGCCGAATTCATAAAAAGGCTGCACAAGGAAAAATCCTTCTGTTTAGATACAGAAACCACCGGTTTAGATCCTATAGAAGCTGAACTTGTAGGGATTTCCATTGCAGTAAAAGAAGGAGAAGCGTTTTATATTCCAGTGACGAGTGAAAACGCGTTGCAACGCCTAGAAGAACTCAAACCCATACTAAATGACCCCAAAAAGGAAATAATAGCACAGAACTTCAAGTACGATTATAAAGTGCTAAGGAAGTATGGAGTAGATATAAAAAACAAGGTGTTAGATACCATGCTAGTTCATTACTTAATGAATCCCGATATGAAGCATGGAATGGATTTACTGGCAGAAACTTATCTGAATTATCGTCCTGTTTCTATTACAGAATTAATAGGAAAAAAGGGAAAAAATCAGAAGAGCATGAAAGATTTGGAACCTGCTGAGGTTTTGGACTATGCTGCTGAGGATGCTGATATTACGTTACAGTTAAGGAATAAATTCTCTTCGGAATTAGAGAAACCACACCTAAAAGACCTTTATGAAAAAGTAGAAGCACCATTGATTCATGTGCTAGCAGATATAGAATTAGAAGGAGTAAATATAGATGAGGCTCATCTGAGGAATTATTCTAAGGAATTGGAAGTTATTCTTGTAGAGCTAGAAAAAAGCATAAAGCTCACAGCCGGCACTGAATTTAATTTGGATTCACCTAAGCAGTTAGGTCAGATACTTTTCGAGGTATTGAAGATTTCAGATAAGCCGAAGAAGACTCCTTCTGGGCAGTATAAAACATCAGAGGATGTGCTAGCCACATATAAAGAGGACCATCCTATTATTTCTGAAATTCTAGATTATAGACAGCTTAGAAAATTAAAATCTACGTATGTGGATCCATTGCCAGAGATGGTGAGTAAAACCACAGGCAGACTGCACACGAATTATATGCAAACCGTAGCTGCTACGGGAAGATTAAGCTCTAATAACCCTAATCTACAGAATATTCCTATTCGATCAGAGAAGGGCCGTGAAATCAGAAAAGCATTTATCCCAAGAGACGAAAATCACACTCTGGTAGCGGCAGATTACTCTCAAGTAGAATTAAGAATTATAGCCGCGTTAAGTAATGAAACCGCTATGATAGATGATTTCGTTTCGGGAGCGGATATTCATGTAGCTACAGCGAGTAAAGTATTTGGAGTTTCTATGGATGACGTAGACAGAGAGATGCGTAGCAAAGCTAAAGCTGTAAACTTCGGTATTATCTATGGTCAAGGCGCTTTCGGTCTGTCTCAAAACCTCGGAATTAGAAGGGGAGAAGCCAAAGAAATCATAGAAAATTACTTCCAGAAATATTCTAGACTTCAAGAATATATGGCGGAGAATGTAGAATTTGCCAGAACGAATGGATATGTAGAGACTATTCTAGGAAGAAGGAGATATCTTAAAGATATTAATTCCGGAAATGCCATAGTTAGAGGTTTCGCAGAAAGGAATGCGGTAAACGCACCTATCCAAGGTTCAGCCGCAGATGTAATCAAGCTAGCTATGATTAACATTCACAAAAGATTTAAGGAAGAGAATTTTAAGTCGAAGATGATTATGCAGGTACATGATGAACTGGTCTTCGATGCGCATAATTCAGAGCTCGAAATCATTAAGCCGCTTATTAAATCAGAGATGGAAAACGCGTATAAAATGTCTGTTCCTTTATTGGTAGAGGTAGATATGGGCGCTAATTGGCTAGAGGCACATTAAGATATCCGCTGGAGTAGATCTTTAGAAGTCTTTATGGGCATGGTTTGACAATGCGTCTAATTTTACTTTTTGGGAGCGTATTTCGCAGATTTACACTAGGCTTAAGTTAGGGAGATTAAAGAGACGATATCACCCCTCGGAAGGAATAGTCCAATAAATAGTTATTTATTATCCGTTTTCATTGTTCGTTAGAAACAACCTAAAAGGAGTTAAATCTATGCTTACGATGGATAAAAAGGCATATACTCAATTTAAGCCTTCGAATTAACAGATATTTAGTTAAAACTTTTAGCTCCGTTCTGCGTATTATGAGGTGTAAAGAATAACTTGGAATAGAAATTATCTAATAATCAACGAAATAAATAACTTATGAGAAAACTTATTTTACACCCTCTTACTATTTTATCGATAGTGGTTTTCTTTTCTGCCTGCTCTGGTTCTCCAGAGTCTGGAGAATCAGAGAAGAAATCAGCTAAAGATGAGATTGCGTTCACTCCTAAAGAAGGTGTTTACGAATCTGCCAGAAAAGAAAATATTAAGAAGATTTTTCATGCCCTACCGTCACCAGTAGAGATGGCAGACTTAATTAAAAAAACGGGATCGTCATTTGATAATACTTACTTAAACGATCCTGCTAACGTAAGCAAGTATGTTACTTCTGCTCAGCAAGCCATGAACTTAGGTATCTATGGAGCTGATTTAAGTTATACTAGTATTTTCGAGCAAGACAGACAATCGCTTAATTACCTAGATGCTGTGCAGGAAATAGCTAACGCTCTAGATGTAGGAGCAGCTATAGATAAAAAAGTATTCGATAGACTCAAAGGTAATCAAGGTAATCAAGATTCTCTTATGTCCATCATCACAGAAACGTATTGGACCATTAATGCTTACCTAAAAGAAAATGAAAGTAGAGAAGAAACTTCAGCATTAGTAGTCGCTGGAGGATGGTTAGAGGGGCTTCATTTAGCGGGTAAACATTACGTTCCTGGGAATATAGAACTCCATGAAAGAATAGCAGAACAGAAGTACGCATTAGATAACTTGGTGAACCTAATGAATACGTATGACAGTGCATCGTTAGATGGGATTAAAATTGACCTAAAAGAAATACAAGCACTTTATGCTGACGTGGAAATTATTAAAGGAAGGACCACCAAGGAGAAAGATGCTGGAGGTATGGTAGTTATCGGAGGAAGCAAAAAAGTTTCTATGAACGATGTAACCTTACAGAAGGTTTTGAGTAAAATTAAGGACATTAGAAATAAATATATTAACTAGACGACCATCCCAAAGCCAAAGAAAATGAAATTGATCAAGTATATATTACCCATTCTAATATTAGCTCCACTGCTGTCAAATGCCCAGTGTAGAAGCTTTACTAAGAAAAAGTGCTTACCTCAGTTAGATGGTTACGTACAGAATGATAACTTTAACAGTGCTCAGCTTATCCCTGGTGATGAAGCAGAGTTACTAATTACATTCTATGCAGGAAAAGAATATAGATTATTAATCTGTGGACACCCTGTCTTAGGAGAGTTGGAATTCGAAGTTCTAGATACCGATGAAGAATTAATTTATTCTAATTTAGATAACGAAGACAAGTCCAGTTTTGATTTTAAAGTAGCCACCACACAACAACTCATTGTCAGGGTAAGAGTTCCTGAAAATGATTTGGCTAGCCAACTCATTCATGAGGGATGTGTCTCTATCATGATTGGCTTTAAAGAAAATAGCTAACTAGTATAGCGCTAATGATGTTTTTTAAAAAAAGGCCGCTGTAAGCGGCCTTTTTTTATTTCGATATAATCCATTTTTTCAGTGTCCCCTGTTGCCCATCTTCTAACCGTATAAAATAGAGACCTTCACTTAAATCTCCATGGTCTAGTTGCAATTTTCTACTTCCCTGAGATAAACTTCCAGAGTAAATGTCCTTTATCATTCTCCCTTGAGAGTCCCATAAGCTTATTCTCCCTGACTCTATTGGCTGAATAAGTCTTAATGCTAAAGTGGCGCTGCCATTACTTGGATTCGGGAATATAGTAGAACCAGAGAAAGCACTTAACTCAGATGTAGAAAGATCATTAGCTGAGCTTATGTTGATGTCATCCAGGTAAATATTATTACCGCCATAGTTTGTGAAATGGAATCGAACCCTGAATGATGGGCCGAAAAACTCTTCGTTATCTATCATTAGAGTGTATTCGTTCCACTCTTCTTGTGAATCAGGTACAAATTGAAAATTACTTGATTCAGCTGTAGGTAAATCTGTAAAACCGCGGTGGATTTTCTTTTGCTGCCAGGTGTTTCCGCAATCATTAGAAATAAAAACTCTTAATCTATCATCAGTCGCCTCTTCCTTAGTTACAAAGGCCCACTTGTACGAAATGATAATTTCATTAGCACCAGTAAAATCCATAGATGAACTAATTAGGTCATCTTCATCACCTATAAGATTGGCATTATTCCTAATTCTAACGCACTGTTCACCCGAGTAACCAGTATTGTCATATAGCTTCCAGTTTTCCGTGCCCTCATCACCTTGTGCCGCCCATTTTAATTCTTCGTTAACCTCGTCTTCAAGGTTTTCAAAACCCTCTTCGAACGGTATCGCGATAAAATCAGAGGCAGAAATACTTACAAAGCCATCTTTTTCTACTGTAATAGTTTCTTCTCCATCAGTAACAGTTAGAGTGACAGTGTAGTTCCCAGTTTCGCTGTAAGAATGAATAGGATTAGGCAAATCTTCACCTGTCAGGATAGTGCCATCACCGAAATTCCATGTCCATTGAGTAGGCTGATTGAAAGATAAATCCTCAAATACTATTTCTGATCCAGTACAAGTGCTTTGCTTGTCGCTCGTGAAGTCTGCGAAGCACAAAATAGACTCTTCTAAAATCCCCGTAGCTGCTAAATTTTCTTCTTGCCATAACTCGAACCTATCCGCAGTATTAGAATTTAGAGATGCTCTCATTCTCACTTTCTGTCCTTGTGTGAACATTTTCGAACAGTAGGAGTATTCCATGTAGTTTTGGACATTATCTAAACTTCCGCAGGATTCACCAGAAAGAGCACATGACGTCCAACCCACAGAGTTAGGAGTATCATCCACTCCATCGTCAACGTCACAGTTTTCTGCTAATGCAGGCTGATTCGTTCCTCCCCATAGGTGCCTTAGATTTATCCAGTGCCCTACCTCATGGGTTAATGTTCGGGATCTATTTTCACTACTTGTTCCTATAGAACCAGTGTAAGTATGTAACAAAACTATTCCATCATTTGAAAGACCGAAATTCCCATCTACTGAAGACGGCACATATGTATATCCCGCGGCACCTCCTGCATCTGCACAGACCCAAATATTTAAATAAGAGTCTCTGGGCCATATGCTAAGACTTTTCATGTCAGAACCTCCTTCATTTGTTAATTCACTTTCGATTCGCACAATGCCACTCGTGCAATTCCCGTTGGGGTCTCGTTGGGCAAGTTTAAATTCTATTTTAATATCTGCAGGTAAATCTGAGAAGTCCCCCACTACATCAGCTACATCCTCATTTTCTAATCTGAAATCTCTATTTAAGATACTCATAGCGTCATAAACTTGGTCATCTGAAATATTTTCAGCACCTCCTTCATGAATAACATGAAATACCACAGGGATTAAATAAATCTCATCATCTCCACCGGCTCTATTGGCAGCGTAATCAGCAGTAAATTCATCTAATTCTTTCTCATTATGCTCCATTTGTTCTTTGAGGTGGGGATATTGAAGTAAGAGCATATCTATAGCATCGTAGGTCCTGCACTTAGGCACATCTTGTCCATTAAGAGACACAAAGGAAAAGCTTAGAGATATAAGAAGAAATAAAATTAAGAGTCGATTCATAAATAGGTTTTTGACAAAAGTAAGTACTTGGTTCTGTTCATATGTTACATTTGAATGTAATCTAACCCTAACATGAAGTTATCTATTGGTTTTTTATTTTTTAGCGTTGCAATAAGTACCTCTCTAATTTCACAAGACCGTGATAATATATCATTGCTAGCCAACTGGGATGGAACGGATGTTCCTTTTAATGGTTCTGCCAAATACAATGATGTATGGGGTTTCGAAATAGACGGACAAGAATTTGGATGTATGGGATCTACATTAGGTACACATATATTTTCGCTACCAGAGAATAATCATATAGAAGAGGTAGCTTATGTTCCCGGAAGATTCCAAGGGCCTGTTGTCCACCGTGATTTTGCTTTTTTTGAAGGTTATCTGTATGCAGTTTGCGATCAAGGAAGTAGTTCTCTCCAAGTGATTAATGTTTCTAATCTACCCAATGAGTTTTCAGTGGTACTAGATGATACTACTAATTTTACCACTGCTCATAATATAACAGTAGATGAGTCGGGGATGAAGTTATATGTTTCTGGCCCCTCAGGAAGTGCATTGAAAGTATTTGATATATCAGATACACCTGAAAACCCAGAACTTGTCAGTGAATTTAACCTTGTAGAATATGTGCATGATGTGTTTGCTAAAGATAATGTGGCGTACCTGAGTGCTGGCTCTCAAGGCTTGTTTATGTATGATTTTTCTGAACCATCTAATCCTGCCATTATTTCTTCTTTAGATGGCTATCCTGATGAGGGTTATAACCATTCAGGATGGCTTTCACCTGATGGTAATTATTTTGCTTTTGCTGATGAAACGCCTGGAAAAAGAATGAAAATTATAGACGTTAGGGACCCATCAGACTTGGAGGTGATCTCGTTATTTAATAGTGGTTTGAACGCTAGCACTATGCCCCACAACTTGGAATGGATAGGAGATAAAATTTATGTTTCGCACTACTATGATGGGCTTCAGGTTTTCGATGTAAGTGACGTTGAAAACCCGGTAGTCGATGCCTATTATGACACATATTCTCAAGAAGATATTAACGGCAGAGGAGCTTGGGGCGTTCATGTAATGCCCTCAGGTAGAATTTTGATTTCTGATCGTCAATCAGGCTTTTACCTGTTGGGTAACCAGGAGAATAATGCTGATGAATTAGAAATATGGTTGTACCCAAATCCCGCAGAAGATCAGATTTGCGTTAACCTAGTAAAAGAAAGTTATCTTACGATTAGATTTCAAATTCACGATAATAGAGGCCTTTTAGTCAATGATGAGACTTACTCTAATGACGAACAGCCTATTAATGAGTACCTCTTCAATACCAAGAGTTTTAGTGCTGGAATCTATATCTTAACGATGGTCATCGATGAGAATCTAGTGAGCAAGGCTAAGTTTCTAATTAGGTAAACGGCCTATCTTAATAGAGTTACGCTTCCTCTGTAAGTGATTTTGTTGGCGGTCATCACGTCTTGGACTTCTAATACCCAAGTGTAAACATCGTTTTTAGAATAATATTCTCCGGAGTCTACAGAGCCATCCCAAGGCATACCGGGTTGAGTGGTTTCGAAAATAAGCTGGCCTTCTCTTGACCATATTTGGAATAGATAATTTTCACTTGAGATACCAAGAGCTATAGGGCTAAATACTTCGTTTAGATTATCTCCGTCTGGAGAGAAGGCATTTGGGACATGAACCAATACCACTCCTTGTATTACTAAAAGTTTGCATATGGTGTCTGCACATCCAAACTGATTTTCTGCTTGTAAACAGATGTTGTAAGAGTCTAAACTAGTGGGTTCAAATTCGAAATAAGGATTTGCACCAGTGGCAGTGAAGGCGCCTTCAGCTTCCCAAAGATAATTTGTTGCTCCATTACTCAAGTTGATAAACTGAACTTCAGATTCTAAAATGTTCACAGGGTTAGGCGACCATTCAAAATCTGCTGTTGGATAACCATAGACTGTTATTGTTGGATTGTTTAGAGATACTCCTGTGCAGCCATCTTCAGATGTTACACTAAGAGAAGGACTGAAATTACCTGGACTGGCATAAGTGTATGTAACGTCAGTACAAACGGGTAAAGAGACATTTCCATCTCCGAAATTCCATTCGCAGTTTCCTAATAAGTCGTCATCAGTAGTATTTGAAAATTCAACAGTTATAGGATAGCATCCATTTATGGCGTCTGCAGTAAAAGTGGGAGCAGGCGTAACATTGACTGTAGCTATGAATGATGCTACTACGGGTAATGAGCAACCGTCTATGACAGTTACTTCATAAGTAGTGTTTATTAGCGGCTCTACAGTAGTGATGCAATTGTTTATGATGCCAATTTCAGGGACGTCCCAGAAACAGCTAAGATTACCATTCCCACCAGAAACGATTGATTCTAATACTATTTGTTCTCCTTGACATATAGTTATATCATCATTAACCTGGACTTCTATAACTGATGGAAAAGTAGCTGACATGGCTAATGTATCTGTAAAACACTGACCATTGTCATCTGTAACATACACCTGAACAGATACATCATTCGTGGGCACGAATGAAACTACATTGTTATTCGTGTCAAACTCATCTATACTTGGAATCCAATAATAAATGTAATCATCTATTCCGCCATTAGCAGTGGCTTCAAAAGAAATATTATCTCCATCACAGATGTCGGTGGTTTCAAAATTTGTAGATAAGAAAATCTCTGGATTAGAAGTTAAAGTGACTACTGTGTCGGCTTCACATCCTATATCATTTATTACTGAAACGTTATAGTTGTTAACGGGAAGCATCGTGAAGGTAGGGTCAAGTAATTGCAACGCACTATTAACCGTAAAGGAGTTTCCGTTAACAGCTAGAACTTCTATACTACCTGTTTCATCTCCAAAACAAACTGGATTGGTAATTATGATATCAGAGATAAAGTATTCAGGTAATTCACTAATAGTGATTATGCTGTCTATGCTACAACCAATGCCGTCAGTAACTGTGATTGTATAATTATCTGCGCACAAGTTTGTAAGGTTAAGTACGGGGTTTCCATTAGAATCTGTCCATGTTTCTACCAAGGGTGCAAACCCTCCACTTGAGGATGAGGTGATTTCTCCATCACAGATTCCTGAACAAATTTCATTAGAAAAATCTAAATCCAAAATTAGGGCAGGATTAACATTAACTATAACAGTATCTAGATGAAAGCAACCAGGATTAACGATGTCCTCTATCTGCAGTACAAAAGTGTCTGTAACTTGCGTGTTAAGCACATTAGGTGTGGCGGTGTTATAATCATCTAGATTTCCATTGTCTAGCCAAGTTATAGTTCTGATCCCATGCCATTCAGTGACGCAGGTTCATCGAAGCATACTGTAAAATCAGGCCCTGCATCGGATATAGGTTGAGGAGTAACAGTTATGAGGAGTGTGTCATAATTGAAACACATTCCGTTTGTTACTTCTAAATAAACTTCAAGCTGAATGTCGGCCATTCCAGTATTCACAGTAGTTATTGCTGGAGGGAAAGCTCCTGTAAGATTGTCCAATACAGCCGAATCATTAGATGTCCATTGATAATTTAATAATAAGTCGTCAGAGGTTCCTAGGGATACTTCGGTATTTGGACATGAGCTAAAATCTGGGCCTGCATCTACTAGTGGCAGAGGTTCATCTGTAATAATAAGGTTAGCATTTAGGGTGCCAGAGCAATTGTTATTGTCGGTGAAATTAATTAGGGAGTATTCTCCTGAAATTAGCACAAATATGGAATCTGAAGAAGTAGTGTTTAAGAATGGGTTGAGAGTTCCTGAATTGACTTCTTCTAAATCGTAACTAAAAGGTGCCGATCCATCAGTGATGTTGATGAAGACTTGGGTAGAATCATCGGTGCAGATAAAATTATTACCTGTTAAAGTAGCGTTAGGGGTTGTATCTTCTATTACGGTATGAAAAGAAGTGATTGTATCATTGATACAGCCATCTGAATTTGTTACAGTTTGAAGCGTATATATTCCTGGGATACTAACAGTAAAAGTGCTGTCCCCTATGAAGAATCCTACACTGTCTTCAATAATAGTATTATTTGGGTCTAGAATTTCAAAGTAAAGGGGAGAAGTACTAGTTATGTTCAGAGGGACTTCTGTAGTTTCTCCGCTACAGATATTAGATTCACCGTCTAAATTGGCGAGCGGTAAATCTAATAGAGTGAGCTCTACCTCTCCTATTATAGTTCCTGCACATTCGTAATTATCTTCAACAGATGTAATAATATACGAGCCTTCATCTTGGGTGTAATAATCAACTGGTGAAGCACTTATTTCTATTTCTTCTGTAGAGTTGGGGGTATCTATAGAAACACTCCATGGTCCGTCTCCAGTAACCGAGATTGTGGTTAAAAGTGAATCTCCTGAACAAATAGTGCCGTCATCTAAAAAAGTAAGCACTACCTCAGGGGCTAGAAGCACAGTAGCAGGAGTATTATCAATACTAACACATTCATTACCATCATCAATAATTTCTGTGATTTCAAATGTTGTGTCATCTGTTATTCCTCCAGGAATGCCCAAGAACGAATAAAGACTGTCAGGCGTTAACTCATTTATAGGTATATCTAGTATTGTAGATGCTAAAGGCGCTCCTGCTCCGGTTTGAGTAGTGTAGGTCACATCGAAATTAGGGCCTAAGAAATTTTCGAAGGAAAAGTTAACTGGAACTAGGTCTCCTAGGCAGGCTATTGAATCTGTAGTAACAGAAATAGAAGTAAACGCATTAACAGTAACAGTAATCTCGTCAGGAACTAGTAAAACACATGGGTAAATCGGAGCCCCGTCAGTGATAGAGGTAATAGAGAATACGCTAGAGGTGATAGGACTTAATGTCCAAGTTTCTCCAAGGGCAAGCACTTCGGTTTGTTCTGCAGAAGTGACACCACTTTCTACATTAGTGACGGTGTAATCTACGGTGAATGGCGCTGTTCCTGCTAGGCCTAAGTCCACGATAATTTCTTCACCAACACAAAGCGTAGTATCATTTCCAAATCCAGTAACACTCAATTCTGGGTTTATTTCAACTATAAAGCAGTTAGAGGCAATATCAATCGTAGCTTGACAACCTTCAGAGTCAGTTAAGCTGACCATACAGTACTCAGTATCGTCTAATGGGTTTAAAGTAATCGGCCCGACCCCCAAAGGGTCTATAGTTAAAGTGTCTATGACTCCAGAGCCTATTTCTTCTGTGCTATATTCAAAAACGAAGTCTGGAATTCCAGAGGTTATTATGTCTAGATCTACTGGATTACCTTCACATAGTGTAGAATCGGTATTTAGTAATGTTAGAAAAGTTCCCGCTGTAAGAATAAGCTGAACATCAACCGTGTCTACTGCTGGAAGGTCACAATCGTTGTCTATAACGTAAACCGAGAATTCTATGTTCGCGGTAGGCTGAGCTAGCCAGCATACTTCGGAGCAAATAGCATTCACTCCAGGAACAATAAATGGACAGGCAATTGAGTCTATAGAGGCGCCAGGGAAAAGCGTAGAAATGTTAGAAGTTATCTCCATAATCGAAAAAGGATCTGGATGAATAGCTTCAAAAGTGATGCAGATACTGTCACCCTCACAGACTTCATAAGAAGTGGGAGAAATAAATGTTCCGCCATCATTTTCTATGCCTCCACCATCCGTGAATTCTGGTTCACCTGAGATGGAAATACGACTTACAAACGTCATGGTTTCTGTCATGGTATATAACAGAATCCCCATCGGATCATATTCTTCTATGATTACATTGGTCACATAATTTCCTGCAGTAGGAGGTGTGAATTCGACAAGTCCGGTAGGAGAGACAGTAATAGTTGAAGGGTCGTATCCAGGAATGTCAAAATTCAGTTGATTATTCTCTACCTGAGGAACTCCAATGGAGAAGTTTACGGTATTCCCAGGAGTACTCGTGTAAACTAGTTGGTGGGAAAACAATTCTCCAACTAAACCATAGGGTACTTGCTGGGTGCCATCTATGACGATTGTTGAATTACATCCCATCAATGGATCAACAGTAGCTGAAAAATACGCATCATCAAAAACTGGAAAATCGGCATTGATAAAGAAATTATAATCATCAAATGCCCAACTGGCGGTCCATGTGCAGCTAGGGTCAAGTGTCTGGGTAACGGTATAAGTAGTCAGGATTGTTCCAGGAGAAAATCCTCCAGGAAGACAGGAGCTATCTAAAAGTTCCTCATCGCAAAGCTCCGAAATCTCTTGGGTTGAGGATAGTAAAGCTAAGTTCGCGATAGTCGTTAATCCTGCACAAGAGCCGTCAGGAGTAAAGAAAATTAAATTATCTGGAACAGGATTCGCTTGCTGTCCGAAACAATCTGAATACACACTGAGGGTGAATGAATACTCATCTCCTCCAAGACATTCATAGCTGATGTGTCCACCTAAGATGTGGGTAGATTTAGCTTCCTGCGAAAAGCATAATAAGATTAACAGCATAATGAAATTACACCACTTCATGATAAGTTGGTTCAATAGGTTATTCTTCTTCTTCTTCTTCTTCTTCTTCTTCTTCTTAAACGTTCATAACTTAGCTAAAGGTTGCATTGGCTATGGGGTGTTTAAATACCGTACGTTTATGGGTACAAGATAATAAATGAAGGTCAGGATTAACAATGAATTTAAGAAAGTACAAATTTTACATTTGCAGACTTCCTTGTTAGCTTTATGTTAATTATGCCGTCGGTTGTAATTATCGCGTTGAATGCATTAAAGTTTGGTTAATTTTGCGCCATAATTTATCTACATAAACTTACATAGCATGAAATCAATTTTTACTTTTTTGAGTGTACTAACTCTTAGTGTGTTTTCTTCCGTCCAGTCAAATGGACAAGGATGTTCTGATTTGATAATCTCTGAGGTAATAGAGGGATGGTCTAATAATAAAGCAATAGAAATTTACAACCCAACAGCCGCAGCTATTGATGCTTCAGACTATGGTTTAGTGAGATTCCAAAATGGAAGTACCACACCAGGAAACATCACATATTTGGAAGGTGTTACTATAGAGCCTTATGATGTTTATGTAGTAGTCCTGGATAAAAGAGATCCAGACGGCACAAGTTTCGAAGCGCCTATTTGGGATGAACTTCAATTGCAAGCAGACGTTTTCGTAAACCCATCATATAACGATGGTCAAGAAGTGATGTATTTTAACGGGAATGATGCCTTAGCTCTCCTCAAGGATGACGGTCAAACGTTAGTAGATGTATTTGCTAAAATAGGGGATTCAATAAACCCTGATGGATGGGGTGGGTATTTAGATGCTGAAGGTGAACAAGCTTATATTTCTCAAGACCACACTCTAGTTAGAAAAGCTTCTTTTACACAAGGTTATACAGCCAACCCTGAGTCTTTTGACATCTTAAATGAATATGACTCTTTATCTGCCAATACATTTGATCAATTAGGATTTCATATTTGTGAATGCGATGTGAATGGTGTTGAGAAATTTGAATCTTCAAAAGGAATTAGAGTTTTCCCTAATCCTCTGGCCAACGGATTTGTTACAGTTACAGCTTCAGAGAGAATCGAGGCGATACTAATTTTTGATATTACAGGAAAGCTTCTTGTAGAGGAAAAGGTAGAGGCATTGCAAAGCACTTATTTAGATTTAACTGCAATTCCATCAGGAACTTTTCTCTTAAAAGCAAGACTTGAATCTGGGGCAGAGATTTCTCAGTTACTAATAAAGTAAGTCAAAAAAAATCATATAAATGCAAGCGTTTCTTAAAGCTTTTGTTGGAGGAGCTGTCCTTTTTTGCCATCTGTCAGTATTTTCTCAGAATTGCGATTTTTCTGGAAAGATTTATGATGAAATTACGGATGAAGGATTAGCCGTGGCTAATATATTCTATAACTCTGACCAGTCTATTACTGCTGACTTAGAGGGCGATTTTGCAGTCTCTCTTCCCTACGGGACATACAATTTCGAGTTCAGTTATGTGGGATACAAGAGCCAAGTGCTTACCGTAAATTTGAATAAGGCATCTAAGAAATTAGATGTCGGTCTACGGAGCGTAGAATTAAATGAGGCAATAGTAACAGCTGATATAGCTATAGATAGAGAAACTCCAGTAGCTTTCTCCAACATAGACGCTAAAACGATTAATGAAGAACTTGCTTCACAGGATATTCCTATGATTCTAAACACAACTCCTGGAGTATATGCGACTCAGCAGGGAGGGGGTGATGGAGATGCTCGAATTACTATAAGAGGATTCGACCAAAGAAACATAGCTGTTATGTTAGACGGTGTACCTGTAAATGACATGGAAAATGGTTGGGTTTATTGGTCTAACTGGTTTGGGTTAGACGCGATTCTTCAAACTACTCAAGTACAAAGAGGATTAGGAATAAGTAAGTTAGCAGTGCCTTCCGTAGGTGGGACGATCAATATTATAACTAAAGGGATAGATCAAAAGAAGGACACTAAAATAAAACAAGAGGTTTCTAATAATGGATTCCTCAGGACTACATTTGGCCACACCTCTGGAAGGCTTAAAGGTGGTTGGGGATTCACTGTAGCCGGGTCTTATAAACAGGGGAATGGATGGGTAGATGGTAACTTCACTAAAGGATTCTTTTACTATGGAAAGGTTCAAAAAGCCATGGGAAACCACGTCTTTACTCTAAGTGGGTTTGGCGCACCGCAGAATCACGGGCAGAGAGTTATAAGAGGCGGAATAGGGGTGTATGATGCAGAAGTAGCTTCTAACCTAGGCGCTGAATTGAATGAGCAAGATGTAAATGAATTCGGTATAGGACACAACTTTCAGACAGCGGATTTGTTGCGGTATGATTTAGATGCTAATGGTAACAGGATTAACGAAAAGGCTGAGACGTTAAACTCTAATGTAAACTATTACCACAAGCCTCAGTTTTCATTTAGACATTCGTGGAATATGTCAGATAAACTTTCCTTAAATAGTACAGCTTATCTTTCTATTGGAAATGGAGGAGGAACTAGATTAGATAAATCCTTCAGTAAAGATGAATTATTAACGAATGGGGGGCCTGATTATCAAAGTGTCTATGATATTCAAACAGGAGATTCATTTGAGCCTACACCTTTTGTGTCCCAAGATCCAACCATTATACCGGGCATCTCTAATACTGAGCACGCTGCTACTGAAAACTATCTTCAATCAGGAATCAATAATCACTTTTGGTACGGATTACTGTCAAGCATGTCTTACAAAATGTCTGATAAGATTACTTTGTCAGGAGGCTTAGACGTAAGGAGTTACAAAGGGGGGCATTATAGAGAAGTTTATGACTTGTTGGGGGCTGATTATCTATTTGATACGAGTAACCAGAATAGCGCTACAGGGGTCAAGCGTGAAGGAGACATTATAGATTACCACAATGACGCCTTCGTGCAATGGGGAGGATTATTCGGTCAGGTAGAGTATAAGAATGATTTGTGGTCAGGATTCCTCAGTGGGTCTTATGCCATGACTCGTTATAAAAGAATAGACTATATGCTGCCAAGGTCGGTGACTGTAGACGGAGTGGATATAGCGCCAGTTTATTTCTGGGAGACCAATGCTACATCTCCTACGCTAATAGAAGAGACGGCTCCTAACGGACAGGTGTATACAGCAGAAAGTCCAGAACTTAGCTACCAAGAAACAGACTGGTACTATAAAGGAGGTTTTACGGTAAAAGCAGGGTTTAACCGTAAAATAAATGAAAAGCATAACTTCTTCGTAAACCTTGGCTATTTGGATAGAGCTCCTAGGTTCCAAAATGTTTTCGATTTTGGAAATAAGCTGTTTTCAAATATCGAGAACGAGCTTATTCAGGCTGTTGAGTTTGGTTATGGTTTTAAAACAAGACCATTTAGCCTTAATCTAAACAGTTACTACACCACTTGGCAGAACAGGCCAGTAAACAGAGGTGTTCAAATCTCTGACCCTCAAGATCCAGAAGAGTTTATAAGCGCGAATGTGAATGGCATGAATGCTAGACACATGGGTGCAGAGTTGGAGGCCGCTTATGCGGTAAATAAAAAATTAACCTTGGAGGGAATCGTTTCTTTAGGAGATTGGATTTGGGATACTAAAGATACCGTGCTGTTTTACTATGATGATGGAACCCCTGTAGTAGAAAATGGTGTTCAGCGTTCTGTATCCTATGACGCGAGAGGAGTTCATGTAGGTGATGCTGCCCAAACCCAGTTAGGTGGTTTGATTCGATATGAATTTAAAAGAGGAGCCTATGTGAAATTGAGATATACATTCTTTGATAGACATTATGCCAACTTTAACCCAAATGACTTAAACGGGGATGATGCTGGAAGAGATTCGTGGCAGGTGCCTAGTTATGGTCTTCTTGATTTTCACGCTGGATACCGCATCAAGCTGCGAGATAAATACAATTTGAACCTAAGAGGCTCATTGTTTAATATATTAGATAAGCGAGCTATATCAGATGCTTCTGTAAATGATAACAGAGCTGTCGGCAGTGATTCGCCTACAGGAGCGGCTGAGAGCGAAGATGGAGATTTGTTCGATGCTAATTCTGCAGGAGTATTCTTTGTTCAAGGAACTAGACTCAACATTTCAGCCACCCTTAATTTTTAGAAAACACACGTTATGAAATCATATTTATTAGCATTATTGGCGCTTTGCAACGCATTACTTTTATCAGCTCAAACTGACATTCAGGATCTTAGAGATAACTATGCTGTAGGTCAAATAGTGACAATTACAGGAATAGTCACTCATGGAGAAGAAATGGGTTCTTCTGTGAGGTATATGCAGGATGAATCTGCAGGAATAGCAATATATTCTGGAGCTTGGGAAGGCTTTACTACTCCTTCTAGAGGAGACGAAATTACTGTGACGGGTGAAATTTCGGAGTTTAATGGGTTATTAGAAGTGGGCCCTAATTTAAGTGCTGTTACTATTAATAGTACAGGGAATGATCTTCCAGATTTTGAATACATAGACCTATCAGACCTTAATGAAGGTGTAGAAGGAGAACTGGTAAATTTTGATGGAGCTCAATTCCAAGATGGAGGAAGCACTTTTGCCGGAGATAACACCTATACTTTTATTCATGAGGGTGAGCAGGCCATAATATATCTTAGAACAGGCAGCGCTCTGGAAGGACAGATTATCCCAGCTGGACAGATTACGCTGAGAGGAATAGTCTCTCAGTTCTCATTTACTGGATTTGGAGGGTATCAATTACTCCCAAGAGATATGGAAGACTTAATTTCTGATGCAAGTATTAATTTAGTCTCTCAGTTGACTCAGTCATCTCACGATGAAAGTTCTATTAGCTTAAATTGGTTAACGGATACTCCAGGTACTACAGTGCTTTATTACGGAACAGATCCTGAAAATCTAACTGAGACTGCGTCAGGAATGGAAGGAGTAACAAGTCATGAAGTTACTATGTCGGATCTAGAGCCAGGAACAGTGTACTTCGTTTATGCTGAATCGGCTAATGATGATTCTGCAGTTCAGTCAAGCGTCTCATCATTCGTAACGATTAGTGAGTCAAGTGGAGATATTCATGTTTATTTCACTGGGTCAGTTGATACAAGTGTTTCTACTATAGAAGAAGCTATTACTTTAGGAGCAGCTACCAATGATACTATAGCAGCCTACATTGATAGAGCAGCATCTACGATAGATTTAGCGGTTTATAATAATAACGACCAAACGATTATGAACGCGGTGGATGATGCTTATGATAGAGGAGTTCAAATTAGGTACATTACTCAAGGTTCTAATGCTAACATAGGTCTAGGTCAAATTAATTCGGCTATTCCCGTTTTAGAAAGACAGGATGATAATGGCTCAGGGATGCACAACAAGTTTGTTATTATTGACGCTGATGACACCGATAACTGTGCTCTAATTACAGGTTCTACAAATTTCACTACGAATGGGCTAGTTGAAGACTATAACAATGTAGTAATCTTTAAAGATCAATCGATTTGTAGAGGGTATAGAGTGGAGTTTGAGGAAATGTGGGGTGGAAGCGGTTCGCAGCCAATAGTAGGGAACAGTAAATTCAGCTCACTAAAATTGAATAACACCCCTAAGCAATATACCATAGGTGGTGTGCCTGTAGAAGCATACTTTTCACCAACTGATGGTGTAACCGATGCTATTAAGTCGGCTATCCAGACAACTGATTCCGATTTAGATTTTGCACTTCTAGTGCTTACTAGAGATGATTTAACGGAGGCTATCATAGAAGAAGACAACCTCTTTTTAGTAGTAGCTAGAGGCATGATAGAACAAGTAAGTGGGCTTGGATCGGATTTTCAAACGTTATTAGATGGCGGTGTAGATACAGAGAGCCATGAGGGTATTTTTCCTCAGCTTCACCATAAATACTGTATTATAGATCATAGCAGTCCAGATTCAGATCCGCTAGTAATTACTGGTTCTCATAACTGGAGTTCTTCAGCAGAAACTGTAAATGATGAAAATACAGTGATCATTCATGACGCGAGTATAGCCAATCAGTTTTACCAAGAATGGCATCAAAGATGGTCTGAATTAACTGTAGGGGTGGAGGAAGTAGAAAATCAGTGGGATGTGAGATTTTATCCTAACCCTGCATCAGACATAGTTAACTTATACGTGAATAACACTGGAAGTTCTAATCTATCTGTCAGCTTGCTAGACATCGCTGGAAAAGAAGTTTATCAGTCAAGCTTACAAGGTAAAAAGCATCTATTGGATGTATCCGCTATGAGTCATGGGGTTTATACGCTAATGATTCATGATGGACACTATTCTTATGCGCAGAAGTTAGTTATTCGCTAAGTTTGCTCTAATTTAGAGCAAATGGAATTCTCGAATAAATCTGGAAAAATATATATAGCAGGCCATAATGGCATGGTTGGCTCAGCTATTTACAGAAGTTTACTCAAGAAGGGCTACACGAATATTGTTACACGCTCTTCTAAAGAGCTAGACCTAAGAAATCAGAACGAAGTAAATGAATTCTTTAAGTCCGAAAAACCAGATTTCGTTTTTTTAGCCGCAGCTAAGGTTGGAGGGATTCTGGCCAACAACACATATAGGGCAGAATTTCTTTATGACAACTTGATGATTCAAACAAACGTCATTCATGCAAGCTATGCCAATAAAGTTTCTAAGCTATTGTTCTTAGGCTCGTCATGTATTTATCCTAAAATGGCTAAGCAGCCACTCACAGAAGAGGCGCTGTTAACGGGAGAGTTAGAGCCTACTAATGAGCCGTATGCTATAGCGAAGATTGCTGGAATTAAAATGTGTGAGGCATACAGAGACCAATATGGTGTTAACTTCATTTCTGCCATGCCTACAAATCTT
>Ga0114998_10000661_pt1 | contig 25504 bp, 20 predicted proteins | sample ArcticOcean_MG_C_5_FD_87044 | JGI IMG/M metagenome (GOLD analysis project Ga0114998, IMG submission 87044) | Marine microbial communities from western Arctic Ocean - ArcticOcean_MG_CB4_138 | ecosystem: Environmental > Aquatic > Marine > Oceanic | place: Arctic Ocean: Canada Basin | collected... | reverse complement strand
TTTGTTGTGCCAATCGAATGTGGATTCTAACAAAATCAACTAGTTGGGAAAGTTACAGTTTGTTACCTGCAATAAGAAGACTCTAAAGATTCCAAAATGGCGCATAAAATTAAAAGATCACACTATGGTGGTGCGAGAAATCGCGATTTTAAAAACTAGCCGACGCTTCATTCGATTTTTATAATTAATGCAGCAATATACTAGGACATGTTAAAGGGCTTTTGAACGTTTTAACGTCATTTTATGATAATTTTGCCAGCATGCTCACACTTTCGCTCCGATGATTAAAGCAGACCGAAGTATATATATAGTCATTATATCCCTTTTTATTCGTTAGTTTGACGTTAGGCTGAGCGAAATTCGGCTGGCGCATCAGTGCCCCGTTGATAGGCTCTGCTGTATGTGAGGAGTTGGATTGGCACCAAAACGGGGCAAGGCCGGGTTAAAACGGTTCAGGTTTGTCTGTTATCAACAGAAAAAATCTGTGTAGCCCCTATAAATACGCTGTTGTTAATCTTGGCACGGCATGTGCATTAGTCTAATCACCTACGTTAAGTCTTATGTAAGCCAGCTGAACGAATCTCTCCCTCTTTCTTTGAGGTTTACGTAACAAACTAGATTTAAATGTTTTTGGGTATTTGTGCCCGCGCGGTTGATCCGCGCGGGCTTTTTTTTGCGTTTAAATTATTAGAAGGCACAAGAGCTAGCGTTCTGAAGTGATATGCTAATCAGGCGCTGGGGAGTCGGCTCCTTTTAAAGTCTTTAACTCTACTCGTCTAAATGCCTTGTTTTCTTTCATTACCACATAGGAGTTGATATTAACTTGGTAGGCGCTCGAGCTAACCAGATGATTGTTGATCTCTAAGTAACGATTCATGTCTGCGCAGATTATCCTTATTATGAAATCCGACTCGCCGCTCACTGTGTAACATTCCACTACTTCTGGAATTGACTCTACCAGTGTCTCAAAGGCTTTAAATTCCTCGTGAGTATGGTTTTTTAGCGAAACTGTGGCTATGCACATGATATGACGTGCCACCGCAGCAAGGTCAATTCTTGCATGATACGACCGGATAACCTGCTGACTTTCGAGTCTTCTCACTCTTTGCAAACATGAGCTCGGCGACAGGCAAACCTTGCCGGCAAGGTCCTGGTTAGTGATTCGTCCATCTTGCTGCAATGTTTCGAGTATTTTTAGGTCGATTTTGTCGAGTTTTAGATTAGTCATAATTGTGTCAATTTATCTTAAAAATCTGTTCGTAAGGGGGTATTTTTCAATTAACCGAATATAATTCGGAATAACTGCCAAATAAAAACATGTTATTTATCATATACAAAAAGATAGATAAGTCCTTCTGTAGCTTTCTTGCTAAGCTATATTACTAAATATTATTCGTTGGAGATATCCATGACTGCAATTGCTGAAAAGACTACGTTTGATGCAACCCATGAAAGCAACCCGCGGGATGCATTGTGGCCAAATTACAATCCGCCTAAAGAGTTGGTTTTTACACACGGAATTGGTAGCGAAGTGTTTGATGAACACGGTAATGCCTATCTGGATTTTCTCTCTGGAATCGCTGTAACAAGCTTTGGTCACGCTCACCCTCACTTAGTGAAGGCCCTTAAAGATCAATGCGATAAGCTTTGGCATCTGTCAAACGTTTTCCGAATTCCTGAAGGGGAATTACTCGCCAAACGGCTTGTTGAAAACAGCTTTGCTGATAATGTGTTTTTCGCCAACTCTGGGGCAGAGGCAGCAGAGGCAGGTATTAAAGCAATCCGCGGCTATCAGGCCGTCAAAGGCAACATCGAGCGAACTCGGATTATTGGATTGACAGAAAGCTTTCACGGCCGAACATTGGCGGCGCTAGCCGCCGCAGGTAATCAGGCTCAAATGAAAGGTTTTATCCCCACTGACTATGGCTTTGATCAAGTGCAATGGGGAGATATTGAAGCACTCAGGAATGCAGTTACCGATCAAACCGCAGGGATCGTATTTGAAACTGTACAGGGAGAGGGCGGCATTCGCCCAGTTACCCAAGAGTTTGTGAGCCAAGTGCGCCAGCTTTGTGATGACCTTGATCTGGTATTAATGTTCGATGAAGTTCAATGCGGGATTGGCCGAACCGGTAAGCTATTTGCTTATGAGCACTTTAACGTGACCCCTGATGTTATGGCCCTAGCTAAAGGGCTCGGAGGAGGTTTTCCAATCGGCGCTTGTTTGACCACGGCAAAAGTGGGGAACTCCATGGTATTCGGAAGTCATGGCAGTACCTTTGGTGGCAACCCACTGGCGATGGCTGTCGGAAATGCGGTAATGGATCTTCTTCTAGAACCAAATTTATTGAGCGAAGTTAGTCGTAAAGGAGAGTTTTTGCAAAGTGAATTAACACGCTTGACTCAAGAGTTTCCTGACGTAGTTGAGTCAGTTCACGGCCTGGGCTTTATGATAGGTTTAAAATGCGCAGTGCCTAATACAGACGTTCTGATTAAGCTCCGCGAGCATCATATGATCGTCGGGAAATCAGGAAGCAATATGATTCGCTTGCTGCCACCGGTAAATATGTCTGATGAGGATATTGCAAAGGGTATCAAAATCATCACCTCCGTCTTACAAGAACTGCAGGCCAAGTAATTGAATAATGCAATGAGTCAAAAAAATATTGAAGGCTGGATTGCGTCTCAGCAACAGTCCATGGTTGATCAATTGATGCACTTATCATCGATCAATTCCGGCACCAGCAATCTTGAAGGGCTAGCGACCATCTGTGATGAGTATTCTCAAGCTTTTGCTCCGCTTAGCGATTCCATCGAGGTGCTAGAGTCGAAATCGGTACAAAGGGTCAATCATTTAGGGCAGGCGAATTTTGAGAACTACGGCAAAATAATTAGCTGCGAAAAGCGAAAGGATGCGCCTATTCAGATCCTGCTAGTGGGGCACATGGATACTGTATTTCCAAAAGATTACCATTTTCAATCTCCAGAAATTGTTGATGAATCGATAATTCATGGCCCTGGGGTCGCGGACATGAAGGGCGGTATTTTGGTGATGCTTAATGCCTTAAGAGCCTTTGAACAAGCGCAAACCGACAATCAATTGGGGTGGCGAGTGATTTTAAACTCCGATGAGGAGACTGGCTCGCATGGGTCAGCAGACATACTCAGCTCTGCTGCTAAAAATGCCCATGCCGGCTTAATTTATGAGCCTGCCTTGGCAGATGGCACGCTAGTAGGAGCCCGCAAAGGGTCTGGTAATTTCACGCTTACAGTGCATGGAATTGCGGCCCATGCTGGCAGAGAGATTAGCAAAGGGCGAAATGCAATATTGCTAATGTCAGAAGCGGCTCAGGCCATTGCCACCCTGTCAGATGTTAAGCAGGGAATCACAGTGAATGTCGCTCGAGTTACTGGAGGCACCGTGTTCAATGTAGTGCCAGATCAAGCTGTTTGTCAGTTCAATATTCGCTGCGAGACTATCGCTGATCAACAGTCTCTTGCTGCTAAACTAGATGAAATTGTACAAGAGCTCAGTGCCAGAGAAGGCTATTCGGCTGCGCTTTCCGGCTCGTTCTCGCGCCCGCCTAAAGTGATCACAAGCGCTAATAAATTGCTAATGGATTGGGTGGTGGAATGTGGAAGTGCTATTGATGTTGAAGTGAAATTCAAAGATACCGGGGGTTGCTGTGATGGTAATAACCTGGCTGCTGCTGGACTGCCCAATGTCGACACTTTAGGTGTTTTAGGCGCGCATATTCATACGGATAAAGAATATATGCTAACTCAAAGTTTAAGTGAGCGGGCTAAGCTTAGTTTTTTATTGTTGGACAAATTGTCTCGGCAAGGGGAACAAATAATATCTGCAAATACAGGGAAGAGTTGACATGTTAATTCGTCTTGCTCGACCGAGCGATTTAGATGCTCTGCTTAAACTTTCGGCTTTGCTGCCTCCTGGCATGACTTCAATGCCGTTTGATAAAACCACCTGGAAAAAAAAGCTAGAGTTAGTTCACGAAAGTACCCAAGACAATATCCGCACCGATCAGGAGTCAGTATATCTGCTGGTGCTTGAAGACCCAGAGACAGGGTCTATTGTGGGCACGGCGGGAATTGTTGCTGGTGTAGGGCTAACCCACCCTTTTTACAATTACAAAATGTCTAAAGATGTTAAGCACTCAGAAGAGTTGGATATACGAGTTACCAGCAACCTGTTACATCTTGTTAATGATTTTACCGGTGAGACTGAACTGATTTCTTTATTCTTAATGCCGGAACATAGGACTAAGTATGCTGGTCAATTTTTATCCCGCTGCCGCTATGTCTTCATGAACGATTTTCCAGAGCGTTTTAGCGAAATTGTATTTGCTGAAATTCGTGGCTGGCTTGATCAAGGCGAAAAATCACCTTTTTGGAAACACCTAGGGTCTAAGTTTTTCAATATCCCATTCGCCAAAGCTGACTTCATCAGCGCAGTAAATGGATCACAATTTATTTCTGACCTTATGCCTCGGTTTCCTGTCTACATGGAGCTTTTGCCTGAGGAGGCCATTAACGTTATCGGTAAACCTCATAATGATTCGGTGCCGGCTATCAAATTGCTCGAAAGAGAAGGGTTTAAGTATAGGGGAGCTATTGATATTTTTGATGCAGGCCCTGTTATGCAATGTGAGAGATCTAATATTGAGTCAATCAAGAAGACAAAGCAGCTAACGGTCGCGAAAATATCTGACACTGCGACCACGGATGAAAATCGTCCAATATGCATGGTTAGCAATCGATCGTTGGATGACTATCGCTTATTACTTGGCGCGTGTGAGTTTACTGACGATGGCGATTTGATTATGACGGGAAAAGATGCGAAGGCTTTGCAGGTAAGCGTGGGTTCGGAAGTCACACTCCTACCAATCCGGTAATCAAGGGAGACGGGCTAGTGGGTTGACGGCAAAAAAAACACCCGTTGAGTGGTTTTTAGATAAGTAATTTAAGTTGCGCGCTTTAACCGCTCAACTCAGAAAAGGCTAAACGGCTATGCAAGAAAATAAAGAAGCTAATTTTATTGGTGGGCAGTGGGTGAAATCTAATGGAGAAATTATTCATTCGGAAAACCCCGCCAGCGGTGAGGTTTTGTGGCAGGCGGCAAGCGCACAGCTTGCAGATGTTGATGCGGCTGTAGCTGCGGCAAGGGGCGCATTTACGACTTGGCGCCTACTGGGCTTCGCTGAACGAGAAAATTACATAGCCAAATTTGTAGATTGCCTGAAACAACATCAAGAAGAATTAGCTCAAGCTATTCATCAGGAAACAGGCAAGCCGCTTTGGGAAAGCAAAACCGAAATAGTAACGATGATAGGGAAGGCTGCTATATCTGGGGCTGCTTATGATGCGCGTACCGGTGAGAAAGAGAGCAACGTCAACTCAATTGAAGTTCGGCTAGCTCATCGTCCTATTGGTGTTTTCGCCGTATTAGGTCCATACAATTTTCCCGGGCACCTTCCCAATGGTCATATTATCCCAGCGCTTTTAGCGGGTAATACCATTGTATTCAAACCATCAGAGCTGACACCAAGATTTGGTGAGCTAATGATAGCGTGCTGGGAACAAGCAGGACTTCCAGCGGGTGTAGTAAACCTAATTCAAGGTGCAAGAGATACCGGTGAGGCCTTGGTCAATGCCGAAGACATTAATGGCGTGTTATTTACAGGTAGTTCCAAAACTGGGCATGCCATTCACAAGTCCCTAGCAGGTCAGCCTGATAAAATGTTGGCTTTGGAAATGGGCGGCAATAATGCGCTAATTATTGATCAAGTTGCTGACGAGAGTGCGGCTGTCTATACAATAATTCAGTCAGCCTTTATCTCTGCAGGTCAGCGCTGTACTTGCGCGCGTCGCCTTATAGTCGTTAAAAGCGTTGCCAATAAAAGCCTTGTTAAGAGGCTGATTGAGGCCACTGAAAAAATAAAAGTTGGGTCTGACGATAGTTGTTTTATCGGACCGGTAGTATCAAACGCGGCGGCAGATGGCGCCATGGCATTTCAAGCTGAGCTTTTGTCAGCAGGCTCTAAATCTTTGTTGGCTATGAGTCGAGATGACGCTAGTAGACCATTTATTCAGCCAGGGCTTATCGATGTTACCGGCACTAGTGGGATTGTTGATGAAGAGTGTTTTGGTCCCTTATTGCAAATACAGTGGGTAGATGACCTGCAAGCAGCTGTTGAGGTCGCAAACAGCACTCGCTATGGATTGTCAGCAGGACTACTCAGCGACAATGACACCGCTTGGGACTATTTTTATCCTCGGATCAATGCGGGGATTGTTAATTTTAACAGGCCATTGACCGGGGCCAGTGGTTCGGCGCCGTTCGGTGGAATAGGGGCAAGCGGAAACTTTAGACCTGGTGCTTACTATGCCGCTGACTATTGCGCGTATCCAATTGCCAGTATGTCGAGCCATGTAGTTGAACTTCCTAGTTCTCTAGCACCAGGAATTACACTTTGATGGAATTGCAAAATAAAGGCAGCGTGGAAGTAAACTTTGATGGTCTAGTTGGGCCTACCCATAACTTTGCTGGCCTTTCTTTTGGTAACGTTGCGAGTAGCCAGCACGGCGGGCGAACCTCCTCTCCGAGACAGGCGGCATTGCAAGGGCTGGAAAAAATGAAAGCCTTAGTCGCTATGGGAATGAAGCAAGGCATATTGCCGCCCCATGAGCGGCCGCATTTGCCGACCTTGAAAAAGCTCGGTTTTCAGGGCAAAGATGAACCTGCAATTCTGGCTTCTACCGCTGATTTGGCGCCAAACCTCTTGGCCTCTGTGTCTTCAGCTTCCAATATGTGGGTAGCTAATGCAGCAACGGTCTCTCCGTTTGCCGATGCGGCTGACGGCAGAACTCACTTTACCCCGGCTAACCTAATAAGCATGACACATCGCTCCATTGAGGCTCCCATCACGTCCAAGATATTAAAGGCGATATTTAAAGGTGATAGCTATGCCCATCATTCTGCGTTGCCTGGGACTCCGGCTTTTTCTGATGAGGGGGCAGCTAACCACACCCGGTTCTGCAGTCAATACGGAGAGAGGGGGGTAGAGTTTTTTGTTTACGGTGTCTCTGCTAAATCTATTAGTTCAGGGCCTAAAAAGTTTCCTGCTCGGCAAACTCGAGAAGCCTTTGAGGCTATTGCCCGCAGTCATCAGCTCGACACTAAAAATAGCGTTTTTGCGCAACAAAATCCTGATGCAATCGACGCCGGTGTTTTTCACAATGATGTGATCTCAGTAGGTAATCGTGATCTATTGTTCTTTCATGAAAAGGCATTTTTAGATACTGATAAGGTTAAAAGTGACTTAGACACTGCCATGGGAGCTCATGAAATGACCTACATCGAGGTTCCATCTACATCGGTTAGCCTTGATGATGCGGTGACTTCGTATCTTTTTAATTCGCAGCTTTTGTCAGTTCCAAATACCGAAGGGTCGATTATGGTGGTGCCTTCTGAGTGCGCTGCCAACGTGGCGGTCAAAAGCTACTTAGATGAATTAGAGAGAAGCCAGATAGGTGTCAATAAAGTAGTCTACTACGATCTTGGGCAAAGTATGAGTAATGGCGGCGGCCCAGCCTGTTTAAGGCTTCGCGTGGTGATGAGTCCCGAACAAATTAAAACTATGCAAGCAAGAGTGCTTTTGGATGATGAGCTGATTGCGGATCTTGAGGCATGGATTAATTCTAATTATAGAGATGAATTACTTCCTGATGATTTATCTGATCCAAGCTTGCTAGCTGAATCGCGAAAAGCATTAGATGAGCTTACTTCTATTTTAAAGTTAGGCCCAATCTACGAGTTTCAATCTGCCTGAGCTTAACGAGGGAAAAGTCGGCTCATCCGCTACCGACTACCACATACTTTGTTTTTTTGCCGATGCGGTTGTTTTTGAGCAACACTAAAAATTCAGCAATTGACATACTTTTAACGGAGTCCGTAGGTTCCCCTTCCCAGGTTGCTTGAAAAGTAAATCCGCCGTTGGATACCACAAAAAGCTTTTCGATTTTTTTTGCAAACAACTTTAAGCCTTCCGGTTTTAGGAGCCAGTGGTCCGACTCCTTGTTAGGACTGCCGTTGAGAAGCTTCTGCAGCTCGTCCTCGGATATGAAAAATTCTGAAGAAGGATTGCCAAACATTCCTATTATTGTTTGAACGCTCATCGTGATTCACTTACGCAATTTTTCAGTTTGCGTCTCAAAACTTCAAGATTTAATTTAACGTGATTCAAGTTGGCTAGCTTCCATCATTACGTGAAAGATAACATGTTGTTCCATAACTCCTCTCACTAAGTCAGCTCCAGCGCCAATAGCGAATATGGCAACGTCTTCGCCACCATGAGTCTCGCTGGACATTGGAACTAAGGTTTCGGGGTGAAAGCCTAAAGAGGTTGTGTCAACGTCGGTTAAATCGACTCTTCCACTCATGTGAACATCTTCATCATAAACATCGTCAGCTGAGCTACTGTCTTCAATCAAGTGAAATCCTGGACCATTGCTGTAGCCTAAAGTCGTGTAGGGAAGACCGTCTACTGCTAGGCTTAAATCTGTTCTCGTTTCACCGGCACTGTCAACACCAACAACTTTACCTAAAATAGGATTACCTCGAACTGGATAGCCAGCGATTGTAAAGACATGGCTATGGTCCGCTGTGACTATGATTAACGTTTCGCTTAGATCAACCATTTCTACAGCAGCTTTTACAGCTTCCGCGAGCTCAATAGTATCCGTGAGCGCTCGATTAGGGTTGGTCGCGTGATGTGCGTGATCGATGCGCCCTGCTTCGACATTTAAGTAATATCCTTTGGGGTTCTTCGCAAGAACCTGAATCGCTTTCGCAGTCATTTCACTCAGGCTAGGTTCGCCTGCGGTATCGCTCAAGCGATCCACGGTGTATTCCATATGCGAAGAATCAAACAAGCCTAATAAGTGATCGGTAGTTGCAGGGTCAATGTCATTAAACTGTTCACGGTTCCATACATAGGCGGCGTTGTCATGGCTATCAACCCATTCTTGACTTAAGTCGCGACCGTCTAAGCGCTCGCCTCGGCCTCCAGTTTCTGGATCGGCTCCACTGGTGCTTGGAAGGAAACTGCGGCGGCCGCCTCCAAGTGCTACCTCAATGCCGTTGGAATTAGGTACATTGCTTGAAAACTCAACTAACTGCCTTGCGATATCGACACAATCACCTGCATTAGATAATACGGTGGCATCTCGGTCATCTTCAAAATTACGGTCCATAGAATGTGCGTAGTTCGCTGCAGGTGTGGCGTGGGTTAGTCGAGCAGTAGAAACCACTCCGGTGGCGAGCCCGCGCATCTCGGCTCTTTCAAGAAAAGTCAGGGTTCGATTCCCCAACATAGAGCTGCAGTCACCACGAACCACATTTTGATTCACGCTGATTAGTCCTACATCGGTTTTAATGCCAGTGGCCATGGCGGACATGGTGCCTGCGGAATCAGGAACCTGACCGTTAGTGTTGTAGGTTTTTGATAGAGCTACATTTGGGAAGCTTTCAAAAAATAGTTCGTTCTCCTCGCCACTTTCGCCACGTAGCTGGCCTTCAAGGATCCGAGCAGCTGTGATTGTGGAGATTCCCATTCCATCCCCCACAAATAAAATGACGTTCTTTGCAACGGCATCAACCGGGACCTGATTGCGCAAGGCTAGGTTGCGGCGAACCGCGGCTTGGCCTTCTTGATACCAAGACTCTGGTGTTTCCTGAGCATTGGTGGTGGGTAAGCTGCAAGCTGAGCATAGTGCGAGAAGGCTAAGGAGAGTTGATGTAGGAAAGTATTTAGTGCTTTTGTTCATTGTCTATGACCCAAATATTATTCAGTAATGACATGGTATGTTGGCTAGTTTACAGGAAATTATGAATAAAATTACTTGAAAGTTTCTGGGTATAAAAGCTTATTGCAACAAATGAGGGGTGTTTATATCTATGCCTGCGGGCTCTTCCGATGCATTAACTAGAAAGGTTGGGCATAATAGGGAAAAATACCAACGAGAATTCGGTGAGAAAACGCCGCTGAGACTGAAATGAAGATTAGAATTACTTACTGTACCTCTTGAAACTATAAGCCAGAGGCGGATCGTGTATCTGCTGAGATCAAGTCTGTAAATGGTGTTGCGGTGCAACTCGAAGCGGGCTCAGGTGGCGTATTTGATGTTTTTCTTGACAATGATCTGGTTTTTTCAAAGTTTAGATGCCATCGTTTTCCAGACAACGGAGAAATCACCGGTAAGATTAAATCTTTGACTCGAACCCCCAAAACATTAAATAATTACAATAACGACTAATCCCTTAAGACTTAATCCATAAGCCTTATTCACTTTATCTAACAGGAAGACTCTTGGCTGCACGGATTATTGCTATTACTGGCGCCTCTGGGTCTGGGAAAACATACCTTACCAACGGATTATTTGAATTCCTGCAAAGCCACGGTACAAACTTGGCGATTATTCGGGAAGATTCCTATTACCGAGACCAATCTCATTTGCCAATGAGACAGAGGTTGGGAGTCAATTATGATCATCCTGATAGCCTAGAACACGAGTTGCTAATAGAGCATCTCCAAAGGCTCAAATCCGGTCAAGCTATTGAAGTGCCCGAATACGACTATGCAGTGCACAATCGAAAGCCGCAAACCAGTAATGTTTCCTCGGATCAGCTGATTTTAGTAGAAGGTATTTTGCTACTTAGCAACCCGCTGCTGAGAGAGCAATTTGATGATACATTGTTTGTTGATACTCCACTCGATGTCTGTTTCGCGCGGCGTCTAGCCCGTGACACAGTCGAGCGAGGTCGCACTCACGAATCAGTAGTGGCCCAATTCGAGACCACAGTAAAACCTATGTTTCACAAATTTATAGAGCCAAATAAGTGTCATGCGAAACTCCTTATCAGTGGTGAGAAAAAGCGAAGTGTCATGTTAGTCGAGCTGTTTGGACATTTGGAATCTCTAATAAGTGACATTCCATCTGCAACAGGCTCACTATCAGCAAGTTCAACTTTTCCAGAGGCTAAGTCATGACTGCGTTTATTTGTTTACTTGGCATTGCAGTAATTTTTGGTATTGGTTATGTCTCTTCCGTTCACAGAGCTCAGGTGAATTGGAGGACTGTCGGTTTTGCTCTTGCGTTGCAGTTCACCCTTGGAGGGATCGCTCTGTATCTTCCTTGGGGTGTTGTCGCCTTACAGGCAGTGTCCGCGGGAATGTCTGGAATACTGACTAACGCCCAAGACGGAATTGAATTTGTATTTGGCACTATAGGAACGCAAGAGTTTGGGTTTATTTTTGCGTTTCACGTGCTGCCTGTAATCGTATTTTTCTCATCATTGGTGGCGGTGCTTTATCACTTAGGTATTATGGGCTGGCTGATCAAACTAATTGGTGGTGCATTGCAATGGTTGTTAAAAACTAGCAAGGCGGAGTCGATGTCGGCGACTGCGAATATTTTTGTCGGCCAGACCGAGGCGCCTCTTGTCGTGCGTCCTTACATTGCGACGATGACTCGGTCAGAGCTTTTTGCAATTATGGTTGGTGGTATGGCCACTGTTGCAGGTTCCGTCCTCGCTGGATATGTCTTGTTAGGAGTAGAGATTCGGTTTTTAATCGCTGCTAGTTTTATGGCCGCCCCGGGTGGTTTTTTAATGGCGAAGTTGATATTGCCCGAGACTCAAAAAATCACCAACGAAGCTGATGAATTCGAATTAGAATTTGAAGAATATGTAAATGTCATAGATGCTGCCGCCTCAGGTGCAAGCAATGGCATGAGCTTGGCGCTGAACGTTGGTGCGATGATTTTAGCTTTTGTTGGACTCATTGCACTGCTTAATGCTTTGTTAGGATGGGCGGGTGGTTTAGTTGGATTTGACCAGCTATCCATGCAGCTAGTTCTTGGTTATTGTTTTCGGCCATTGGCGTTTTTATTAGGTGTTCCTTGGGGCGAAACGCTAACAGCAGGCAGCCTGATTGGGCAGAAACTCGTGTTTAATGAGTTTGTGGCTTTCGTAGCATTCACCGATCAAATGGAAGTGTTGAGCGATCACACTCGCGCGGTAGTTACTTTTGCCTTATGTGGATTCGCCAACTTTTCTTCTATAGGAATCATGCTCGGCGGAATAGGTGTTATGGCACCCAATCGACGGAGCGATATTGCGTCATTAGGATTACGTGCCGTTTTTGCCGGGTTTTTAGCTAACTTAATGAGCGCAGCGATTGCCGGTTTCTTTATATCGCTGAGCTAATCTGGTTTGATGCGCGATTTGAGAGAAGGAATGGTGATCAAAAAATCTTCAACATTTTTTTCTCACTCTCTACTGCTTAACCAAACCTATTTCTTCTAAGCGCTGTTGTAAAAATTCTCCGGCTGTAATCGGAGGATATTTGGCCTTCCCCTCGCCTAGACACTGGGGCAAGCAGCTAAGATCCGCTCTGCTGTGGGGATGTAGGAAGAATGGCATAGAGTATCGGGACTTATCTTGACTATGAGGGTTAACGACGCGATGGACGGTCGATGGCAATAACTCGTTAGTAAGTCGTGACATCATATCGCCAGTATCAAGCACTATCTCGTTAGGCCCACTTTCTACAGCCAACCAATTGCCATCACTGTCTAATAATTCCAGCCCTGAATCAGTGGCACCCAAAAGCAGTGTAAGTAAATTTATATCCGCATGAGGTGCCGCTCGCATAGCGCGGCCAGTGTCCAGACCTTCCACTTTAGGGTAGTGAAGCAGCCTGTAAATAGAATTGCCATCACTCACCATCTCATCGAAGAAAGATTTTTCCAGACCCAGCGCATCTCCTAAAACCTCCAATAAGATTTTGCTCAGATTTTCTAACTCGCGGTACATGCCGCCGAGAACAGCTTCAAAATCCGGTAGTTCTTTAGGCCAAACATTGTCCGCATAGTTTCCGATGTATTGACTGTTAGCATCTAGCGTCTGTCCTACATGCCAAAATTCTTTTAGGTCTGCGTGGGGGTTCCCGGCCGCATTTTCCCGACCAAATGCTGTGTATCCTCTCGCGCCGCCACTGCCACTGTCGTATTGAAGTTTTGTTTTAACCGGTAATTCAAATAGGCGTTCAACTAATGAGTAGGTTTTAGCCGTTTCTTCGACAGATATGCCGTGGTCGCGAATAACGACGAACCCATATTCTTTTAGCCCTTCAAACAATTCTTGGGTGAACTTCTCTCGGTCCGTTTGGAGATCGAGTAGGCTTAAATTTTTTATTGTGTGGGACTTCATTAGCTCAGGTGCTGCTCTTTATTTAATGGATTGGGCTGTAGATCGTTGATTGTCGACTCTATTCTATTTACTGAATCGCACGCAGAAAATACTATGGCATTGGACGCGAATTCTCTTATAACTTGGCGGCAAGCGCCACAGGAGGTTGTCGGCTTTTCCGTTGGAGTGCAGATTGATATGGCTGTTACTGGTTTAGCTCCTTTGGAGACGGCTGAAAAAATAGCATCTTTTTCGGCAGATTGGGTCATGCTATAGGAGACATTTTGTATGTTGACCCCGATATGGATTTTGCCTGCATCGTCTAAAATATAAGCTGCGATTCTAAATTGGCTGAAGTGTGCATAGCAATGCTGTATTGCGCCTTTGGCTTGTTCGATTAATACCTGCATGAGCGTATTTTGCCTAATCGTGACCATGATTGCCATGCTATATGAGGTTTTCTTAAAAGGATGTCTTCCTTAAAGCTTAGCCGTATGTTTGCTCAGGTATTTTCTTATAGTCTTTCAAGCTGCTGTTTATAGCTGCGCTTAGCTTTTTGTAGCGGAATGGATTATAAATAAAGCCATTAATTTCAGCGCTTAGCACCACAGAGCGTTTTTTTCGCGAGATTTGCTGTGAGAGCTATTATTGAAATATTTTGGTTTTGGCTCGCGCCGGCACGAATAACCAGTTAGCTGTTAGTCTATCCATTTCAGGCATGTGAATTTCCACATAAATAAGATCTAGTGCTTGTCCATAGGTATATTCGACAGCGTCAAGGCTGTTCGTTGTCGAAACCACGCTGTGATTATCTTTTTTCAGGATTTGGCCAAAACCATTCGGCTGTTAGCATTATCTTTAACTACGAGTATATTGTGTTTGGGTAGTAATTCACCCTTACTTTTTACTGGCTCAGAGAGGACTTGACTGAGGGAAGACTCAGGGTAAAGCAGGTTCTTTTGTCTAATCTTGATTAAAACGAAATATTTTCCGACATGGCCTCACTTAGTCGCTTGACGATAGCCAGACCAGACCAGACCAGACCAGGTCCGGACGGCCACACTTACGGGTAGTTTCCACATCTGTTTTAACATAGGGTTCGAATATTTTGCTTGCGCTTTCTCGGGTATGGCAATGGCCCGATGATGACCCTTATTTGTAAATAGTTTGATGTTTCGCCGAGAATAGTGGGGCAAATTCAGTAGGAGTAAATTTAATAGCGTTACCGGCTAAGTTGTTTATGATCTGGCGCTACCGAGTAGGGATGCCAAGAATAGTTTTAGTTAAGTCGTCTGCAATATCGCGGTGGAATACTATATTCTTGGAATAAGAGTGGAGCACAAAGAATGAGAGGGTTTGTTCTATAAAGCTGGTTAAGTGGATAGGGCGGCTTTTCAGTACAACCTGCGTGAATTCAAAGACGAATTATCCATTACGTTGTTGATGAGTTGCCATAATGGGTAACCGCTTTACAGGATTATGTTACCAAATTCTTGAGGTACTTTTTCGTCTCCTGCCATCTAGAGAGTCCAAGAATCGCTTATTATACCATTTAAAAATGCTTCCAAACTCATGGCGGCCGAGTGCGGTTTTTTCTCTAAAGCCATAGCAGTTTTCTGCCAAGCATCGAGTGATAACTTCCCTGCGCTGGGATGCTACGGTTTTCTCAAGCTCAAGTTCTGCGGCAGTTTTAGCGTGTTTAAAAAAAACTTTTGCCGCCGTTGAAAAAAGAATGATTACGCTATCATCGCCAGCAAAAATAAAACCGCTGCCCATTTCTGTTATGGTATTGACCGGCACTCTAAAGCTATTATCTAGAAATAGAATGCGGTTGCTTCTTAATACCCAAACACTGAACAGAGTTAATACATAATTCAGACACCAGAGCACTCCGGCGGGTATCCTGCAAAGCAAAATAGCGATAGGTGCTAGTGGAATAGCCAGAAAACAGGAGTCCCGATTAGTCCGTATTTTGAAGATAGGGAGTCCCCACCTAATAAACGAAAAGGGTCAGATTGGGAGTCCAGAACCTCTTATTAAAAAGGTCTACACATACGGACTCATATTGACTGCTAAGAGTCCGGTTGCAATAGGAGGATTGTAGGCGTGTGAATTTAAATACAGGTTAGTTATCATTAATAGGCTGGCGACAGGACTAATGCTCAAGAAGAATAGGCAAAAAGCTGTCTTTTTCGAAGCTCAATAGGGTCTGCGTGAAATGGGTTAATCCCGCTGTTGTATAAAAATAGAATATGACTTTTTAAATACACAAAGAGCCAGTAAAAGATTGTTTTCCAAAAGCTTGTTCGGAATGTAAGAATAATTTCATATTATTTGCTTTAGATGCTTTGTGCTGATTTTACTGCTTGAACGCAGTCTCGGTTAAAGCATCTAAAATATTGATATAAATAGAGATAATTAGATTAAAAATGAATAAAAATTTAGTAGCTAACTTGGGAATAACAATTTTAGTCTCTTTGAGTCACTGCGCCCCAGCAACAAAGTCTGCGGACGGGGCTATGGACGGGTCTATGAATGCTGCGATAAATCAGCAAGTCCAAGGCAGCATAGAAGATAAGAATGACTGGTGGGATGTCTTGCCACGAGCAGCCTGGTCTCCTTTCGAAAAAATTCCAGTGCAGCAAAATCAAGATTGGTTTCAGGTGTATAGGATTAAGGAAGGGGTGTATGGCATCTATGAAGATGGCCAGTATGAGGAAGTCATTTCTTACCTTATAACCGGTAGTGAGGCTGCTTTACTTTTCGATACAGGAATTGGAGTTGGTAATATTTCTTCAATCGTTAAACAGCTAACTGATTTGCCCGTGTCGATTCTTAATTCTCATACCCACTATGATCACGTAGGTGGTAATCACTTTTTTGAAAAGCTTTACGGCGTGGCTTCGCTTTATGCTGCCAATCATATGGTAGGCAGGACTAATGCCGAGGTGAAGGAATTCGTCAGGCCTGACAGGATTTGGAAGTCTTTACCGGACAACACGACCGAGGAGAATTACTCCAGTGCCGCTTTTACTGTTACTGACTATGTGACTGATGGTTATCAAATAGATTTAGGTGAGCGAGTGTTGGAAGTGATTTTAGTCCCAGGACATACCCCTGATTCATTGGTGCTGTTAGATCGAGATAATCGATTGATGTTTACAGGAGATACATTTTACCCAGCATCATTGTATGCGCATAGTGGCGACGCTGATTTTTTTGAGTATGCGAAGTCTGCTGAGAAATTGGCGGGCTATAGGAATGACGTAGATTATTTGCTGCCTGGGCACAATGAACCATTGGTTGCTGACTATTACCTGACAGCAATGCGTGATGCCTTCAACGCAATTCAGGCACCAAACGCTAAATTTAAATTGACCGATGGTGATCGAGAATACCGATTTGATGGCTTTACTATTATGGTAAGCGAGCCGCCACCATGGGATTTTTAGGTGTCAACTCGGAGCATAGTAAAGTTAGTGGAGATGACTAAGATCAATAAAGCCGTCCTTGTTAGGCATTTGGATTTCCATTAAAGACTCTTTGTTCAATACTGTCTCCTCATCAATGATGTCGTTAAGAAATAACACATAGGCTGTTACCTGATAGACTTCTTTACCGCTCAATGACTTGGGTGCGTTGGCCGGCATGGCGCGGCGAATAAAGTCGAACACCGTGCTGGCGTGGGGCCAGTAGCTGCCGACCGTGCGTAGTGGGTTGCCTTCAGAGTGAATGTCTCCGCCTACCAATATTGTATTCCCTGAAACGCCTTCACCGGTTGCAGCATGGCAGGCAGCACATTTGCTATCGAATACTGCTTTTCCAGCCTTTGCTGTGCCGCTCCCGGCGGGAAAGCCGCTACCATCGGGGCCTGCCACTAAGTCAAAGTTACTAAGCTGAGATTCACTAATGGCTTGGCCTAATCTCACAGTCTGAGCTTGGCTATTAAATAGTGAAAGAAAAACTGCGCTTATTAATGCAAAACTAAATTTTAAAGTTTTAAGTGTAAACATTTTTAATTTCTCCCGCAGTATTTATTCCCCAGCTTTGAATGCCGTGATAATGATAGAAGCTAATTAAGCCGCGTTCAGCCAGAAGTGTATCTCGACTAGGCTGAATGTTGCCCGCACTGTCTGTGGCTCGACTTTGTAATATGCCGTCGCCTCCATCCCACTGCCAAGGAATACTGAATCTGGCGAGAGCTTTTTCGGACTGGTGAGATTCGATCATGGCATCTGCCCAGCTACGGCCACCATCTGCACTAACTTCAACTCTTCTGATGCTTCCCGCACCTGACCATGCGATACCCGTTACTTTGTACACGCCTTTGTGTGGCAGCAACATTTGCCCGGAGGGCGATGTAATTAGAGACTTTGTTCCCATAGGAAAAGTGAATTGTAAGCTTCGTCTGTCGGTCATCGTATCTGTGTACTTACTAGTCTCGTCTCGAAAGTGGCTCGCTTCTTGAGTTAGTTTTAATTGAGTTAGCCATTTGACGCTGATGTTTCCCTCCCAGCCGGGCACAAATAGGCGCATCGGATAGCCTTGTTCTGGACGAATAGGTTCACCATTTTGATAAAGGGCAACCATCACATCATCTAGTGCTTTAGCCAATGGTACTGATCGACCCATACTCGCGCCATCTGCTCCGACAGCGGCAATCCATTTGGCCTCAGTTTTTACGCCAGCTTCATCAAGTAAGGTTGATAAGGGGATTCCGGTCCACTCAGCGCCTGAAACCAAGCCATGTATGCTTTGAGCTGAGCCGTCGGTGGGAGTTTTGCCATATAAAGTGCCGCTGTTTCCTGAGCATTCCAGAAAATAGATCTTGCTAACCATTGGATATTTTAAAAGGTCTTCATAAGAGAACACCAAGGGCTGATCAACAAGACCATTGATGACGAGCTTATGCTGTGCAGGATCTATAGCCGGCACTCCAGAGTGATGGCGTTCAAAATGAAGGCTGTTCGGCGTGATAGTGCCTTGTAGGTGTTGGAGGGGAGAGCGAGATGCGCCGCCGCCGGGATAAATAGGGTTTGGGGTTCCTGCGCTCCTTTGAAGGTGCCCAGTAAAAGGCGAGGGGCTGCCATAATTGCTGGTTCCGGGGCCGGGCCGCTGTGACCATTGTGGAATTTGTAGCTTGAGGCCAGCATCTGCACCAAACGCATTAGTCGTTAGTGCCGTGCCAATGCCGCCTAATCCTACTTTAAGTAAATGACGTCGGTTTATCAGGCCTTTGCCTGCCACCCTATCCAATTCATCGCTCATAAATCCGCCGTTTTTTGTTGGTCATTGCGCCACTATAGATTAGAAATAATGATAAGTGCGCAATAAAGAGCGCTATTTGAGATGTTAAGTGGATTAAGGGTGCCAAGAGAATAACAACAATGCAATACTTATTTAGGGCTTAGATACTTAGGTTTAAGTTGTTGCTTAGAAACGGTTCAGCGGCAATTGAATCAGTCGCTTACTAGAACTTGTTATAACTGAATTTAGCAGCTGAACTTCGGTCAGCCACTTGAATAATTGTAATAAAAAGTCAATTTAACTAAGGGTAGATTAGCGGGCGCAAAATGAAAGCACAGTCAGTCATGACCCTATCAAGATTAAGGTTAGCTACGTTCCTGTCTATTGGTCAACATTACATCTCGTTCACGGCAGAACCGGTCGGACCGTCTAGCTATGTGCTGCCGTTGGTTTTTGAAAACCAAGAAGTGCTCATTCTAGATGCGGATTAGGCTTCCGGCTAAGCCTCTGCGGCCCATCGAAATAACGTCCATGTTTCTGTTTACTTGGTTGAGGGGGGTATCGAAATTTAGGTTATTGGGGGCCGTTGACGTGACTAGGACAAGGGGGATATGTTCCATGAATAACCCGAAGCTATTCATCAGGTATCTCTCAATGCAAGTGATGTCGACCCTGCTGAGGTTTTGGTACATGTTCTAGAAACAGTCGGGCAAGCAGTCGGTGTGCCGCTAGAATAACTGAGGTTTTGCGTTGCTGGATAAGGTGTTGGTCTATGTCTTGGGGGAACACTCATTTGTAAGGCGGCAGATTTTTTGATCTGATGCTAGATCTCGACCTTTGATATTGCTTAATTTTTTTCGGCGCTCACCGAGCATCAAACGGGTCTCAATTTAATAGATTTCGAAAAATTACCACCACAGGGCTTTTCTATCTCAGTACTTCAGCGAGTGAGGATATGCCAGATCACATAAAACCAAGAAAGAAAGCCATGTAATATCGCCCAAAGCACGGAGTGGTTTACACTCCATGAGATTGTTATTGCAAGTGCACTTCCGAAAGTGATTCCATATCTTGCTGCCTCTTTACCTGAACCAATCATAATCCCTCTCTTGTTGACCAACGAATGATTTCTGATGTTGAAACTGAAACCTTTAAGCGGCTGTTCCTACTAACTGTTTGCCAGCACCGATGGGTTATACCTTATAAATGCTGATGATTCGCTTAACAGCCTCTCTGTCACGCATCCGTATTTCAAAATCGCTGAGGATTGGAAATTTGCTAAGGGCTACACCATCGCCTTTCAGCCACTGAGCTATGGTGAAAAGATAGGCGTCGCATATAGAGTATTCATCTCCCAACACCCAAGGGCCCACGAATAGCTCTGATTCTATTAATTCAACGTAATCGCTCATATTTTGTGCGACTTTATCTTTCATGGCGAGAATGGATTTTTCATCTTCTGCCCATCTATTGCCTCTTACTCGGTGGGCGTGTGCTACATGCACGGTAGAGCAGAGATAAAGATTAAATTCCTGACATTTTGCAAACAAGTAAGGATTGTTTATGGGCGCTAAATTGGAGGCTGGGTTTGTTTGGGCAACGTAAGCAAGAATTGCTGGGGTTTCAGTGATGATGCCACTATCCGTCGCTAGAGCGGGTACTCGGCCTTTTGGGTTTATTCCCAGATATTTGTCTGAGCGCTGTTCGGTGACAGCAAAATCGATTTCTTTTGTTTCATAAGTAGCGCCAGATTCTTCAAGTACGATATGCGCTGCAAGAGATACAGACTTTTTAGCGAAGTAAAATATCATGATTATTATTTTTATCCCTTAGTGTATCGATATTGTCGTTGCTATTTGTCGTTGCTATTTGTAGTTCTATTGTTAGTGCCGTCAATGGCTGAGAAAGTACGTTATCCGATACGGCCCCGGCGCACAACAGCTGCTGTCTGCCGGTGTAGGTCAAGTTTAGTTAGTGACAATCTCGAATGTCATTGCTGCGTTTCTACGTTGACCATATTCGTCTAGGGTATCAACTTTTATTGAATGTAACCCTGGATTTAGGTTTTCTGGTAGGTTTATTTCCCAGATATGAGAAGATCGACTTACTCCGCTGTAAGCGTTCTCTGTGTCTTTATACTTGGATAAATTTTCAATAAAGGGATCGGTTCGAATTGTATAGTTCATAGCTGTTCTTTCGTTATCATCTATTGATGCCCAGACACTGTCACGGGCGCCACCATCAAAAAGATTAACTACAACCTTAGTGTTTGGCTGGGGTGAGCCTCGATTAAGGCTGCTCTCGTTCATCTGGGTTAAAGCGGGGTCGAGAGTGATTCTCAGTCGCGCATTTGCATCACCGCCAAATGGGAATGGGATAAAGTCGGGGGTAAGTGATGTGTCGCTGAATCTTAGAACATAGAATCCGTTGGGATTGCCATCATCCATTATTGAATCTTTCACCCCTCTTGCATCTTTAAGACCGCTGGTCCAGCCGCTGCCTCGCACTTCAGCTAGGGTATGTGCTATCCAAGTTTGGCCTTGCCAGCCATGGCTGTGATTGACTTCAACCTTCCAGCTATTACTGGTGTCGTGACCGGCTAGGCCATAGAGTTTTGAAAAAGGTTCTAATACTTTTAGCAATCTAGAAAAATTCTCGGTGCTAGGTCCGCTAATACTCTGAGATTGCCCATCATCGGCTTCACTAATCAAAGGGATATGGGTCGCGATCACAATAAGTTTGTCTGGGGATACATTGGCGAGATCTTGCTCAAGCCAGTTGAGTTGGTTTTCGGGAATTAATCCACGGTAGCCTGAATCACCAAATTTCTTGCCATCGCCAGCATATTCGACATTGTTGAGGGCAACGAAATGCACATTGCCATGATTGAAGGAATAGTAGGTTGGCCCAAAATGGCTTTTAAATGTTTCGTTCGCAAAAACGGCATTAGGAGAGCTGAAGTTAATGTCATGGTTGCCGGGGAGATACCATTGGGGTATGCCCATTAATCCCATCATAGCCTTGTGCCGGCCGTATAAGTCTAAATTGTCATACACAACATCGCCAACGGTGATTCCAAAATCGACACCATAGGGGTTGGCTATTAGAGGGTTTATAAGTTCTTCTCGGAGCATGTCCTGGCTGAGTTCGAACTTAGCTTGGGTGTCTGCAAAGGCATGGGCTGTAAATTCAGTATCAGAACCTTCTCTCATGATAAGGCCAAAGTTAATGAAGCTTGGCAGTGGACCTGTAGCTTCGATAACAGGCCAGTCCCATTGCACCGAGGTTCCGGCGATCTGGGTTGGAGTGCCTTCGGGATAGTGTTTATAAAAAAACTGAGGCACGCTGTATTCGTCTACCGGCACATCAAATTTAGCTGGCTTTGATATGAACAGTATTTGAGTTGGATGGATTGCTATTTGGTAATTTCCGTCAGAATCAGTTTGGACAACATCACAGCCGTTGCTAACGCTGACTCCTGCGATTCCGGCTTCAATTCTATCTTGGCGACTGTTGTTATTAGTTTCGATGTAAACACTGCCGCGAATAATTTCGGCAGTCTCTGCAGGATAGTCGCAATTTGCCCAGCTGAGAGTGGCTAGGGGTAGGCAGCACATGCAGATTAAAAAGCGGGACTGCTTAAGGTGGTCTGTAGTGACAATTAATTTCATGAACTACTCTCTAACCGAAGTAAGGGGATATGATCTGTCAAAGTAAAAAATAGGCTGTTATAAGACGTCATCAATCAACTTTAGTGAAAACACAGCAGGCTTTAAAGTGTCACTTGTCCGGCTATCCGTCAACCGCATAGTGGGAAGGTTCTCAAACATTCTTGATTTGGGTTAAACCTGCTGGAATTGTTTTAGTTATAACGAAGGAATAACCTATCCTTGGTAATTTAAGGCTTGTGATAAAAAGAGTAAGACCCCTTGGTTTTCAATCCAGCCGGACAAGTAGGAAGGCAATGAAGCCAAGAATAAGCATGATAACGCTCGGCGTAGATGAGGCAGAAAAATCAGTGGCTTTCTATCGAGACGGTTCATGGTTTTCTCAGCTCAATAGTTCTTCCAGAATTGCATTCTTTAGCCTTAGCTTTGCGGCCGTATGGCCGTATGGCCGTATGGCCGTATGGCCGTAGCCGAGGACGTTCAACTGTCTGGGCAGTAGAGTGGTTTTAACAGTTTTACCTTAGCTCATAATCTAGATCCTGAAGCCGAGGTAGAGGCGCTTATGAGCGAAGTCATAACCGTAGGTGCCGAATTAGTTAAATCACCTCAAAAGATGTTCTGGGGCGGTTACTCCGGCTATTTTAAAGATCCTGATGGCCATCTTTGGGAATTGGCATACAATCCCCTTGAATGGATTGGTTCAAAAGACGAATCTGCCAATTATTGATCAGTAACACTAAACAGTGAGAACTCTTTTGGAAGACTATACACCTGTGCTAATTGGTGCTGGGCAATTCACCGAACAAGGAGTGGCGCCAGAGCGTGCCCAGTCCCCCATGGGAATTGCAGCACAAGCGGCCAAGGCTGCGTTAATGGATACTGGCTGTGCTGAAAATCTGGCTAAGCAATTAGACACGATTGCTGTTATCCGCATATTTCCCGACTCCTATAAAAATCCTCGCGTTCCTAATCCCTTTGGTCGGGCGGAAAATCCGCCGCGAGCTGTTGCAAGGCGAATTGGTGCGAATCCTGAGCGAGCGATTTACGGGCCGGTGGGAGGGAATACTCCGCAGAAGATGATAAACGAGATGGCGCAGCGTATTAGCGACGGAGAAATGGAAGCGGTTTTGATTACAGGTTCTGAGGCGATCAATACAGCTCAACTCGCTCGGCGCAGTGGCATCGAATTAGATTGGGCCGAACAAGATGCAGGAACCTTGGAAGATCGCGGACTTGGCGAGCCGTTGTCGACTCAACACGAGCAGGATCACGGGATTGCTGCCCCTATCTTTGCATACCCGCTGTTTGAAAATGCGATTAGAGGCAATTTGGGTCGCTCTATAGATACCCATATGCTCGAGATGGGAAAGTTGTTTGCGCCATTTACCCGGGTTGCTGCAAATAATCCTTTTTCATTTTACGGAACTATAAGGACAGCGCAAGAACTTGCTGCTGTAACAGCTGAAAATCGCCTAATCAGTTTTCCTTACCCAAAATGGATGAATGCCCGGGACAGCGTTAATCAGGGTGCAGCAGTGATAATGACCTCGGTTGCTAAAGCACGAGAGCTTGGAGTCGACCCATCAAAATGGGTCTTCCTTCACGGTTGTGGTGAAGCTAGTGATAAAATAATGCTAACTGAAAGAGTGAATTATCATACGTCTCCGGCGATGAAACTGAATTCAGAGAAGGCGTTCGAGATGGCTGGTAAATCTATTGATGAGATGGATTTTATTGATATCTACTCTTGTTTTCCATCGGCGGTAGAAGTTGCCTGTGATGCTTATGGTCTGGCCACCGACGATGTTCGCGGTCTCACCGTAACCGGAGGGTTGCCTTTTTTTGGAGGGCCCGGCAATAATTATTCAATGCATGCTATAGCGACGATGGTTCCAATGCTTAGGGCCGCCCCTGAGAAATTTGGGTTTGTTTCGACCAATGGCGGGAGGCTCACTAAGCATGCGACTGGAATTTATTCAGCGACGCCAGTAACAGGTAAGTGGGCTAGAGAAAACCCTGCTAATTATCAAACTGAAATAGACATCGCCATAAGTCCCAGCTTTACCGAGAAGCCGTTTGGTCGAGCGCAAATAGAAACCTATACCGTTGCCTGTGACCGAACTGGCCCGGTGTCCGGTATTCTAATAGGCAGGTTAGAAGACGGTACGCGTTTTCTTGCCAATACAAGTTCCGACCCTGTTTTTCTGCAACGCTTTATTAATCACGATCAACTCAAGACTACCGGGGTTGTTGAATCGGTAGATGGTAAGAATTTATTTAACCCAAACTAGCACGCTAACTAACAGAATATGAGAGGCAAAGATGTCAAATCGCAATCAGAAGAAGCTGGAATCAGGATTTGGGATGAAAACAGAACCATCGGACATTCTGTTGGGTAAAGATCTAAGTGGAAAAGTAGCCGTTGTTACTGGCGGCTACTCCGGTATCGGACTTGAGACAACCAAAGCGTTAGTTGCCGCGGGTGCAAAGGTGTATGTTCCTGTGCGTACTTCAGAAAAAGCGACGCAAGCGTTAGCAGGTGTTACTGGTGTGACGGTTGATGCCATGGATTTAGCAGATTTGAATACTGTGAAGCGCTATGCGGCTTCTGTTAAGGAGCGCGAGTCTCGGCTTGATTTACTCATCAACAACGCAGGGATTATGGCTTGCCCTGAAACGCGAGTCGGTAATAACTGGGAGGCCCAATTCGCAGTTAATCACCTAGGGCATTTCGTTTTAACAACGCAGCTACTGCCCCTGTTACTCGAGGCAGGGAATGCTCGTGTCGTGTGTTTGTCGTCGATTGCCCATCGCCGGTCGGATGTTTTGTGGGATGACATTAATTTTGAATCTACCGCTTATGAAAAGTGGACTTCCTATGCCAGCGCGAAAACAGCTAACGCATTATTCGCTAGAGGTTTAGACATTAAATATAGTGATCAAGGCCTAAAAGCGATTTCAGTGCATCCTGGAGGTATATTGACTCCACTGCAGCGCCACTTAGGCAACGAAGAGATGCAGGCGCTTGGTTGGACGGATGCAGATGGCAATCTTACTGAGCAGGCTGCTGCTAGGTTTAAGAGCACAACTCAAGGCTGTAGTACTTCTCTGTGGGCTGCGACCAGCGATCATTTCGACGCTATCGGCGGGGTCTATTGTGAAGACTGTGACGTTTCCAATTTGGCGACTGATGAATCCCCTCGATTTTTTGATGTGGCGCCATGGGCTGCAAGCGACGAGGGGGCAGACCGGCTGTGGGAGGTTAGTGAGAAAATGTTGATTAGCTAGCTTAGCGAAGACCCAGTGGCGCTTGCTTTTT